>Ga0209096_1002754_pt1 | contig 16440 bp, 19 predicted proteins | sample AD_UKC034_MetaG_FD_184407 | JGI IMG/M metagenome (GOLD analysis project Ga0209096, IMG submission 184407) | Active sludge microbial communities of municipal wastewater-treating anaerobic digesters from USA - AD_UKC034_MetaG (SPAdes) (version 2) | ecosystem: Engineered > Bioreactor > Anaerobic >... | reverse complement strand
TTTGGCGTGGGTGGGTAGTTCACAGGAAGTGGCATAATATAAAAAATCTTCGGTTTCAGTAGTGCGGCACTTACTCCCGAAGATTATTTCTTTATCGCATCCGCACATGCAGATACAAAGATAATAAAAAATTACGAATAGAATGGATACCACGTATGGGTTTTCTTACATATACCTTTGTCATTAACCCAATAATCCACGATGGCAAAGCCTGTATGAGAGGCGATCCTTTTACCACGCATCCACGGTGTCTGAGACTGCATAGCCCCCACGCTTGTGCAGAATACGTGGCGTTCAAATATGTCTACATACTTGTGTGTATGTCCTACTAACATAGCGTTAGGCTTCTCTCCCCCCGTAAGGGACTCTAATATCTTTTGGAGGCGATAACTTAAGGCGTAGGAATTTCCGTCTTCTCCATGCCATAGCTTAAGAACTGCTTTACCCTTAAGGGAAATATCACCTTCGTCATGCCCTAAGAAGTGAAAATTAGGTACTATGTCGGATATGTCTTTGACTATTTTAGCACCATTAGACTTAATGTACCACCTATCGTGGTTGCCGTCTATAGCGTAAATATCAGTATCAGTCCATTGAGAGAATATTTCCTTAGATAGCTCCTTTTGGGCGTCATAACCTATCGCGGATAACTCATATACATGTCCGGGTCTATTACTCATTCCCTCTGTAACGTCTCCTGAGTGTGTAATAAAATCCACTTTCTCTTTTCTGAATACTTCAAAGGCTTGGTATATCCTATCAGGTATCATTTTGATACTACCTATATGGGTGTCAGTCATAGCTCCGATGCGTATTCTCTCACCCTCAAAAGATATTACTGGTACTTTACCATATCCCGGGACTATTCTGCCCCCTTTAGCTATAGCCTCAAGTTCTTTCTCTGTATAGTTCTGTATGATTTGTGAAATTAGCCTACCCTTATCTGTGGTGCTTATTCCAAGTTCCTTGGCTCGCCTATAGTATCTGTTGAATGTTTCTTTTGGGAGATTAAATTGTTTGAGAGTGGCTTCTTCGCCTTCTGATAGCCATACGGCTATTACTTTTTGTAAATACTCTTTAGATACAGCCATTATTAATTTGTTTGGTGAATTTCATTGTCTATGTTAGTCATAATAGAGTCAAATGATTCCTTTAGGCGGGCATTACGTCTGTCGTGGAACCAAGCATTGTCGCTTATGCGCCTTAAGTATCCCTCGCCAAAGCCATCAGCCCATAGTGCTTTTATGGTGTTGTAGATAATCTCTTTGGTTGGGTTTGTAGAGTGTATACGGTCTGCCACCGCCTCAAGATATTCTGTAGGTATCTTAGGACTGCTTCTTTTTTCTTTCTCTTTTGCCATGATTATTAGTTATTTGAATCACAAAAGTAAAACTAATATTTGACTTTTCAAAATAAATTGTTATCTAAATGTAAAAAATATTGAAAAAAGTTTGCAAATGTCATATCTATGTGTTAACTTTGTAGAGAAATTTTATCATAGTGTTATGATTAGTGAGAGAGATAAGAGTCTTCGGGAGTACAAGTTCCGCCAATGGGTAACAAAAGTAGCAGAGTATCTTACCCTTATAGAGCTAAAGATAAAGACTAAGGACACAAGGGGGTTTACTGACAGGGAAGAAGAGCTTTGGAAAGTTATGCACAAAGTCTACGATAATGGGGAGTTCCAGCTATATACAGCAGAGAACGTCAACATAAAACAGGAAAAAGTGACAGAGCAAGGGCTGTTTGAAGTGACAGAATTGACAAAACTGACTAACGGCACAGAAATTGACTCTACAACAGAAAACGAATAGACATGGCATCAAAGAGATTTTTAACAGATTTTTTCTTACCGGACTTGGTTGAAGATTTTTTCGCACCGCACATTACAACAAGGAGTTATTCACTCAGGACTTACGACCCCGATAAGTACGAGTTAAAACCCCGTAAAGATTACCTCACTAATCTCTTAAAAGAGAAAGACGAAGCTATCGCTTATCACGAAGAGAAGATAAAGGTTCTCAGAGAAGAAAAGGAGCGACTACAAAAACAGGAATGAGAATTGGCTATTGAGCCGTAGCGAAGGGTGGTGAGAGATTTCCACCCTTTTTTATTCTATTTTGCGTAACGCAAAGTTGCATAAAGGTAACTTACTAAAGAGTAACTTTTCGCATAAAAAGTCATATAATGGTACTTTCCCTGTGAAAAACATTTATTTTTGCAGAAAAACGTATATTTATTTGGATTTCTCGTTAAAAGTGAGTATCTTTGGGGGAAAATAATACATGGAAGACAAAGAAGCCGAATTTTTAAGAATGATGGAGGACGCTATAAAAATGACCGATTATGAGGACGCACATGTAATGGCAGACGAAATATTATGTGATTTTCTTTTGTGGTTAGGTCATAAAAGTATAGTAGAGGCATTTAAGGAGGTGGGCAAGTGGTATGCTTAGTATTGTAATACCAGTCCGCAACGATATTGAAAACCTCCTAAAGACATTAGCGGGTCTTAACGTGTATCAGGATGACCGTTTTGAGGTGGTAATGGTCAATGATGGTACAGTATATCCCTCAAACAAGCCCCATAGTTTCCTTAAAGAAGAACTTCTCATCGTGGATTTACCACAAGTTAAGGTTGTTAACTATCATCCCTCTTTTGGGGTTGGTCACGCTTTTGATCGTGGGGTCGAGAACTGTAGGTATGAAAATATCATACTTATGGGTTGCGATGTAACACCTCTTGGTAACTGGTATGAACAAGTATTGGAAGCAGTAACAGATAATCCGAATACTCTTGGGTGTGCGGTGTGTGTCGGTAGTGAGACGGGACGTAAGCATTACGGGGCTGACTTATTGTTTTGGGTAGACAACGATGATCTGCCTGAGAGTAGCCCCCTAAAGGACAGCAAAGACTACACCGCACTCTTCAAGGGGAAGTGGTTGCCCGCTAAAGAGAAAGATACTCCTTATGAGATACCATGTCTAATGGGGGCCTTTTATTGGACAAGCAAGAGCTACTATAATCTCTTAGGTGGTTGGGATACTAAGATAGAAGATAAGTATTGCGGGCATAGGGTCTGGGGCCACTTGGAACCCTTTATCAGCCTAAAGTCTTGGTTAGTAGGTGGTGGTTGCACTCTTTATCCTAATATAGAAGCCTCGCATGAGTTTGGAAGAATAAACCGAAAGACTAAGTGGAGTAAGGGTGCGAGAAGTGCTGAATGGACATGGTGGAACGCCCTATGGATATTAGAGACAATGATACTTGACGAGTTCCAAAGACAGTCGTTGTATGACTTTGTGAAGCCCTGTCTTAATTTTAATGTAGCACGCAAAATGATAAGGCAGAATAAAGACAAGGTGATAGCCGTACGAGAGGCGAACGCCCTAAAGTTCAAGAACACTTTAGATATCTTCACAGAGAAATTTGATTATGATTTTGTAATCTAAAAATAATTTATTATCTTTGCATGGTAGATAGGCAAGGCTGATCTCTTGCCGACAAGAGGTTTCTCTCTAATTTTTCTCTTCTACCATGTTTTTAAAATTAGAGTAACTTAAATAGAGAGACAATGGCAAAACAAAAAAACAGAGGCGTAAAAAGGGTTTACAACCGTTGGCGGGCAATAGCTCAGGTAAATGGCAAGAGTGTTCATATCGGGTATTATGGAACAGAGGAAGATGCTATTAAAGCGAGAAAGTTGTTTATGAAGGAAATAGGAAGGTTCGATTGTATTGTGGATATACGCGGGGAGGAGTGGCGTGAATCTCCTCTATTAGGACACCCCATTTGGGTAAGCAACAAGGGACGTGTTAAGAATATAGATTTTGATAGGATGGGATTCCCTCGTTTATATAAACAAAGAAGATCATGGCGGGGGCGGTATTGTACCATAATAGTTAAGGGCAAGACATATATGGTGCATAGATTAGTGGCGGACGCTTTTATAGGGCAGTCCAAATTAGAAGTAAATCACATAGATAATAATGGGATTAATAATTGTGTGGAAAATCTTGAATATGTTACACACAGGGAAAATATTAGCCATGGGTTCGGTGGTGCTTTAGGGGCTACGTTTACCGATGGCTATTGGCAGTCATCAATTAAAATAGGTGGTAAGAGTAAGACGCTTGGTTATTTTAACACAAAAGAAGAAGCTCACGAAAGATACTTGCAAGCACTTAGGGATATTGGAGAGCAAAACAGATATGCAAAAATTTAACTATCTTTGTGCCATCTCTTAACTGAGATTGAGATAATAGGATGTTAAATTAAAATTAAAGAATCATGTATTTACTTACGCAGGTAACAAGTTGGAGGGATAACAGGGATAGCTCTCAAAGAGTACATCCCCGCGATGTCTGGGAATTGGGATATAGGGAATACCTTATAAACCCGAATAGGATTGTAGATTTAAAGGTTTATGGAAATGGTAGTCAGTTTTTGTTCTCTGATAATCATAGAGACAGGAGAGAAAGTAATTCTTTTTTGCGAACCAATTCCACGGTGGCGGAAATAATTACCGCCCACGATACGGAATTTGCGAGTAATTTTATTACTCTACCATTTTGTCCTAAAAACGATCCAGAAAGAACGCCCGTGGACACTACTTTAGATGTCGGGGATATTGCTTATTTTGACAGATATAATGATGACCCAGATAATTTCTGTTGGGTTATTTACAATGCTAAGGCATTTAAGAGGATAGAGCAGTTGGTGGCTTATAACATTGAGCAGGTAGAGGACGTTGCCGAGACAGGAACTACAACTACGTCTACTTCTACTGAAGAAGGAGAACAGTAAACTTAACTGACATGAGTTTATTTTCTACTATAGTAACGGAATGGACGACAAAGAAGCCCGGCAATAGGCTTAGAGTCGCAATAAACGATACCTTTATGCTGAACACTAACAGGATCATAGAGATGGTGGCAACATCCGATCTTACTTCAGCCTTTTGGTATGCTAATGATCCTGACGATGCGAGGGACTCACCAGACCACATAGCGTGTAACTGTGACGTGTATGCTATTCAGCAATATCACGACAGGGTTGAAACGGATAAATTTGGTACGTTCTCTATCTTTCCCGGGTGGGATAGGACAGAGACGCCTGTAGATACCGAGATAGAATGGACAGATATCTGTTATATCTATCAAACGCCTACAGATTATTCAGAGCGTACTTCGCACATGGTTTATTATCGCAAGGCATGGGAGAGGGTAGAGTGCCTGATAGATATGACTCCTACCGATGTGAATGTAGAGGCTGGATTTGAAGCCGTATAAGTATAAAGTTTAATATTAGGGAGCCCCGCTAAAGCTATAGTGGGGTTTTTTATTGAGTCCCTCAAAGTTCTTATCTTTGCATTAAACAAGAATTGCAACAGAGTTATGGGGAGAAAGAAGAAGGTGGTTGAAGAAACGCCACCCCCGCCTAAAGAGAAAAAACTATCTTTTGAAAAGGATTTTGAGTTAGAGGAAGAACGCAGACTAAAGGTTCGTCCCGAGGACTTTGTGCGATTAATAGAAGAACAAGGGGTGCTCCCCGCAGATTTTTGCCCCTATGGGGGAGACTATAAAATAAGTTTACCTAAGTTTTTAGGAGACGAACCACCATTTGATCAGTTTGGTAACGGTGACTATAGGCTATGGGAGGTTATCAATGATGGCGACACGGACATAACCCCTGTGTATTTCAGTATGCCCACCCCACCCAAAAGGGAATTGATAGATGGCTATGGATTGGATAAGGATGAGCAGTTCTTTAGGCGTCAGGAAGTACCCCGAAAGTTCAAGTTGATTGAACAAAAAGCCTTACAGGATTTATCGGACATAGAAAAGAACAACCGCCAAGAGGCAGTACAGGGCTATAAGTTTTATCTAAGGTTTTGGGAGATAGTAGAGCAAGAGGAAGAAAACCTTACTGATGAGATCGCATGGTTAAAGAAGATATGGTGGTGGAGGACGTATGGCTATTGGTATTATAACGATGGGGAGCCAGTTTTCCTTCCGCCCGATTACTTTGATTTTCTCAATTTCTATTACATAGAAGAGGCTATCTGTTTTCCCGAATACAGACATGACGTAAGAAGAAAGTTCTGCTACTCATGGTATCTTGAGAACTGCACAGAGACATTCAAGAACCTTGATGAGACGGGGCGTGCCATGAAGAACGCAGATGGGAAATATGACATGATTGATCTCGGGCGTAGGCTCTTCTTTGGGGACGTTGAGCCCAAGACACGTAGAACTGGAGCTACACACGAAGCCGTTCATAAGATACTCAAGGGGGCTATGACACACCTATCGTATTTCAGCACTATCATATCTTTTGAGGGGAACAACGCAGAGGTACACTACAAGAAGAAGCTGCTTCCTGCTTTTGACGCTTATCCTATGGTTCTTAAACCGATATGGGAGGGTAACAGGCGTCCAAAGATACTTAGGTTAGATGCCCCGCCTAATGTCTATCACACAAGGGGCTTAAAGAGTGCTATAGCTTACTCTGATTCAGGGGGACTATTCGCTAACGAGGGAGACAGACTTAATGGAATACTGAATGACGAGCAAGGGAAACAGTTGTCAAGTACTGCGGACATATTCGAGAGGTGGCATGTAAATAAGTTCACCATGTCTACTGGTATGGGGGTGAATATCCTCAATGGTTCTTATGTAAAGAATCCTTCCACCGTGGAGCAGATGGAATCTTCTTCGGCTCCATATAAGAAGATGTGTGACCTATCTAATTTCTATGTGAGAGTACCTATCAAGGGACAGACGGTAGAGGGTTTCGCAAGGGTGTTCTTACCCGCCTTTATGAGACTTGAGGGTTATATAGACCGATTTGGTAAGAGTGTTATAGAGACGCCCACAGAGAGACAAATAAAGTTATCGCCTCATGCTACCTTTGCCATGAGTAAGAAAGGTGCAAGAGAGGTTATGCAAGCAGAGAGGGACGCACTTCTCTCTACAAACACCCCAGAGGCATTAGAGCTCTATCGAAGTATAAGAAGAAAGTCTCCGTTCACATGGAGTGAGTGTTGGTTAGGGACAGCAGGGAATGTGGGATATAACCTTGAGATAATAGACAGACGGTTAGCAGACATTAATAAAGCTAAGTCATTTGGCAAGCCCCCCTATAGAACTGGTTATTTCTATAGAGAGGGGAATAACCTTGATAGTAGAGTCCTATGGATGGACGACAATCAGAATCCAAGGTTTAGGATGTCTATATGGCTCCCCGAAGAACTAACGAATCAGAAAGAGGGCATAGAGGTATGGGATGGGTTGAGTCAGAAGATCGTTCCTGCATGGAGACCACTGAACGGGCAAAGGTTTACTTTAGGGTGCGACCCATATAGAAACCTAAAGGCAGTAGAGGCTAAACAGATAAGTAGAATAGGTGGCGGTATGTCCAACTCACGGCAGTCTGATGGTGGTATTGCGGTATTGTGGGAGTACGATGCCTCTATAGATGGGAATAAGAAGAATAAGAAAGAGTGGGAGAGCTTTAGGTTTGTTTGTACGTATCGCTATCGCCCCGCAACGCAAGCCGATTACTTTGAGGATGTCATTATGTGTGCTCAGTACTTCGGAGCAATGATCTATCCTGAACAGAACGTGGAAGCCCTCATAAGTTATGTTTACAATAGAGGTTATGCGGGTTATTTTCTATTTGACGTTGGTATGGATGGCAAGCCCAAGCCATTACCGGGGAGATATAATGCCACAGAGACCAATCAGGATATGGTAAGGGAGATAAAAGACTATATAGAATTTAGGGGAGAAGTAGAGTGCCATGATGACCTACTCAATGAGATCAAGGCTTTCCGTGGCATTGAAGATTTTACGAAATCGGACTTAAAGACTGCTGCGGGGATGGCACTACTTGGAAGTAAGTCCCGATATAGAGAACTACTGAGTGGTTTCACTACAGACACCATAGACATAGACGGTTTATTTTAAGATAGATATAGTATTTTTTGCATAATAAATCTGTATACTTTACCATGCAGTAAGGATTCTGACAAGGTTTCGGACGCTGAACCAGCTAATCAGCGTCCTTTTTTGACGGGAATTACTGCTTAATTATCGGCAATCATTATCCGCAAGTTACCATTTAATGTATAATTGGACGATAAAATTTAGCCAAGGGGGGTTCGCAAAATCCGCTAAAGTAAAAAATAATTGTTAAAATATTTGGAAATGTCCCGAGTATAGCATATCTTTGGGACAAAATAAGAACTATGGGAGACAACTACGAACCCTACGGAGAAGAATGGGAGAAACACTTAATGACACTACCAAAGAAATTTATTATTAACATGTATCGAAACCTTTGCGAAAGATATAAAGATAAAGAAGCAGAAGTTAAGGAACTTGAGATAATGTATAGCGAGGCATGTGACGCTGCGGGGAGTTATGAACAAAGGGCGCAAGAGGCAGAGAGAGAGTGCAGAAATCTTGAGGGTACAATAAGAGAGATATGGTGATATGAGCAAGCTATGGGAATACCTTGCAAAGCAATATGATCTATCGCTATTAGATAGTGAGATAGACGACATACTTACTTTAGCCCGCCAAGAGATTGAGTTGCCCGATAGAGAGGAGATAGAAGAAGCAATGAACGGAGATAATAATAAGATATACGGAGCGGAGTGGGCACTCGCTAAAGTAAGAAATCCTTATCCTAAGAAATTATGAAGCCATGCAAAATATGTGGAGATTTGACGGAAACCGTTTTTAATGTCAATTTTGAAGCCACACCAATATGCGAGGATTGCGCCCAAAGGATATTTATACAGCAAGCCATGTGGTATGTTAAGGAGAAGGATGTAAATAAAGCCCGCAAAAGAAAGCAAGAAAAATAAGGTATCGAGATATGGTGTAGATCGCTTGCTTGCCCCTCTTCGGAGGGGTTTTGTTTTTTGTTGTATCTTTGTAGAAATTTTAGACCAAAGATATAATGTTGCCCGTTATAGAAGCCTATAAACAAGATTTCCCGATGCCACGCCAAAGCATCAACCCCGCAGAGAAAACAGCAGATTATCATAAGAGGTGGGCGAGTTATATTTACAGCCTCTACATCACGAATAAAACATCGTGGGGGATAGCCTCTTACGATAGGTTCCAAGAACTACGGGACTATAGTTGTGGTAGGCAGTCAACAGACAGATATAAGAAATGGTTGGTTAACGATTGGAACACGGGTTCGTCCACGTCCTCTGTGTCGGTAGACTCTTTTGATGATCTGCCAATAGCACGGGAAGCCAAGCGCAAGGGGTGGTTCAATGTTTTGTTTGACAACATCAGTCCCGCCCCAACGATAATGGATGCTATTCACGGTATGTTAGATAAGTTAGACTATGACCTGTTTGTTAACGTCATTGATCCCGAGTCTAAAGAATTAGAAGAGAATGAAGCATATCTAAAGTTCTTTGAGGGGCAGAACTTAGCGTGGCAAAATGAATATAAGCTCAAGGCGGGCATCCCAATAGACGAAAACACCTTTTATCCTAAGTCAGTACAAGAGTTTGAGATGTTCAAGGCACAGGACGGATTTAAGTTGAACATTGCCCGTGCTATGCAGAAGTTACTTAGGTATACATTCAGTCTGCCCCCCGCAGAGTGGGAAACGGTAGTAAGAAAGAAAGTGGTAGACGATCTTCTTTGTATAGGTTATGGTGCTACAAGGGATTATTACGATTCTGAAGACAGTAAGTTTAAGGTTAAGTGGATAGACCCCGCAAGACTTGTCATACAGGCATCAAGTGAGACAGATTACCATGATGCCGAGTATGGTGGGTATTTCACTCTATGGACGGTCTCTAATCTAAAACAGAAGTTACCTGACGTAGATGAAGATACTTGGAAAAATTTATCTAAAGGTGCTATGGGGCGTTATGGTAATCCCGCTAACGGATGGGAGACACGCTATAGCTTACTTGATCCTTCTACCTATCTCTTCGGTTATGACGGATTCAAAATACCTGTCTTTGAAGCAGAGTGGATAGATACAGACGTTCAAAAGAGACAATACTACACCGATCGGTACGGTCATAGGCTCATGCGTGAGTTAGACTATAACGAAGCGGGTAAGAACACCGCAAAGAAAGAAGCTAAGAGCGTACCTATAAGGCACGTAAGACAATGTAACTGGGTTGTTGGTACAGATTATTGCTTTGATTGGGGAGTGCTTAATATGGCGTCCCGCAAGAACCACAACAAACCACAGCTTACCTTTCACGTAGAGCAGTTACTTCAGCCCTCTCTTATGGAGAGGTTAGCACCGATCTTCGATCAGATAGAACTGAACTTCCTAAAGTATCAGAACTCTCTTGCTAAAATGATAGAGAACGGGTATACTGTCAATGTTAATATGCTTGGAAACGTAGCTTTAGGCGGTCAAAAGTTAAAGGTAGCAGAGGTTATTAAACTGTTTAAAGAGTCAGGGTTCTTACTCTATCAGTACAGTCCCGGCACAGGTCTCTATACAGGTGGTGCAGCACAACCTATTACCGCCATAGAGGGTGGTATGAAGAACCGCGTAGAGGAAACTATAAGGACTCTACAAATGTGGATGGATACTATACGCTCTATGACAGGTATAGACATTATGACTATCAGTAATACACCCGTTGGGGCAGACGATAAAGAGACCGACAAGGTACAGCCCAAGTTACTTATGAGCATACTAAAGCCTATTGTGGAAGCCACTAAAGAGATTAAGCAGAGTGCGGGAGAGTGTCTTATGAGACGTATACAGATAGGTGTTACTAAGAACGAGACTATCAGACGCTCTTATGCGGGTGCTGTAAGCGGAGCGGATATGCAGGGCATACTGAGGATGAAAGATACTAATGTGCAGTATGGCTTAAGCCTCAAGTCAAGACCCGACAGAGAAGCTGTACTCACTTTCGTCAAGTGGATAGACATAGCTTTACAGAACACAAGAGAGCAGAGACCCGGGATAGACTTAAATGATGCTATCTTCTTAAAGAGTCAGTTAGATAACGGAGTAGACATAAACGAGCTTGAAAAACAGTTAGGTTATATCATACTAAAGAATAAAGAACAGTCTCAGGCTAACTCTGAGCGTATGATGCAGGTACAGGCAGAGGAGAACCGTAAGACTGAAGAAGCTAAAATGCAAGGTGAGCTTATGAAGATAAGGGCACAGGCAGAGGCTTCTATAGCAGAAGAACAGATTAGGGGTCAGATAAAAGAAAGAGAAAGCAATAAGCAGATAACGGCTGATCTGTATAAGTCAATGAGAGAGGAAGCCGCAGCCGAGGCAGGAATTAACATTAGTGGAGGAAGATAATATGGCGAGCGCAAAAGACAAGTTACGAGTTTTGGAGAACGTCATAGGGCGAATAGGATTGGGTGGTGACGTACTAAGTGAATACTCTAAGGCGTTGTCAGCTATGAGTGGGTTGGATACTTATGCTGAGATGAATCCCGATCCAGTACCGATGCCTACACAGACACAGAATAGTACCCCTACGCCACAGATGACGCCTGAAATGGGTCAAAGCACTATTCCACCCCAAGGTGGCTTAAATATGCCTTAAAATCGGTTAGTTTAAAATATATTATCTTTGTACCGTAAAAACAAGAAGCAACAGTTATGGGAGAATTGATTAAAGAAGAACCGTGGGCAGGGTTTAACACTACACCGCCTAATGAGCAGGGACAGCAAGCTACTGACCCCGCTACGGTAACAGTTAGTCAGGCAGGAATGACAACTGAGGGTGCGCCACCCGTTACGTCCGATGCGCAAGGACAGACGGCAGAACCGCCTAAAGTAGAAGAACCTAAACCTGATTCGTTCTTTGAAGAGTTTAATAAGAGATATTCAACACAGTTTAAAGCTGACGATGAAATTAAGAACCTCGTATCGCTCATAGGGAAAGTAAGTGATTACGAAGGTAAACTTAAGGACTACGACAGTCTAAAGACAAGTGTTGATAAATATAAGAAGGAAGCGGAAGATACTCGGTCGAATGTAATGTCCGAGTTCCTTACCAAGCAAAGGGTAAAGAAAGCGTTTATAGCCGAACAGCTTATAGAGAAGTATCCAGACCGTGACCCCGACATACTCAGTGAACTGGCGATGTCGGACGTTGACAAGATGAGTGATCTTGAAGTCTTAGCAAGGGAGCGAAAGATGAGAGGTTCCAAGTCTACGCTGGACAATATCAAGGCTGTTATTATGAAAGAGATAGGTGCAGACCCCACTACAAGACCAGAGGAATGGGATAGTATGGTGACAACCGAACTCGAACTAAAAGCTACGGACGCAAGAGATCGCATTAAACAGTTACTCTCGGGGGTAGAGATACCTAAGATAGTAACCAAAGAGGAGAGGCAAGCTATGATGGCTAAAGCACTTGAGGACAAGAGCAACGCCATAAAGCCGATACAGCAAGTCTTTGAAAAGTTTGAAACATTTAAGGTAGGCGATACGGACTTTGTGGTTCCTGATGAGTTTAAGTCAAAATTACCCGAGATATTCAAGGGTATGTTTATAGATGGCGGGTTAGAGGTTAATGAAGAGAACATAGCCACGGCAGAGTTGATAAAGAAAGCCCTGTTTGTCGAAGAATATTTACCTAAGATGTTGGAACTGCACGAAAAGCAAGTCCGCACAAAGGTAAAAGAAGAGACCGATAAGTTACTTCACAACGATCAGCCACCTAACACTACGATAGCGACAGATCAAGCCCCACAAGGCACAGGAAACCCCTCGCTTGAAGATTTCTTCCGAACAAAAGATGAAACGGTAAGAAAACTTTAAAAATATTAATTTGAAATGTCAACAATAACAAAAGGGACTATTACGTCCAATACAAATAATGACCGCTATGGCTATACTTTTGATAGTATCTATAGCACGATGCTGAAGCCGCAGATTTACGGTGAATACATCAAAAGGTTCGGCAAAGGTGTCGGACTGCTCGAATTTCTTTATCTTACAGGTTCTACGGTAAGCGTTGCTGGGCCGAGCAAGACTGTATGGGAAGAAGGATCACTGACTAAACTTGTGAAACTGAATGGTGCAATAGCCACCCAAAACGCAGGTGTGGATATTACTTTCTCTCTTGACGCTGCTGAGTTTGATGCTAACCATCATTGCTATCTCAACATAAATGATATAATTATCATCCCTGCTGAGTACATTGAAGAAGGTGGCGTTGCAGCTACTATACCTCACGGGTATCAGGTTGTCAGCGTAGATGATGTTACTCACGATGAGGCAGCAGTCTATACTGCAAAACCTTTGCTCGCTACCACAGAACTCGCTGTTGCTGTTCCTGATGGCACAGAACTGATGGTTACTGGCGGTAACTACGCACTTGAATCCGCAGGTGGAAGTGGCAAGTCAAGTGGATGGTATTCACGTACATTCTACAACTCTATCAAGAAACATGACTGGTCAGTAGGTGGAGGCACACAGAGCAACCAGAGGTACTACGAAGAACTGCGTGGTGGCGGAACAGGTATCCTCACCAAGCTGACTATGGAAGCCGACTATTTCCTTGATAAGTATATCAACGATGAAATTTGGCTGTCCAATGGTGTTACCAACAATACTCTCACCATGGCTAACAGGAACCTCGTAAACGTACCCGTAGCAGGTACAGTGGGTTATCTGCGCCACCTTGAGCAGAGAGCTATGAGACAGTACTACACCACAGCTTATCAGATGAGTGACTTCGATGACCTTAAAGAACTGTTACAGTCTCAGGGTGTCGTTGACAGAAACATGGCTTTCCTTATGGGATCAAATCTCTACAAACAGATAGAGAACAGTGGACTGGACTTCATTAAAGAATTTTCAGGTGGAACCGACCTTATGAAGACCCTTGGAGAGATCAATGTAGTTTTCCGTGCTATCAACAAAAATGGTGTCTACACAACCTTCAAAGAGTTGCCGTCTCTTAGCGACCCGACAGCCTATGGAGCAGAAGCCTTTAACGATTATTTCAAAGACCTCGGAGTAGTAATACCCGATGTAGAAGTCAACGTAAGAGGTAGCCTTGAAGACCCTGCTGCTGTGAAGATTAAGAGCCTTGTGCTCGGATTTAAAAACTACAACGGCGAGAACCGTACAAGGGTGGTTAAAACTATACCGAGTATGGCAGGTGCAGGTAGTATTGCTGTTGATAATTATGATGATTCCCGCGGCTCAATGTTGTCTGAATTTTGCCTGATCGCTTTAAAGGTTAATCAACACATTATGGTTCAGAATGATTCTATTCTCTCGTAATTAAGTATCGGTTAGTTTATTATAGGGGCGGAACGAAATTCCGCCTTTTTTATTTGCATTTCTCGTTTGTTTAATATATCTTTGAATAAAAATTAGTATTATGGAGACAAAAATAAGAAAACCGAGGTTAATTAATGCAAGGAAAATGAGTCTGGAATTTCCAGATAGGTTTAGTTATTGGGAAGAAGATATAAATAATCTCAAGGAAGGAGAGATTGTTAAAGTATGTAACGGGTGGGAGAGATTTTGGGTCGTAGTGAGAGAAATAAATGGCGATAAGTTAATAGGAGAAGTTAATAATAATCTTATCGGTAGTGTCAATGGGGATAAACCATCCTCTTATAATTTTAAGGATTTAATTTCTTTTAAAAAAGAGAATATATACCAAGTATGGAGTCCTGACGATATTCAGAAAGAGTGATTTTTATATAATAAATAATTGTTGTATCTTTGTGCCATAAAACAAGAAAGCAACAGATATGTTATTAATTGATCGGATGCCCTTAGAGGCTTCAGCCCTGAATGACCCCAAGGACAAATTTCACAAAATCGCAGTAGAGTACAATAACACTATAAAGTACCTACAGGAACGCTACAAGAACGGGATAATAAGGTTTAAGAGACCTAACTTTCCGAGGCCTACCAAGGCGGCAGATGCTTTTGGCAATGAAATTCCGAAAGCCACAGAACCCGAGACACCCATGCGCATACCACTAAAGTCCTACCAGACTATATCTGATTTAGGAAAACATTACGTGGCGTGTTGTCTTGATGCGCCCGAAGTGTTACCCAATGGACTTTGGGAGCTTGGCAGACAGAGGGCAATCACTGTTAAGGGGGGGATAGCCGTTAATGTGAACGACAACCCCGACTTAGCCTTTTTCTTATATAAGGTAAGCCCATTCGTTAAGAAAGGGATATTAAAGGTTCTTGATCCTCTTAAGGATGACGAAGCCCTTGGAGAAGAAGAAATGCAGGTAGCTTATCGCAAGCATGCTGTATGGACACAGCTTAGTGATATAGAGAAACTCAAGACCATGGCGAGTGCTTATGGGGTGGTACAGACAGGGACGAAACAGCCTAATCAGATCAGGAAAGAGCTTGAGGACATACTTGTTCGCAACGACAAACTTCGCAGGAGTAATCCTATTATAAAAGGGACTAAGGAGTTCTTAGAGGAAATGAAGGTAACAGATAGTGTTCTCTTAAGGGCGTTTGTTCAGAAAGCTATTGACGAGAGTAAGCTGACTTGTGGACTCAATGGTATGTGGAAGATAGGCGACAAGGCGGTAGTACAAGTCCCCGCAACGGACATAAGGGATTCAGACTCTAAGATAAGGTATCTATGTAACTTTATGTCGCTTGCTAATCAGACAGAGAAGCTGACAGAGTTTATGAGAGACTTGATTAACAGGGAGTACTTGGATAGTATAACCAACAAGCAGGAATGGGTATGGCTCGGCAAGATTGCAGGAGTGCCGACACAGTTTAAGAAGTTAGAGGAGATTCAGAAGGGGGTCACTGACTTTTTTATCCCAGTGTAGCTGGGCTGTTGCGGCGAAAGCCATCATTCTTGTTTCCACCTCGGCATCCGTGTCGGGGTGGTTTTGTTTTTAGCCTTAGTAATAAAATCATTATCTTTGCATAAAATATTCAGAAATGATTCCTGTTGAGCAAGTTTATGATACGCTTCTTTCGCTGATTAGGGAAGATAAGCGTGGACTCGCCTTAAGCCCCGATGAATATTCACGACTTGCAAGGATTGTGAACGAGCGTGTCTACCAAAAGAAAGTAAAGAATTTTGAGATAGATAGTGACAGTTCAGAGTCTCTTGCTAAATTTAAAGAGATTGATAGCACTGCGGTTTTAGCGGGCGGGACTACCTCTCTCCCATCGGATTTTTATAAGCTAATAGGCAAGCCCCGTATAGTTAACAATAGTTCAGAGACAAGGCGGTGTGATATGGTAAGCCAGTTAGAGTACGATGAGAGGTATGAAGACTATCTCACACAGCCTACAGAGACTTATCCTGTCTATACTTTAGGGGAGTTGGACGGCTCTGATAATATTATAATGCACGTTTATCCAACTACGATAACGGGCATAGTCACCTTTGACTATCTCAAGACGGCTTCAACTCCTTTTTATGACTACTACGTAAA
>Ga0209096_1002752_pt1 | contig 16456 bp, 10 predicted proteins | sample AD_UKC034_MetaG_FD_184407 | JGI IMG/M metagenome (GOLD analysis project Ga0209096, IMG submission 184407) | Active sludge microbial communities of municipal wastewater-treating anaerobic digesters from USA - AD_UKC034_MetaG (SPAdes) (version 2) | ecosystem: Engineered > Bioreactor > Anaerobic >... | reverse complement strand
TGCTCTTTCTAACGCCTCTGTGACTTCCCCTCTCCCCTTTGGGGAGAGGGCAGGGTGAGGGGGCGAGCGCCGGCGCTGCGACGCGCTCTCCACCCTCCCGGCGACGGAGTGAAGTCTCATCAGCGTCGCCGAGCTTCGACTCTCCTCGACCACGCAGCGGGCGGGCACCACCCACGGTGCCCGCCCGCTGTTCTATTAAGTGCGCCCGCCCACTGCTCTATTAGGAGTGCCAGCCCGCAGCTCTATTAAGAGCGTCCAACAGAACCACTTCCCCTTCGCAGGTATGTGTTTAGTGACCACGCGCGCGGCGGAGGGTCTATGTTTCCCTGCGCCAGGCAGGCGTGGGTTGCTGCCGCTGAGGACGTGCGGACGGCCACGGCGGGTTCGTCCGCCCTCCGGGCGGGCTCAGAAGAAGAGGAAGAAGAAGGAAGCGGGCGGCCATCCAGGGCCTTGCAGGTCCTGGACGCGGGGCTACTCTCCTCTTCTCTTCTTTCGCCCGGAGGGCGCACGCGCCGTCGGAGCCGCGACACCGAGCGCAGCCCCCGCTGAACACGTACTTCGGGAGAAGGTAGGGTGAGGGCAACGGGGATGAAGACGCCCCCGGATGCGCGAACCCGCCTCCCTGCGGCGTGGGGGCTGACTACCGTTGAAGACATAGCGTCGGCCCCCTGCGGCCGACATGGAACGCCCCCGCCGCCCGTATCGTCGAGGACCTCCTTGCCGACGAGGCGCTCTTCAGCAGGCTGTTAGCGACTCCAAGGGAGCGACTGCAGCTCAGCGCCGGTACCGCGTGTCCGCGTACGCGCATTTGCCAAAGCTGTCTGTGCTTACGTTGGCTCGTTGTACACAAGTGGGCGACGCGGGGGGGGGCAACCATGTCTCACCAGCCTCTCGACCGCCTCCTGACGCACGACTCGACACGTACGTTGTTGCGGCTTGCTCGCAGGCTGGGGTCGATTACACTGGCTTCGGACTGAGACCAGGTTGGGATTGGGTTGCGGCTTGCTCGCAGGCTGGGGTCGATTACACTCGTGGGCAGACCGTACCACGCCCGGGCCGTGTTGCGGCTTGCTCGCAGGCTGGGGTCGATTACACTCTTGGCGGTGGCTGGATGCGCGCCGCTGGGGTTGCGGCTTGCTCGCAGGCTGGGGTCGATTACACTTCGCCAGCTGGGCACTCCGTGAGGTTTTGCGTTGCGGCTTGCTCGCAGGCTGGGGTCGATTACACTGATCAGTTCGCGCTCTGCGAGTCCTGCGCTGTTGCGGCTTGCTCGCAGGCTGGGGTCGATTACACTCTTAGGGCTACTCTGTAGTTACGCGGCGGCGTTGCGGCTTGCTCGCAGGCTGGGGTCGATTACACTGCACCAGCAGCGGCTCGGCCACCCCGCGCGGTTGCGGCTTGCTCGCAGGCTGGGGTCGATTACACTCCGCTGCCAGAGTTCCCGCCGCAGAGCATGTTGCGGCTTGCTCGCAGGCTGGGGTCGATTACACTTAGCTCACGACCGTGCCGTCGCCGAACTTAGTTGCGGCTTGCTCGCAGGCTGGGGTCGATTACACTCTCACCACGTCCGCCTGCACCACCGGCCAGGTTGCGGCTTGCTCGCAGGCTGGGGTCGATTACACTAGGATCGGGTCGCCGTTGGTGGTGACGTACGTTGCGGCTTGCTCGCAGGCTGGGGTCGATTACACTCATCGGAAAGTTGCCCGATGAGGGTTTCCCGTTGCGGCTTGCTCGCAGGCTGGGGTCGATTACACTGCGGTGGAGAGCAGGCATGCACCGACGTAGGTTGCGGCTTGCTCGCAGGCTGGGGTCGATTACACTGGATACGAACGGCAGGGTGATACACTGCCCGTTGCGGCTTGCTCGCAGGCTGGGGTCGATTACACTCAGGAGGGGCCGGCCGCCCAGTCGCCCAGGGTTGCGGCTTGCTCGCAGGCTGGGGTCGATTACACTTGGCCAGCGCCTGATAGACGCTGCTGATCGGTTGCGGCTTGCTCGCAGGCTGGGGTCGATTACACTACAGCACCCGCTGTCCTGGTGTTGGTTTGTGTTGCGGCTTGCTCGCAGGCTGGGGTCGATTACACTGCGGGCGGCATTGATGACGGTGGGGGTGGCGTTGCGGCTTGCTCGCAGGCTGGGGTCGATTACACTATGGCGGAAACCCCGGCCGGCGGCGGCACGGTTGCGGCTTGCTCGCAGGCTGGGGTCGATTACACTGTGGATCGGCGACGGTCCAGACGCATGGTGGTTGCGGCTTGCTCGCAGGCTGGGGTCGATTACACTGGAGATCGAAGGTGATCGTGATCCCGCTTTGTTGCGGCTTGCTCGCAGGCTGGGGTCGATTACACTAACCATCACCGTGTGTGGGCGCAATGCGGCGTTGCGGCTTGCTCGCAGGCTGGGGTCGATTACACTGTTCGTACCCAACACCAGCGACCCGATCATGTTGCGGCTTGCTCGCAGGCTGGGGTCGATTACACTTCACGGGCCCAGTACTCAGAGAGCCACCGGTTGCGGCTTGCTCGCAGGCTGGGGTCGATTACACTTCACGGTCCCCAACGGCGGCACCGGCCTGGGTTGCGGCTTGCTCGCAGGCTGGGGTCGATTACACTGCTCTCCATAGATTATAACACGCCGCTGACGTTGCGGCTTGCTCGCAGGCTGGGGTCGATTACACTTGCCAATCTGGTCATGCTGCTGGAGAAGGGGTTGCGGCTTGCTCGCAGGCTGGGGTCGATTACACTTGCGCAAGGTGCGCGCCGACGAAGCATTTGGTTGCGGCTTGCTCGCAGGCTGGGGTCGATTACACTTGCCGCTGCCAAGGCGCTGCGAGATTTTGGGTTGCGGCTTGCTCGCAGGCTGGGGTCGATTACACTAAGGCGACGAGGTACGTCGCGCTTCGCGCAGTTGCGGCTTGCTCGCAGGCTGGGGTCGATTACACTCGCCGAGGTGACGGCCGCCAACGCCGTGAGGTTGCGGCTTGCTCGCAGGCTGGGGTCGATTACACTGCAGTCTGCGAAGCACGTGCTGGGCGGCCCGTTGCGGCTTGCTCGCAGGCTGGGGTCGATTACACTCGAGGTCGTCGAGTTACGCAAGGTGCGAGAGTTGCGGCTTGCTCGCAGGCTGGGGTCGATTACACTCGCCACGCTCGCCTGTGAGGCGGCGGGTGTGTTGCGGCTTGCTCGCAGGCTGGGGTCGATTACACTCGTCGCGCTGACGAACGTGCCGGCAATTCAGTTGCGGCTTGCTCGCAGGCTGGGGTCGATTACACTCACGGCTTTCGACTCGCGCTCTTTGGCTTGGTTGCGGCTTGCTCGCAGGCTGGGGTCGATTACACTTCAGGTCATCGTCATCATCGGAAAGCTGCCGTTGCGGCTTGCTCGCAGGCTGGGGTCGATTACACTAGGGGGCGAGCCGTTGTCGGAGGCGCTGAAGTTGCGGCTTGCTCGCAGGCTGGGGTCGATTACACTGAATTATGAATTGGATCATCTATCGCGGCTGTTGCGGCTTGCTCGCAGGCTGGGGTCGATTACACTTGTTTGCCACGGGCACGCATGAGGGCGGGCGTTGCGGCTTGCTCGCAGGCTGGGGTCGATTACACTCCATGACCCGGCGGTCGCCGCGGAACTGCTGTTGCGGCTTGCTCGCAGGCTGGGGTCGATTACACTGCAGGCGCTGGCGGAGGCTTACTGGCCAGCGTTGCGGCTTGCTCGCAGGCTGGGGTCGATTACACTCGTACCGCTCTGGTGGCCATGCGCCCCGGTGTTGCGGCTTGCTCGCAGGCTGGGGTCGATTACACTTACTATCGCGGCACACACCGGGTACACGAAGTTGCGGCTTGCTCGCAGGCTGGGGTCGATTACACTCCCGTTTGCGCAGGTGGCGGTAGACCGCCTGTTGCGGCTTGCTCGCAGGCTGGGGTCGATTACACTAGAGAACATCTTCGAGCGCGTGCGTCACATGTTGCGGCTTGCTCGCAGGCTGGGGTCGATTACACTTCCCTCCCGCCTAAGTGCTTGTCCGCAAAGGACTTGCAGGCGGGGCAGGTTAGAAAAGCTCAAGCTGGGCGGGCGGCCTTTCGGGCGGCTTGCGCATCTTTCCCCAGAAAATGCGCATCCGCTCGAACTGCTTGTCCGTGATCGTGAGGACGCGGACCTCCCCATCGTCCGGGACGGCATACTCAACTCGCCGGGTGTGCACATCGGCGTTCTCTTCGCTGGCGCAGTGGCGGATGTACACCGAAAACTGCATCCGCGTAAAGCCATCCTTTAAGAGGGCCTTGCGGAACTGCGCATACGCCCGCCGCGCCGCTTTCGTGTCGACGGGCAGGTCAAACATCGCCACCACCCACATGCAACGATAACCGCTAAGGTACATCGCCGTCAAGGTCCGAATCCGAAGGTGCCACATGCGTGTCACCCTCAGACGCCGACACGCACGCCACGGGAATCTCCAGCCGCTTCGCGCTGCCCTCGAAGCACCGCACCAGCGACGCCACCATCCGATGCAGCGCCACCATCAGCGGCCCGGCCTGGTCGCCACACCGCACCTCGGCCGTCAGCACCGTCAGCAGCCCCCGCTTTGCTTCCGGGTTCAGTTCGCTCGCCCCCTCGTTCCGCAACCCGCGCACGCAGGCATCGACCAGTGGCCGCAGCGGCTCGACCAAGTCGTCGGCCAGGCAGAAGGCGTTGGACCGGCTGCAATGATGGATGCCCACGGTCGGCAGGAGCCCGGCCGACACGATCGCCCGGGCAACGCCCGCCCGCACGACGGCGTACCCGTAGTTGAGAAAGCTGTTGAGCCCGGTACCGTCGGGATCGCGGTGGAACGGCTCGTCGGCCAGCCAGTTTGCCCAGTAGAGCTTGGCCGCCCGGGCCTCGACATTGGCCGGGTCGCCGGAACGCACCTGCCGGGCGAACGCGAGCAGCCCGGAGCGGGCGTCGGTCCCGTCGGGCAGATTGCCCGCCTGGGCGCGAATCTTGGCCTGCACGAGCTGCCGCCAGAGCTGTTTGCGGAGCGGCTTGGGGGCGGCAAGCTGGTCCTGGAGTCGCCAAACGACCTGGGAGTGCTCGGCCATCGGCAGCAGCAGCCCGGCCGGCAGGTGATTGTGCCCGCAGAGCACGACGGCCGCGTCGTGTTCCAGCAGGGCCAGCAAGGCCTGGTGGGTGTAGGTGGTGCCGCACTGATCGACGAGCAGCACGCCGAGGTCCTCGCAGGGGATGGACGCCAACGGCGTCTCGCCTCCCCGCGGCAGCAGCAGAAGCTGCCCGTTCTTGACGGCCAGGTGGACCGCCTGCTGGGAGATTTCGACCGTGCGTTTGATCATGCGCTACCGTCCGATGGCCCCTCTGTAGAGCTATCGGCGGCAGGCAGGGCATGATTCAGTCGTGTTCGAGGCGTCGCACCTCCCCCAGCGGGCTGACGCGAACCTTGTACGCTGGCACACCGGGCTCGGGGCCGCAGTTCTTGAGATCGCCCGGTGTCACATCCCACCGGTCCTGCTCACTGGCTTTGCGGGCATCCCAGTGCGGCGCAAAGTGGATGCGCGCCGGCTTGTCGAGCTTGCAGACGACAAAGTAGCCGACGGCGGCAGGATCATCCGGTGGCCGGTCCTTGCGCCGGGCGTAGATCATCTCGCCTTCGGCAAGTGACATGACGAAGTCACTATCGTCATTGTCAACACGCTCGACTGCATCCCGTCGTTCGAGACGCACACGCCGAGCCGCTTCAAACGTGGGGATGATCACGCCGCTCCACCTGCCCCTCCTGCGGTTCTGGCGAATCTCCATGTGATGGTTGTTGCCACCGATGTAGACGCGTGCCGTGCGTGGATCGTCGTCACGGATCATGCGGTTGGTGGTCGGGTCCCAGCGTTTGCGCGGGATAATCACCGGGTCAGCGTTGGTTCGCAGCAGGACGACGCCCTTGATGGGCACGCCGCTGCCCATGGTGAGCTTGCCCTCACCCACGAGCTTCTTAATCTCGGCAGCGGTGAAGCTATCGGGGTCAAGGGCATTGCCGCGCAGGCACTTGCGGATTCGGTCGCGGAGCGCGCGATCGCGGACGATACCCGACTTGCCGGGCGACGGGTCGACCAAGGCGGCGAGTTGCCGGCGGAGGGCCTTCTTGTCGCCGGGTAGCACGCCGGGATCATCAAGCCTGGCGCTGAGCTCATCCCATTCGTCGGGAACGCGCAGGTGGTTGGGAGTAAGGCGGTCAGCACTGATCCGGTTGGTGAACAGCGAGTCCGCCTTCTCGGTACGGTGGCACGGCAAGGGCGCGATGACCGGGCCGTAGTGGGTCTCTTCGTGGAACTTATCAACGAGGCGGCGTTTGACGGGTCGATGACAAACCACGATCTGCTGGGCAGCCCCGACGACCTGATCGCGGAAGGTCTGAATCGCCTGCTGCAAGTCGTCACGCGACGCCTCGTGGGGCAGAGAGGGCCACGGCGGCGCGAGCGGCACAGACCGCGGCCAGCGCCCTTCCAGAGCGCGGGCCCGCTCCTCTGCTTCGGCTCGCGCCGCCAGTTCCTGCAGCTTACGCGGGGCGAGGGCGATCGCGACGGCGTCGATGGCATGGTGCAAGTGAACAGAGCGGTCTTTCCCTTTCTCGCGCCGCGCTTTGGATTCAGCGGCGGGCGCAGCCTCATCCGCGTCACCCACCGCATGCAGGCGCCAGTGTTGGTCAAGAAGGTCCTCCAGAAGACCCCAGTCCTTACGCAGGATGGCCGTGTAGGGCCCCTTGGTGGTGAAGACATGGCGCCGCCCGTCGCGCTCGCCATCATACAGGGCATCCCGAATCCACTGGCCCACCTGGCGCGTCGCGTAGGCCGTGTCCGTGAACTGCGAACTGAGGAACTCGCCGGTCGACGGCGCATCGCGGTGCAGGTTCTCCCACTTGCGGGCGTAGTCGCGGCCAGTGGAGTACTCCTCGACTGGCTCGCCCTTCTGGAAGTGCTGCAAACGCTGTTCGAGGGCGGCGAAGGCCTCCGCTGGCAACCACTCCTTGACCGTCTGATTGCCTTTCCCGCGGTTAGCCGTACGCAGGACGAGGACCTTGTTGTTCAGGCCATTGTCCTGCGAGCGGCTGCGGGGAACAATATGGTCGATCTCAACATCCGTTCCCTCGGCCGCAGTCTTCTCACTAATTGGGGTGCCCGTGTAGGCACAGAGTCCACGCTGCTGGCGGCAAAGGACCACCCGCTGGATCGCCCGCTCCTGCTGGTTGATCGCCAGTCCGCGCAGGTTGAACTGCTCCCGCAGCCCGTCCTTGATCCTGTCGCGCTTGCGGTTCAGGGCAAGTTGCTCATTGCGTACCTTCTCGGGCTGAGTGGCAGACCGCGTGTACTCCAGAACCACCTGGTCCGGCCAGCATCCCATCCGCCGCCGCCAGGCAATGAGAACGCGCCGAACCTCATGGATGGCCTTGCGAACGACGGGGTTGGACATCATCGGCGCGGGCGGGAGCAGATCGGGGTGTTTGCGCAGGAACCGGCGGTCGGCTTTCGTGAGTGTCGGGGCGCCGATGAGGTACCGGCGTCGCTGCTCGGGCGACGCGTCGCTCGCTCGATCTTCAGCGAACGCCTGCCGCGCTTCAATCTGCGTCGGCCACCGGCGCCTGGCTTGGGAGAAACGGTTCATGTACGGAAGCAGGTTGCGGATTGCCCTGCGCGAGAGTTTCAGACGTCTCTCCAGCTTCGGACGAGACTTCCAGACTTCCACCAGCCGAGCCGCTGCCTTGTCATCGAGCCCCCACCAGCCAGTGGCACGGAAGCGCACGCGCTCGGCGTCGTCAGGCTGGTCCGGATCGAGCTTCAGCAGGGCCTTGTTCACAATGTCCCGCGCGCCTTGCTCCATCGCCGTCCACACCGGCTCGCTGAACACCTGATGCACAACCTCGCGGTAGAACCAGTCGGTGTTGGGCGGGCGGTCTGGGTCCTGCGATTCCTGGCGAATCTCAAAGGGGTCGGCCCCCTTTCTCCTCGTCTTGGGGACGCCCAGCGCCTCACGGATGTCGTCCATCGACGCGGACTTCTTGGGAACGAGTTGCCCCTTACTTCTCTTGAGCAGCGGGGCCCGCAGCTTCGCAATGACCTGATCACGTTCCTGGGCGGTCAGTGATCGCCAGTCCTCGAAAGGCGCTCGGACGCGAAGGTTGTTAACGTACTCGACAACGCGGAACTCCTGGGCATACATATCCGCCTCGGGTACGCAGCGTTCCGTCGGTTCCAGCACGCACCGCCCCAGCGTCCCGGTGTCCCAGTACGTGCGACGTTGCCCGAAGAGCAGACCACCTTGACGCCACGTGTCTGTCCGGGTGGGATCGTCAAGCCGTTTGACCAGTTCGTCCGTCAGGAGACCCGAAAGGCCCGAGCCCTCAAACGCCCGTTGCGCCTCGACGATCCGCTGAAACTCCTTGCGAATCAGGTCGCGCCCGGCGAAAAGCTGCTGCGCCTCCGGCAAGCGGTACTGGCGATTGCGGATCGGCTCGTTCCACGTGACGCCGTCCTGCTGCTGCCGCCGCTCGTCCATCAGGTCCGCCAGTAGCTGCCCGACGGTCGCCGCGCCGCGCTCCGCCAGCAACGCGTTCATCCGGTCCATGCCCTCCTTGACCTTACCCTCGTCGGGGTTCTCAGGATCGCTGACAACCCCTACGGCCCCGCGGCGTTGGGCGAGGTGGATGACAATGCGACCGAACTCGTGCGGGGTCAGGGGCTCCTTCAGAGCCTTGCGGCGTAACGCCCATGGATCAAGGTCGAAGAGCTTCTGAAGACCGACGGGTTCACAAGGCAGGAACCCCTCCTCCATCAGAAAGCGTGTCAGCACGCGCTTGCGCTTCGCCCGCCGGTCGATGGTACGACGTTGGGCACGGGTCTGGCGACGAGCCTGGTTCTTGGGTGCCCCGCGTTTGTTCTCCTGCTCATCCACGCCGGCCGGGAAGACACTGGCGGCCAAGTGGACCTCCTGCTTGTCCGTATCCACCCACGCGCTGCCCACCGAGTTGCTGCCGATGTCCAGCCCTAATATAAACCGAACCTGCTCTGCTCCCTGGGACATGATCTGCTCCCGCTCTGGCTCCATGGCTGGCGGCGCGTGTGCCGCGCTTGGGGCGCCAGCGACCTCAGGGATCTGCACACCGAACTGGGCGTCAGCAGACCCCGGCTGGCTACGTGCCGGGTATCAGCCGCCGCCGTCCGGTGGGATGCACTTGGCGGGTTGGTCAGCCACCCGTCTGCGCCCGATAATGGAGAGCCTAGCAGCTAGGCGGCTCTTGTCAAGGTCTCCCCCGGAAGAAGTTTGACTTCTCGCACCGGCGGGTTAGGATCCCCCGTTGCCACGTGAGTAACCAGCTTCCGGGGGGTTGCGGATTGCTCGCAGGCTGGGATCGAGTACACTATGATGAAGGTCAAGGACGTGTTGCGACTGCTCAAGGAGGACGGCTGGTATCTTGTCGCCACCCGCGGGAGTCATCGGCAGTTCAAGCACCCAACAAAACCCGGACGGGTAACTGTCCCTGGCAACGAGAGCCATGAAGTGGCTCCTGGAACGCTGGCAAGCATTCTGAAGCAGGCCGGTCTGAAGAGCAAGCCCCCATGAAGCGCGTCACCTATACCGTCGTGGTCGAGCCCGCGGGCAGCAACTACAGTGCCTTCGTCCCGGACCTGCCGGGATGCGTGGCGACGGGCTTGACGGTGGAGGAAACGGTCGACCACATCCGAGAGGCAATCCAGTTTCATCTGGAGGGGCTGCTCGAGGATGGCCAGGAGCCGCCACCGGCATCGGCCAGCAGCGTCGCAGTCGAAGCCGAGATTCCGGGGTAGGATATCGCGAAAGCCCCTTGCGTCGGGCGCACGGAAGTGATAGATTCCCGGTTAGTGTAATCGATCCCAGCCTGCGGTTTTTCGCAACAAGACGAAAGATTCGCAGGCACCGCCCTCGGGCGACCGCCGCAGCTCGTGTGACCCACGACCTGCGGCGCTTTTCTTGATGTGGGGAGAGAGTCGAATCACCGCGGCATTCCCCCTCACCCTACCCTCTCCCCCAGGGGGCGAGGGGTTTCGAGGTGGTCTTCATGCCCCCGCTTCGGCGCCCTCCGCCGGCGCCGCCACCGCGGTCGTCTGCTGCAGCACCAGCCGCCGGTAGTAGGCGATGGCCAGGCAGGTCAGCGGGATCGCCAGTAGCAGGCCGAGAAAGCCCAGCAGCTTCCCCCAGATGAAGACGCCCAACAGCACGGCCACCGGGCGCAGGCCCGTCATCTTCCCCATCACCCGCGGCGTGATCAGCAAGTCCTGAATAAGCTGGGCCACGAGGAACACCGCCAGCGTCAGCACGACCGACACCAGCAGGCTCGAACCCGACTCCACCGACCGCATCAGGGCTAGCATCAGCGCCGGCACCAGCCCCACCGCCTGCAAGTACGGCACCATGTTCAGCAGCCCAATGAACAGCCCCAACGGCACGGCCAGCGGCAGCCCGATCACCGTGAAGCCGACCGAGAACACCAGGGCCATCAGCAGCGCCACGATCGCCTGGGCCCGCAGGTATCGGCGCAGCACGACCTCGAACTCGCCCAGGAACGCTACCGTCTGCTCCCGGTAACGCGGTGGGATCAGCCCCGGCCAGGCGGCCGCATAGTAAGGGTAGTCCAGCAGCAGGAACACCAGATACACGAGCACGATGATGAGGACCGTCAGCCCCACGAGCAGCTCAAACGTGAACGTGACGACCGTCCATCCGCCGGCCGCCACCCGTTTGGCCAGTTGCAGCAGCCACACGCGGAACTCCTCCGATTGCATGAAGTCGCGACCCTCGGCGATCAGGCTGCCGACGTACGTCCCGGCCACCGGTTCGAGCAGGAGCTGGAGCCGCTCCGACCGGGTCAGGTCCGGCGATGCGGCCCGGTACCGCTTCCACCCGAGCATCAGCTCGTTCCAGCCCAGCGTGGTCTTCTGCCCATCAACGAAATCGGGAGCGACGGTCGCAAGCTGACGATCCAGCGCCTGGTCGGCATCAACGCCGAGCCGGCTGAGGTCGCGGCCGAAGCGCTGCACCTGCCCAATGGTCAGGGGAATGGTCACCGCGAGGACCAGGAGTGCCGCCACCGCAAATCCCGCCAGAGTCAGCCCCACCGCCAGCCCCCGTCGCTTGAGCTTGCGTTGCAGCAGGCTCACCAGCGGATGGAGCAGATACGCGACCACGACGGCCGCCGCAAATGGGACCAGCACATCCGCCAGGTACCGCAGCAGCGCGAGCACGACGAGGAGCACGCCGATGCCCACGGCCGTGCGGACCACCCACTCCACGGAATAACGCGGCGGCTGCTCGCCCATACCATTCTCCCCGCGCAGGTGCTCACCCGCGCCGTTCTTCCCATGCCGTTGCTGACCCCCGCCGTCCTCTCCCCGCATTGGAATCGCCGCCGCGCGTTCTGGCAACCGCGGCGTACCGCCCCTTCCTGCGGGACGCCGGTGGGGGACCGCTCCCCACGGGCTTTGCAGCGTCGTCCGCCCGTGCGTGTGTAGCAGGGCTGCGCCCTAAGCCCCGAGTCCGGGTAGACAGTGGACGAGGGCGTGGTGGCGGAAATCTGAGACAAGACTTGGCATTCTGCGCGGTTCAATATGCTTAGCGTACGCTGGGGTAGGCGTCGCCGTCTGGACGGCGCGTGCGCCCTCCGGGCGGAAGGGGGGAATGGGGAGGGCAATCCCGCCCAGGGTTTGGAAGACCCTGGCAACGATCGTGCGCCCTCCGGGCGAGGATGCGGATCCCGCTCCGTCTGGAGCCAACGCCAGGCGGGCGAGGGACCAACTCACTGAGCGCGAGGATCCGACGTGCTGCGGGCGCGGAACCGATGCAGTGCGGGCGCGGAACCGGAACCCTCCGCCACCTTGAGCAAGTCAGTGTCTACCGTGGCAAGCCGCGCACCGGGTGCAGAGCCGACGTTCCCCTCCGCCCGGAGCCGCGCACCGGGTGCAGAGCCGATGTCCCCCTCCGCCTGGAGGGCGCGTGGGAGTTGCCAGGGACTTCGAGTCCCTGGGAAGCAGCCCGCGCGCTTCTTCTTGTTCTTCCTTTCCGTGATCCGCCCGGAGGGCGGACGAGGCTGCCCAGACCATTCGTACGGACGCCGCCGACGCAGCACACCCTTGCTTGACACGCGTCGGAACGGGCACGCCGCCGGGGCCAAGGGCGCTCAACACATATCCCCCCTGCGGGCGACGTTGTGAAGGACGCAGCCACGGGACTTCCCACGCCGGCCGCGGGGGGCCGACGCTACCACGACCGGTGCAGGCCGACGCTACCATGGCCGCAGGGGGCTGACGCAGCTGCAGGGGGATAACCCTGCCTTGGGTGTTTGAGGCCGGCCGCCGTCCCGCCGCCACCGCCCCGCTGGACCGTTGCACGCTGTTCCGTTGCGGGCGGCGGGCGACTATACTCGCCGGGCTGGACGCCCGAAGGCAGGCAGGCGACCGGCGACCCCTCTCCCTTGCAGGGAGAGGGGCAGGGGTGAGGGTGGCGCAGGTGAGGACGCTGCGTGAGGCACGGGCACGCCTGCCTCCGGCGCAGGAGACGCTTGGACACGTACCCCGCCCGTGACCACACGGAGGCGCTGTCGGCTTTGGGAAGCTGCGGTCCTCGTCCGCCCTCTACGAGGCTTGAAAGCACGCTCGATCATGGATGACCTGAAACTCATCCGCAACTTCTCCATCGTCGCCCACATCGACCACGGCAAGAGCACCCTGGCCGATCGCATCCTCGAGCGCACCGGCGCGGTCAGCAAACGCGAGATGCGCGAGCAGTTCCTCGACGACATGGAACTCGAGCGCGAGATGGGCATCACCATCAAGGCCAACCGCGCCACCGTCTTCCACACCTGCCGCGGCACGCGTTATATGCTCAACCTGCTCGACACGCCGGGGCACGTGGACTTTCACTACGAGGTCTCGCGGGCCCTGGCCGCCTGCGAAGGCGTGCTCGTGCTCGTCGATGCCACCCAGGGCGTCGAGGCCCAGACGGTCGCCAACGCCTACCTCGCCATGGAGGCCGACCTGGCGATCATCCTGGTGATCAACAAGATTGACCTGCCGGGCGCCCGGCCGGAGGACGTTGCCCTGGAGGCCGAGCAGATCCTCGGCCTGGATGCCGCCTCCGCCATTTTCGTCAGCGCCAAGACCGGCCAGGGCGTTGCTGAACTGCTCGATGCCGTCGTCGAGCGCATCCCACCGCCGAAGGGCGATCCGCACGGCCCGCTGCGCACGCTGATCTACGATGCCAAGGCCGACCCACACCGCGGCGTCATCTGCCACGCCCGTGTCTTCGACGGCTCCTTCAAGCGTGGCGAGAAGATCGACCTGATGGCCGTTGGACGCACGTACCACGTCACGGAAGTGGGCAAGTACACGCCGAAGCCCACGATCGTCCCGGCGCTCAGCACCGGCGAGGTGGGTTACTTCGTCGCCGGCATCAAGACCATCGCCGACGTGAGCATTGGCGACACGGTGACCCACACCGATCGTCCCGCCGATACGCCCCTGCCCGGCTACCAGCCGCCGCAGCAGATGGTGTTCTGCGACTTCTACCCCGCCATCGGCACCACGACCGAGCAACTGCGCGAGGCCATGGAGAAGCTCTGGCTGACCGACAGCTCCTTCACCTACACGACCGCTTCGTCGGATGCCCTGGGCATCGGTTTCCGCTGCGGGTTCCTCGGCCTGCTGCACATGCGGATCATCCAGGAAAGGCTGGAGCGCGAGAACGACATCAGTGTTGTGCAGACCGCCCCGACCGTCGAGTACGAGATCGTGCTCACCGACGGCACAGTCAAGCGGATCGAGTCGCCGGCCGAGCTGCCGGATATGACCCAGGTCGCCGAGGTCCGCGAGCCCATCGTCCGCGCCCAGCTCATCATTCCGGCGGACTCGATCGGCACCATCATGCAGCTCAGCCTCGAGCGCCGTGGTGAACATAAGCGCACGGAATACCTCTCGCCGACGCGCGTGCTGATGACTTTTCATTACCCGCTTTGCGAGATTCTGTATGACTTCTACGACAAGCTGAAAAGCGCGACGAAGGGCTACGGCACCGCCGACTACGAGATCATTGAGTATCGCGCCGGCGACCTCGTGAAACTGGACGTCCTCGTCAACAGCATGCCGGTGGACGCCCTCTCGGTCATCGTGCACCGCGACAAGGCCCAGACCCGCGGCCGGCGGCTGATTACCCGCCTGAAGAAGGAGATCGGCCGGCAGATGTTCGAGGTCCCTCTCCAGGCCGCCATCGGCGCCAAGATCGTCGCCCGCGAGACCATCAAGGCCTTCCGCAAGGACGTCACCGCGAAATGCTACGGCGGCGACATCACCCGCAAGCGCAAGCTGCTCGAAAAGCAGAAGGCCGGCAAGCAACGCATGAAGACCGTCGGCAACGTCGAGATTCCCCAGGCCGCCTTCATGTCCATCCTCGACCCCGAAGACTGACCAGCGCCGCGCCACCCCCTCTCCCCTCGGGAGAGGGGCAGGGGTGAGGGCGGGTGCGCACAGACAAGCATGCGATAGCAGACCCCTCTCGCCCCGGGAGAGGGGCAGGGGGTGAGGGTTGGTCGCCCGAGCGCCGCACTGCGCAGTGCACCACGGAGGCCTGAGAGCACGGAGAGGAAGCGCGGGGACGATCTTGAAGTGTCGGTTCGGCAGGTCCATGTATTGCGAGTTAATGGCTGCGTGTGGCTCTGCTGCGCCCGGAGGGCGCGCGCGGGTTGCCAGGGACTTCCAGTCCCTGGTGGTCTAGACCTTCCTCTCCTCTCTGCCGCCCGGAGGGCGGACGAGCTATGCGACGTGCCTGGTGCGCACGTCGTGAATACAGGGTGGCGGGCTCAGCGCAAGCATACCTCTTAGACAGGATTCACAGGATCAACAGGATTGCGCTCTTGCAGCCCGCACCCGCTTTTCTGCCTGACGTGCAGAAGCTCGCGCGCGTGTGTTCTTCATCTTGTTAATCCTGTAAATGCTGTCTATTCCGGCCCAGTCGCCTGCAAACACGTGAGCCGTCACGTGTGATTCGCGGCCCCGTCTCGCTCCGTGCTCTTCGCGGTGAGCACATGTACGAGCGTGAGCTGCGGAATCGCACCACGGACGCGCTGAGAGCACGGAGAGGAAGCATGGCGATGGTTTGAGGCATGCAGAAGCGACGCGCTGTGCCTGGCGCGGGTGACAGTCTCAACAGGTTCTTCGCGAAAGCCGCGTTTCACGCGCCGGCCGTGGTGTTGACGGCCGCACAGATCGCCTGGGTGAGCAGGTCGAACAGTCGATCCGACAGCTCGCAATACAGAGTCCGTTCGGGGCCGTTGAAGCCGACGTCGTTCCAGGAGCCCATGCCGCCGAAAACCCACGCGGCCTGGCAGGCGGCAAGCAGGCGCGCTGCGGGCCGCTCGAGCGCACCATCCGGCGCCAGGTCGCGGTGGTGCACGAGTGCGAGGGGATTGTCGCTGGTCAGACACTTCTGTGCCTTGGCGAAGCACTCGGCGAAACACTCGAGGTCGTGCTGGCGGGCGAATGCCTCGATGTCGGTCAGGCAACGCGGCAGGTGCTCCCCCAACTCATCAACCGACAAGGCCGCCGGCCGCGCGGGCTGTTCGTCGGCCACCAAGACGTAGCGCACCCGCCAGATCCGCCGGTCCGCGGCCTCCCTGTTGCCCAGTTCCCAGCCCGCCTCCCAGCAGCCCACGCTGCGCTTGCGGTGCAGGCAAAGCCGCCAGCGTCCGCCACCGCCGACGAAGCCCGCCGCCTTTCGATCCGGGAGCCGCGGGTCGCCGCCCGGTAGACGGATGAGGACTGCGTGCGCCAGGCCGTCTAACGCGACGGACTCGAGCCAGTCGTCGGCGGTCGTGGCGATGACGTCCCACCCCTCGTCGCGCCCGAACCAGCGGCGGCGACGAGGATGCAGGAAGTGGATGAACTCGCAGAACTGGCAGGTGGAATTGCCTGGGAAGAAATGGCGTGTGGCGATGCCTCGCTTCCGGGCGTTCAGGTAGCAGGTCAGGGCCGCGATCTGTGCCGTGGGCTCCTGCATGCGTCCGACTCCGACTGGGAAGTCTCACTCGCCGCCGCGCGTCTCTCCCTCAATGAATCGGCAGGCGCGCGGACCGGGTCGCACTGGCCGCAGGCCCCATAAGCAAGCCGGCGGCTCACGCCAAACGGCCGTGGCCGGCCACCAACCCCTTGCCTTTCCAGGGAGACGGCCAGGGTGAGAGCACGTGCGCACCTGCTCGTACAGGGTGGCAGGGCCAGGTCCCGGTGCGCCGGGACCATGCCTTCCGTGGGCCGAGCGTGGTCTCCGCTAACCCAAGTTAGACACCTGTCGAGCCTAAACGGCCCTAGCGACCCCGGGAAGGGGGTTGGCGGGCCGAAGTTTCCACTACATTTGTGCGACTTCCTCCAGGTAGCGGAGCCGTTGCGGGATCGTCAGTC
>Ga0209096_1002749_pt1 | contig 16462 bp, 12 predicted proteins | sample AD_UKC034_MetaG_FD_184407 | JGI IMG/M metagenome (GOLD analysis project Ga0209096, IMG submission 184407) | Active sludge microbial communities of municipal wastewater-treating anaerobic digesters from USA - AD_UKC034_MetaG (SPAdes) (version 2) | ecosystem: Engineered > Bioreactor > Anaerobic >... | reverse complement strand
TGGACATCAGCACCTTGCGGTCTGGCTTGCCGCGCGACTCGCCCAGGTAGGTGATCGCATCAACTACCTCCAGGCAGAGGTCGACATACCTGGCCACGGCTTCGCGCGAGCCAGGCACAGCGCTGGCGATGTCATTGACAAAACGATCCACGCCATAGTGTATCTTGACGTTCATCGCGTGGGCCGGGTCAGTCTGGATGAGCCGGTAGGCCTCGGGGATCTCGAACCATTGCAGGTGGACGCCCAGGTCATCTTCCAGGAACTCGCGCACCGACCCCCGGTTCTCGGGCGGTCCCATATCAGCGATGAGGTGCATTGCGCCCTCGAACTCGAATCGTCCGCGCACAAAGCTGGTGGCAAAACCGCCTGGCACGTTGTGCTGTTCGAGCAGCAGCACCTTGACACCCTTGGCAGCGAGCTGGGCGGCTGCCGCCAGCCCGCCATTGCCAGCACCGACTACTACTGCTTCATAGGAGCGATCAGCCACTGGTACCTCCTTGCACTGGTGGAATCCCGTTGAGGGCAGCGATTTGCTCGCGAAGTTTCCGGGCTCTCTTGTCGTCGCCCTGATGCAGCTTGAAGGCCAACTCGGTGGCGAGTCGGGTCAGTCGGTCGACACGGCGTGTCTCTCCCCTGTCCAACCTCAGTCTGGCCCGCCACAGCGCCGCCTGCCGCCGGCGATAGGAGCAGATCATGTCATAGTCCGCCTGAGAGATCAGGCCGCTGGCGACCTCTGGCCGGAGGTTTTCAGTGATCCACCTTTTCTCCTGCCTGGCCGAGAGCCACAGCACGACCAGAATGACCAGCACGCCCGCCCAATCGCTGAGGAAACTAATCACTAAACTAAAACACATTTCTCCGGAAAGCGAGGCGAACAGGTTGTGGATCCCGTGCAGAGTCATTGCGCCCAGCAATCCGAGAGGTGGAGCCAGCCAGCGCAGGCAGCCGGTTCTGGTCTGTCTGGTGTAACCCAGAGCGGCCCCGAAAACAGAGGTAAAAAGGGCGTGGTTCAAGCCAAACACGATCGCCCGCATAAAGATGACTATGGTCAGGCCGTCGACGCCGCTCTCGGCAAAACTGTCCATAAAGTAAAAGACGTTCTCGGTCATGGCGAAACCAAAGCCAACCGTCGCACCATAGATGATGCCGTCGAGCACGTTGTCGAACTCGCTGCGGAAGAGCAGCAAGATCAGGAGAACCGCGACGCCCTTGGCCAGCTCCTCCACCACGGGGGCAAGGAAGGAGCTGGACGCCAGCTCGGCACCAGCCTTCCCCAGATCTGCCAGGGGAATCTGCAGGACCGACTCGGCGACTAGTGAGAGAATCACCGCCGGCGCGGCACCCCAGATGAACGCCGACCAGAGGAGCCGCTGCGGCTCCTTCTCGTAGCGGTCAAGCCACCACAGTACCATCACATAGACAGCCGTCGGGACGATAGCGGCAGCGATTGACCACAACAGAGCTTGCTCAGTGCTCATGGCGTTCTCCTGCGTTTGATCAGCTTGGCCCATGTGGACAGGAAGTGAACGTGGAACCCGCTCACGGTTCCACCCACAGTGGCCCGGGCAATGCTGGACATAAAGCTATCACGGTCGGTGAAGGGTTCCATCTCCACGTAGGCGCGACCGATCTCGCCGGGTGAATGGGCGTCGCTGCCTGCGCCTCCGGGAAGGTTGTGTTGTCGGGCAAAGCTCGCCGCCCTCGCATTGAATGCCGCGTTGCTCACCCTGGCGTTCAGGACTTCGACGAGGTCTACCTCGGAAGCCAGTGCCTGGAGGGTCGGCTCGCGCAAAGGAAAGCGGTGGTGGTCAAAAGGGTGGGGCACGTAGACAACCCCCCCCTGGCGGCGAATGCGTGCGACCGTCTCTGCAGGGCCAAGCCGCGGAGGAATGAACTCTTTCAGGAACAGGCCGATGATCTCGCCATCCCCAGTTTCGATCTCTTCGCCCACAATGACGGGAAAAGAGGCGATCCTGGCCAGGGCCAGTGCCCCGTCGACGGCGTCGTGGTCGGTGATGGCCAGAGCGGCCAGGCTGCGCCGGGCTGCCGCAGCGATCACCTCTTCGAGACGCGTCAACGAGTCGGGCGAGTAGCAGGTGTGGATATGCAGGTCGACCCGCCAGCGGCCGCGGTCGCCGTTGGCCCGCCCGGTCACAGGTCTACCGCCTGTCCGAGCTGCGGCACTGTGACATCCTTCACGCCCAACTGGCGAAAGGCAGTGCCCATGGCCTCACAGGACTCGGCATCTCCGTGAACACAGTACACGTGTTCGAGGTTCCCTGCTGCTCGTACCAGGTTGACATAGGACAGAATCTCGTCATGGTCGGCATGGGCGCTGTAACCATCAATGGCGCTGACCTCAGCGCGCACGTGAACCATCTCGCCAAGGATCGGCACCGTCTTGTTGCCTTCGACCAGCTTGCGGCCGAGGGTGTTCTCGGCCTGAAAGCCCACGAATAGCACTGTGTTGCGTGGATCGCCGAGGTTGTTCTTGAGGTGGTGCAGGATGCGTCCGCCTTCGCACATGCCCGAGGCACTGACGATGATGCAGGGTGTGCGCAGCCGGTTGAGCGCCTTGGACTCTTCGACCGAGCGCACATACACCAGCCGGTGAAAACCAAAGGGGTCGTCCTGCTGGTTGACGTACTGGCGCATCTCCTCATCGTAACATTCGGGGTGGAGGCGGAACATACGGGTGACGTCCACCGCCAGGGGGCTGTCCACATAGACCGGCAGGGACGGCAGGTCGCCGTTCTGGATCAGCTTGTGCAGGTCGTAGACAATGTCCTGCGTTCGGCCCACGGCAAAGGCCGGGATAATCACCTTGCCGCCTCGCTCGATGGTGTGGCCGATGGCCTGGCTCAAGGAGCGTGCTGCCTCCTCAGGCGAGGCGTGCAAACGAGTGCCATAGGTGCTTTCGACGATCATCGCATCGACCTGGGGAGGGGGTTCGGGGTCGCGCAGCACCGGCAAGTGGCGTCGACCCAGGTCGCCGCTAAAACACAGATGCCGCTTCTGGCCGGCCTCCACAATCTCCAGAACAGTGACTGCCGAGCCCAGAATGTGTCCGGCGTCGAAGAACGTGGCCGCGATGCCGTCGGTCACAGGAAATGTTCGGTGGTAGGCGATGCCTTCCAGGTGCTTAAGGCTGGCACGGGCGTCGGCTACGGTGTACACTGGCTCCACCGGCGGCTGCCCGGCACGGCGGCGCTTGTTGTTGACGTAGGTGACGTCGCTTTCCTGGATGTGACCCGAGTCCAGCAGCATGGCGCTGCACAGGTCGCGGGTGGCGTAGGTGCAGTAGATGCGGCCCCTGAACCCGCTGCTGACCAGGTTGGGAATGTTGCCACTGTGGTCAATGTGGGCGTGAGAGAGCACTACTGCATCGACATCTCGCGCGTCGAAGGGAAGGTGTCTGTTGCGCTCGAAGGTTTCCTGGCGCCGGCCCTGAAAGAGGCCACAGTCTAGCAGGATTCGTCTGCCGTTGGCCTCGACCATATGCATGGAGCCGGTCACCGTTTGCGCCGCTCCGAAGAAGGTGATTTTCACCCTGGCCTCCCGTGCTGGCCTGACGACCGGCCGGACCCTCAAGCCGCGGCCAACACGAGTGACAATAACACGAAAGCGAACTGGTGTCAAAGCTGGCAGACGTGGCCGCCAGGTTCATTTGGCCCGCGGGATGCTGGCAATGACCGGCAGCCCCGACGATTCCTCCACCTGTTCGGCCGTTTCCAGAGGAATCACTCTGGACCACTCCAGCACCAGGGCAACCAGCAGGCCGAGGAACAAGCCGCCGCCGAATCCCAGAAAGGCCAGCAGCTTGTTCTTGGGCCAGGTTCTCGTGGCCGCCTGTGCGCCGCCATTCAGGGGGGTCGCGACCAGTCGGTCGAGGGGGTCCTGACGATCGGCAAACTCGCGAACATCAGCGATAAAGAGATCAGAGGCGGTCTGGGCCACGCGCTGGGCGAAGAGAGGGTCAGTGTCCGTGACCTCGATCTTGACGCGGAAGCGGGCCTGATCTGCCGAGGCCTTGATATGCGAGCGGAGAGCTGCCGGGTCCCACTCCGACAGGCCAAGGCGTTCCACTACCCGTCGCGCCATGCCCAGGGAGCGAATACCGGAGGCATAGTTGTTCAGCAGGTTGACCACGGTCTGGGTTAGTCCCTGGTCTATCCGCTCGGGCATCACAGACAGCTCTACAATGGAGGTGTAGCGCGGGGTCTGCAGCTGCCCGTAGCCAATAGCTGCTCCGGCACAGAGTGCTGTTACCAGCAGGATCACCCACCCCCAGCGCCACAGAACCTCCCAGTATTCGGCCAGTTCCATTTTCTACCTCTTTGTCCCTTGGCTGCAGGCGCCGGCACGGGACGTGCTGTGGCTACTCCTGCAGTGCGTTGAGCCGGTCAGTGAGCTTGACCAGACGCAGCTTGAGATCCTCCAGCTTGGCTCGTTCCTTGTCGACAACTTCGGCGGGAGCCTTGGACACAAAGCCTGCGTTCTCGAGCAGCTTGCCGCAGCGCTCGATTTCTCGCCCGACACTGCTCACCTCGCCCTTCAGCCGGGCTCGCTCGCGGTCGATATCGACCAGGCCGGCCAGAGGCAAGTAGACTTCGTAGCCGCTCACGACCAGCGCCAAAGCCTGGCGGGGCTTGAGCTGGAGTGCCGTTTCGATGCTCAGTTGAGCTGGATCGATGCGCGCCAAACGGGCCAGAATGTCGGCGTGGGAACGGACCAGCTCGGCCTTGCCGCCTGCCACCACGATGGCGGCAATCGTGCGAGATGGCTCGACCTCGTACTCGGCGCGCGCGTTGCGGATGGCCCGCACCATCTCCATGATCGGCCCCATCTCCGCCTCGGCCTCATCGTCCAGTGCGCCGGCCAGGGGCCAGGCGGCGATGATCAGCGCGTCGCCTTCGTGGGGCAGGTGCTGCCAGATCTCCTCGGTGACGAAGGGCATAAAGGGATGCAGCAGGCGCAGGGTGCGGTCCAGGACGTAGAGCAAGATTGCCCTGGTGCGAGCCGCTGCTGCCTCGTCCCCAGAATTGAGCTGCGACTTGGCGATCTCGATGTACCAGTCACAGTACTCCCCCCACAGGAAATCATAGAGCTGCCGGCCAGCCTCGCCGAACTGAAACTGCTCGATGAGGCGGGTGACCTCACCAATCAGCCGATTGTGGCGGCTGAGCACCCAGCGGTCGGCCAGGCTCAGGCTTTCGGGCTGTGCTTCCCAGAGCTGGCATTGGTGTTCTATTTCGGCTGGAGCATAGCTCTCGGGCAGATTGGCCAGAACGAACCGGGCCGCGTTCCACAGCTTGTTGGCAAAGTTGCGCGCACCTTCGACTTTACTCGGCTGGAGCTTCATATCGTTGCCGGGCGTGCTGCCGGTCAGCAGGGCAAAGCGCAGGGCGTCGGCACCGTGCTGCTCTATGACGACGAGCGGGTCCACGACGTTGCCCTTGGACTTACTCATCTTCTGGCCCTTTTCGTCGCGCACCAGTCCGTGCAGGTAGACGGTGTGGAAGGGCACCTGTCCGGTCATCTCGATGCCCTGCATAATCATACGCGCCACCCAGAAGAAAAGGATGTCGTAGGCCGTTTCCATGACGTCGGTGGGGTAAAAGTAGCGCAGATCCTCCGTGTCATCCGGCCAGCCCAGAGTGGAGAAGGGCCACAGCCCGGAAGAGAACCAAGTATCCAGCACGTCTGGATCCTGGTGCAGGCGGCTGCTGCCGCACTTGGGGCAGGCCGACAGCACCTCTTGCGTGCTGGCGCTCATGGCACCGCAGTTGTCGCAGTACCAGACTGGAATACGATGGCCCCACCAGAGCTGACGCGAGATGCACCAGTCGCGGATGCCCTCCATCCAGTTAAAGTAGGTCTTGGCAAAGCGTTCCGGAACAAAGCGGATCCGGCCGTCTCGCGCAGCGGCGATGGCCGGGTCGGCCAGCGGCTGGATCTTGACGAACCACTGCGTCGAGATGCGCGGTTCGACGATCGTTCGGCAGCGCTGGCAGTGTCCCACCGCGTGGCTGTAAGGATCGATCTTGACCAGCAGGCCCAGCGACTGCAATTCGTCGACCAGCTTCTTGCGGGCCACCAGGCGGTCCAGCCCGGCGTAGGGTCCCGCGTTGTCGTTCAGCGTGCCGTCGTCGTTGAGGATGTTGACTGTCGGCAGGTGGTGGCGCTGGCCAATTTCATAGTCGGTCGGGTCATGCCCTGGCGTGACCTTGACCGCACCGGTGCCAAAGGCCGGGTCGACACTCGCGTCACCTATGATGGGGATGGCGCGGTGCATTACAGGGAGGATGGCCTTGCGGCCTACCAGAGCAGCGTGCCTCTGATCATCCGGGTTCACGGCGACAGCCGTGTCGCCCAGGATGGTTTCTGGCCGCGTGGTGGCCACGGTGATGTACTCGTCCTCGGTACCCTCGAGTGGATAGCGCACATAGAAGAGACTGCTTTGCTCGTCTTCGTGCTCCACCTCCAGGTCGCTGAGGGCCGTGGTGCAGCGAGGACACCAGTTCACCAGATAGGTGCCACGATAGATGAGGCCCTTGTTGTACAGCCGCACAAAGGCCTCGCGCACGGCCCGTGCCAGGCCCTCATCCATAGTGAAGCGTTCTCTGGTCCAGTCGCAGGAAGTACCCAACCGGCGGTGCTGCTGGGCGATGACATGCCGGTAGCGCCTCATCCAGTCCCAGACGCGCTCCAGGAACTTGTCCCGGCCCAGGCCGACGCGGGTCAGGCCCTCGTTGGCGATGCTCTTTTCGACCACGTACTGAGCGGCGATGCTGGCATGATCCTCACCAGGCAGCCACAACGTCGGTTGCCCGAGCATGCGGTGGTAGCGGATCATCAGGTCCTGCAGGGCAGCGGTGATGGCGTGGCCCAGGTGTAGCTCGCCAGTGACGTTGGGCGGCGGCATCGAAATGACAAAGGGCTTTTTGTCGTGATCGATCTTGGGCGTAAAGTAGCCGCTGTTTTCCCACCAGGCGTAGAGGCGCTCCTCCACGGTCCGGTGGTCATAGTTCTTGGGCATCTCGTGCGTTTCCATCTTGGCCTCCTCTGCAGAGAAAAGAAAAACCCCTCTCATCTCCAAGGACGAAAGGGGCATTCCCTCGCGCGGTACCACCTTGCTGCGTCCGACTCGCGTCGGGCACTCTTGAAGCGATAACGGGCTGACCCGGGCTGGCTTGATGCCGCTAGTTCTGGTTTCGGCCGGCCGATTTCCGGCCCCGCTTCGCGGGAGCCGGTGTCCGGGCGACGTTCGGCGGCTTCCCTGCGGCGAGTTTGCAGTCGACGACCCGCCTTCTCTATCAGGGGTGAGCGGCCTACTCCTCCCGAATGAATCGTTGGGCTACTCTATCACAACAACGAATGGGTGTCAAATGAGCTGACAGTTGGCGCACCACCCGCTATCGCTGCAGATTGTAGAACGCGCTGAGCCCGGGGTACACCGCCGACTCGCCCAGCTCCTCCTCGATACGCAAGAGCTGATTGTACTTGGCCACCCGTTCAGAGCGGCAGGGGGCACCGGTTTTGATCTGGCCGGCGTTCAGGGCCACGGACAGGTCGGCAATGGTAGTGTCCTCAGTTTCGCCGCTGCGGTGCGAGATGATGGCCGTCCAGGCGGCCTTCTTGGCCATCTCCACCGCGGCGATGGTTTCGGTCAGCGTGCCGATCTGGTTCAGCTTGATGAGGATCGAGTTCGCCGCCTTGCGGGCGATGCCGGTCTTGAGGCGCTCGACGTTGGTCACGAGCAGGTCGTCGCCGACTATTTGCACTCTATCGCCGATGCGCTGGCGCAGCAGCTCCCAGCTCTCCCAGTCGTCCTGCGAAAGGCCATCCTCGATGGAGATGATCGGATATTTGGCCACCCAGTCGGCGTAAAAGTCGACCATCTCGGCGCCGGTGAGCTGGCGGCCCTCTCTGGCCAGATGGTAGTGCCCGTCCTGGTAGAGCTCGCTTGCTGCCGGGTCGAGGGCAATGTGCACGTCCTTGCCCGGGACATAGCCGGCTTTGGTGATTGCTTCGAGGATGACGTCGATTGCTTCGTGGTTGGCGCTGAGCGAGGGAGCAAACCCGCCTTCGTCGCCCACGTTGGTGTTGTACTTTTTCCCGTGCAGGACCTTCTTGAGCTGCGTATAGATCTCGCTGCCCCAGCGCAGGGCGTCGCCAAAGGTTGGGGCGCCCGTCGGCATGACCATGAACTCTTGCAGGTCGGTGCTGTTTTCGGCGTGCTTGCCACCGTTGAGGATGTTCATCATCGGCACAGGCAGCGTTCTGGCGCTCACTCCGCCGAGGTAGCGATAGAGCGGCAGGCCGACGGCCACGGCTGCAGCCCGGGCAACAGCCAACGAGATGCCAAGAATGGCATTGGCGCCATACTTGCTCTTGTTCGTGGTGGCATCGAACTCACACATGAACTCGTCGATGCCCACCTGGTCGAGAGCGTCCCAGCCCGCCAGCTCGAGGGCCAGCGTCTCGTTGACGTTCTTGACCGCGGTGAGCACGCCCTTGCCGCCGTAGCGCTTCTTGTCGCCGTCGCGCAGCTCAACGGCCTCGTGCACTCCGGTAGACGCACCGGAAGGAACAGCCGCGCGGCCAACCGCTCCCCCGGACAATAGGACCTCAACCTCTACCGTAGGGTTGCCCCTCGAGTCGAGGATCTCTCGCGCGACGATGGCGTCGATCAGCGTGGTCATGGTCTGATTCTCCTTCTCACCGCTTTCGAGACATTGCGCCCCTAGCCCTGTTTCGTGGGCAGGCCGAGGGATTGGTAGAGCATGTCGAAATCCATCGTGTCGGCGAGCATCCGCTGGAAGCGCTCGACCTTTTTCTCCTGATGGAAGCGCGTGCGGCTCATAGTCTGCTCGGCGATCTGAACGGTGGTCATCGTGTCGTGCTTGGACATCAGGATCGCTACGCCCGACTCTTCGGCGCGGTTGATGATCAGCGGATTGGGCCGCAGGTTGCCGGTGAGGATCAGGCACCTGGTGGACGTTTCGAGAGCAGCGAGCTGGATGTCGGGCCGGTCGCCGCCGGTGATGACGGCCTTGTTGAGCTTGTGGCGGAAGTAGGTGAGGGCGGTGTCGACGCTCATTGCGCCAACCATGAGGTTCTCAACCAACTCGCCGGCCAGGTCCGGTCGGCAGATAATGTCACCCTGAAGCGCATCGGCCAGCTCGCGGATCGACACGGAGGAAAAGACGCGCTCCATCGGCATAACGGCCAGGGTCGGGATATCGCGCTTGGCCAGGAATGGAACAACAAGCTGGCGGACATAGTCCAGGCGGTTGCGCTCTACCCCGTTGAGCACGACGCCCAGCATGCGTTTCCCAAGCCTGGCCTTGTCGGCCAGGAGGTCGTCCAGAACCACCACAGCAGGCACGTCGTACTTGGCGACAACCAGGACCCTCGCATCGACCATCTCGGCGATGAGATCTGCCGCGAGGCCAATGGCCAGACCCTGGCTCGAGCGGCTGCCGCCCTCGAGCAGCACAATGTCCTTGTTCCTGGAGACCTGGGCAAAGGCAGACTTGACCACGGCAACATAGTCGCGCTCTTCTCCGCGCAAGATCCCCTCGACAGCGACCGAATCTAGGGAGACTGGCCAGATGGCAGAGGCCGAGTCGGCGAGCCCCAGCAACTGCTGCATCGAGCCCGCCTCTTCGTCCACGACACACTCACCGATGCACGTCTTGGCGGTGGTCAGCGGGCGCATGTAGCCGATTCTGTAGCCGTCCTTCTGGAAACGACGGCCCAGACCCACGCACAGGGCGCTCTTGCCGGCATACGGAGTTGTCGACGTGATGTACAGGGTGACCATTACTTGTTCTCCTTGAGGACAAATCTCATATCCACAGCCACTGCCCCTCTGCCCGCCTCATGGACCATGAGGGGGTTGATATCCATTTCTACGATCTCGGGAAAGTCCGTCACCAGTTGTGAGACGCGCAGGATGGCATCGACGATTGCATCCAGGTCGGATGGCTGTTCTCCGCGCACCCCGCGCAGAAGGTGGTAGGAACGAATCTCATCGATCATCTCGGTGGCCTCTGCTCTGGAGACAGGGGCAATGCGGAAGGTGACATCCTTCAGCACTTCGACGTAAATGCCGCCCAGCCCGAACATCAGCAGCGGGCCGAACTGCGGGTCACGATTGACGCCGATGATGACCTCTTTGCCTCTGGGTACCATCTCCTGGACCTGCACGCCCCAGATATCAGCGTCGGGCATGTGGCGCTGGGCGCGATAGATCAACAGGTCGAACAGGTCGCGCAATTGCTCCGCGTCGCGCACATTGAGCCGCACGCCGCCGATGTCAGACTTGTGCAGGATATCCGGCGAGGCCACTTTCATTACCACCGGGTAGCCGATGGTGCGGGCTGCTTCAACTGCTTCGTCCACCGTCTTGGCCAGCACAGAGCGTGGAATCCGAAAGCCGTAGGCCTCCATCACGTCCCTCGCCTCAGCATCACCGAGTGAGAGGCGGCCATCGCTGCGAACGCGTTCGAACAGGCGGGCCACGCGGTCGCGGTCGACGGGGAAGCTTTCGTACTTGGGCATCGGCAGGTGGCTGCTCTCCCAGTAGTCGGCCATGGCTTTGAGTGAACCCACAGCGCGCTCGGGGAAGGAGTAGTTGGGCACGCGATGCTCGTTGAGGATCTTGATGCCCGGGCCGACGCGCTCTTCGCCCATAAAGCAGGCCAGAATCGGCTTGTCTGCCGTGGCCGCCAGTCGACCGATCACTTGAGCAGTCTCCTCTATCTGCGTATAGACCTGAGGTGTCAGAATGACCAGGATGCCGTCGACATTGGCGTCGGCGATTACCGTCTTCACAGCGTGCTCATAGCGGTCTGCCAGTGCATCACCGATGACATCGACCGGGTTGTAGACATTGGCCGAGGCGGGCAGTTTGGGGCGCAGCGTTTCAATGGTTTCTGGAGCAAGGGCAGCCAGCTTCATGCCATTGCTCTCCAGAGCGTCAGTCGCCATAATGCCGGGGCCGCCAGCGTTGGTGACGATGGCGATGTTGCGGCCCTTGAGCGGCGGCTGGTAAGCAAAGGCCACGGAGTAGTCGAAAAGCTGCTCGATCGACGCCGCACGCAGCACGCCAGTCTGATGGAACGCCGCGTTGTAGGCCCGCTCGGATCCGGCCAGAGAACCGGTGTGCGACGAAACGGCGCGCGATCCTGCAGCCGTGTTGCCCGATTTCACCGCGATCACGGGCGTGCGGCGCGTAACTCGCCTGGCTACCTCCATGAACTGAGCACCGTTGCCGAGGCCTTCCATATAGACGATGATCACGCGCGAGTTCTGGTCTGACTCCCACGCCTGCAGCAGATCGACCTCATTCACGTCGGCTTTGTTGCCCAGACTGACAAAGTGAGAAAAGCCGATGCCTTTGGCCAACGCCCAGTCCAGGATCGCGGTGCACAGGGCACCGGACTGGGACATAAAAGCGATCCCTCCTTGAGGCGGCGTTCCCGCAGCGAAGGAGGCGTTCAGAGGAGTATAGGTGCTGATGATGCCCAGGCAGTTGGGACCGACGATGCGCACGCCATACTGGGCGGCGATATCCAGAACCTGGCGCTCGAGCTTGATGCCCTCCATACCCGCTTCGCGGAAGCCGGCGCTGATGATGATCGCACCTTTTACTCCCTTCTTGCCGCACTCTTCGATTACCTGCGGAACGAAACGGCCAGGCACCACGATGACTACCAGGTCGAGCGGGCCGGGAACGTCCAGGACCGTGGGGTAGCATTTGAGCCCCAGGATTTCGTCGGACTTGGGGTTGATGGGATAGACTTGTCCGGTGTAGCCGCACTGGATGATGTTGCTGAGAACCCCGTAGCCGAGCTTGCCCGGCTCGCGAGCAGCGCCGACCACCGCTACGGACTGTGGGGTAAAGAAGGCTTCCAACATGCTGGTCTCCATGTATCTTTCGTACAGGTGCTGTAGCTGAGGCGCCTTATCATAACCTACGGTTGGCCGAATCACAAACAGACCAGGCGACCGGCCCCTCTCGGCGAGTGATTGACGCCATCGCTGAAGCCGGCTATCATCACCGGGCAGGCAAGCCAGATGAGCGCACCCAACCGTTCCCCCGGCAAAAAGGCCAAGTCCAGGAGCACGCCGACGCGAGGTTGGCGGCTGCTGAGGTCCCTGTGGCTGGTCGTCCTGGTACTGGCTATGGGTTCGATTCTGATTGCTCTGCTGCAATCGCATCGCTGGTCAGCAAAGCTGCCACAGGTCCTGCCCCTGCTTCCCGGGCATGGTGACAGAGCAACACCGACCAGCACCGCCCGCCCGTCTCTCACACCACACAAGGCACGCGTAACGCCCGGCCTGCGCAACAAACTCGTCGGCATCATTGCGGGCCATTCGGGCCCGGAAGGCGACCCGGGTGCGGTGTGTGCCAGCGGCCTGCGCGAGGCGGACGTGAATCTGGCGGTGGCCACACTGGCGGCAACCTGGCTGCGCGACGAGGGTTATCAGGTCGACCTCTTGGAAGAGTTCGACGACCGGCTAAAAGGCTATCAGGCCGATGCACTGGTGGCCATCCATGCCGACTCGTGCATCGCCGAAGGGCTTAGCGGCTTTAAGGTGGCTAGGGTCGTGGACAGCGCGATACCTCAGACGGAGGACAGGCTGGTCGACTGTTTGTACAAGGAGTATGAGGCCGCCACGGGCCTGTTGCCGCATCCCTCGACCATCACCGACGACATGCTGAACTACCATGCCTTCCATGAGGTCGCGCTGGAGACGCCGGGGGCTATCATCGAACTGGGGTTCCTGCTGACGGACGGCCACGTCCTGGCCAATGAGACCGACCGGATGGCTCTTGGCATTGTGCGTGGGGTGCGCTGCTTTCTGGAGAATTAGCGATTCGGGCGCAGGGCGTGAGGAAGCGGCCTCAGCCCGATGAGTCGCTGCCCTCACCAGCCTTACGGCTGCGAGCTCTTGGCGGCGGGCTCAGCATGTAGCCAAAGCCCCGAACGGACTTGAGATAGTTTGTGCTCTCATCCGTCCAGCCGAGCTTGTGCCGAATCAGCCGCACGTGCTTCTTGATCATCTCCCGTGCTTCTCCCTCTGCGCTGGCGTAGCCCCAGATCTCGCGCACCAGCTCGCGCTGGTCGACCACGCGCCCTGCGTTGAGCGCCAGGTAGAGCAGAAGGCGGAATTGTATGGGCGGAAGCGGTACCCTGCGCGCGGCAAAGACCACCTCTTTGCGGCCGGGGTCAACCGTGAGCCGGCCCACGCGGATGGTCTGGTGAGCTGCTGGCTCGAAGACTCCCTTGAGGCGGATGGCGAGCGTTTCCAGCCGGCGCAGTACTTCTTCACCACGCAGGGGCACCTGCGTGGGATCCTGACTCAGGTGCTGAAAATCGGTGGGGATGATGATCGGCTGCCACTCATCAACCCGTAGTGCTCCCATGAGCGAGTCGGACTCTTTCTCCAAAATGCGGTGTTCGACGATGATGGCGTCCGGCCATTCCTCCGCCTCTTCCATAATACGAGCGGCCTGAGCCGAATTGGCGGCGACCGAGACGCGAGCTCCTGTTGCCTCCAACCGACTGCGGATGCGATTGACCCACACCGACTGTGCATTGACCACCAGAATGTCCAATGGCCATACTCCTGCGAACCGACAAGATAATAGCAGTGGCCAAACCCATCATTGTCGATGGACCTGGTCAGCTTCTGTTGAGAATCATAGCAGCATCCATCCAGTTGTCAAGAAGGCCAGTACCCAAAATTGTACTTGATGATACCCCAATCAGCACTCAACATCCTCTGCGATTGTACCCCGTTGGTCAAGCATAGAGAACATCCTGTGATACAATCGCGCCTTGAAATCGAGGGACACCTCGTGCTTTTCTGCCGGCCTGGCCGGAGATGGTTGATTGGAGGAACATACGATGTCTATGCAAAGCGAGAGAACGGTGGAATTAGAAGAGCCGCCCGGTACTAACGGTACTGGCGCGCTTGTGGCCAGTACCCGCAAGACAGCATCGCGCCGCGCCCCCCTGTGGCGAGATGTGCCCGATTCGGACTGGAACGACTGGCGGTGGCAGCTTCGTCACCGCATCAACACACCCGAACAACTCAAGAACGTGATCGAGATGACCCCTGAAGAAGAAGCGGGTGTAAGAACTACTTGTGAACGACTGCGGATGTCCATCACGCCATACTTTGCGTCTCTGATGGATGCGCACGATCCCTCGTGTCCGATCCGTCGTCAGGTGGTGCCTACCAGGGACGAGCTGGTCATCCAGCCGGATGAACTGCGCGACCCGCTGAGCGAAGATGCGGATTCGCCTGTTCCTGGTCTGGTGCACCGCTATCCTGACCGTGTGTTGCTGCTGGTCACAGACCAATGCGCGGCTTACTGCCGGCACTGCACCAGGCGACGTCTGGTCGGCGTCAAGTCGGAACGGATGCGGCCTGAGGATATGCGAAGGGCCGTTCAATACATCGCTCACCATTCTGAAGTCAGGGATGTTCTGATCTCTGGCGGCGATCCGCTGCTGCTCAGTGAGAACGCGCTGGAACCGCTCCTGAAGGGTCTGCGCAGCATTCCGCATGTGGAGATCATCCGAATCGGAACGCGCGTGCCGGTGTTCCTGCCCCAGCGCATCACCCCTGAGCTGACACGGATGCTGTCCAAGTACCATCCGCTCTTTATCAACATCCACTTTAACCATCCGCGCGAGCTGACTCCGGAAACAGTTGCGGCGTGCGCGCGGCTGGCGGATGCTGGCATCCCGCTGGGTAGCCAGACAGTGCTATTGCGCGGCATCAATGATTGCCCTCATATCATCAAGGACTTGATGCAAGCGTTGCTGCGCGCTCGCGTTCGCCCGTACTATATGTATCAGTGTGACCTGTCTCAGGGTATCTCGCACTTTCGCACTTCTATCGCCAAAGGCCTCGAGATCATCGAGCACCTGCGTGGCCATACGAGTGGTCTGGCCATCCCGACCTTTGCTCTGGACGCGCCTGGCGGTGCGGGCAAAGTGCCGATTATGCCGCAGTACCTGCTGAACATGTCCGACAAGGTCGCGGTCGTACGCAACTATGCCGGCGCTATTAGCGCCTATCCCCTGCCCCACGGCTATACTGGTGATTGCCCGCCGACCTGTCCGGTGCACGGACACCCCACCCATGCCGAAAAGGGCGTGGCGGGTCTACTCGATGGCAATGGCGTGATCGTCCGCCCATCGGCTGTGGAGGACGGCGAGAGCCTGAACCATCATGGCGATGACGGGGCAATTCCGGTCACTGTCCCGCTGGTGGGGACCAGGGAACCCATATGCGTCCGCTCCGAGTAGCACTGCTTTTCAACCTCAAGAAGAATGCCCCGCACTCGGCCGGTGAACCGGCCGATGCGGCGGCAGAGCTGGACTCGGAAGAAACGACTCTGGCCTTGCAGCGCGCTCTCGAGGCGGGAGGGCACAGGGTCGTCCCTCTTGAAGGGGATACGAACCTGTATCCGAAGCTGCAGCAGATGCGCGGCGAGATTGACATCGCCTTCAACATCTGCGAGGGGCACCGCGGGGACAGCCGCGAGTCGCAGGTCCCGGCGATGCTCGAGATGCTGGGCATCCCCTACACGGCAGCCAGGATACTTGGCCACGCCCTCTCTCTGGACAAAGCTATGGCCAAGAGGGTGTGGATGTCCTACGGCCTGCCGACAGCCGCTTTCCAGGTCATGGAACGGGCAGACGAGCCGCTGCGGAAGGAGCTGTCCTTCCCCCTTTTCGCCAAGCCGCTGCGCGAAGGCACGGCTAAGGGCATCGATGCAGACTCGGTCTGCCGGAATGAACGCCAGTTGCGCGCACGCGTGGCGCGGCTGATTGCTGACTATCAGCAGCCAGCACTGGTGGAGCAGTTCCTCTCAGGACGAGAGTTCACGGTCGGCCTGCTGGGCAACAAACTCGGGCCCGGTGAGCAGCCGCTCTCCGCGGCCTACAACAAGCAGGGCTATCATCTCTTTCCGGTCCTGGAGATTGACACGAGCCCGCTCGATGAATCGGAGAAGGGCATCTACTCGAGCCACATCAAATCCGACGTGCCAATGGGCATCAACTATGTCTGCCCGGCCAGGATCAGCAAGAAACTCGCTGTCGAACTGCAGCGGCTGGCCGTGGCGGCGTTCGAGGCGATCCAGGGATTGGACGTCTCGCGCGTTGACTTTCGCCTCGACGGGCAGGGTCGTCCGCACCTGCTGGAGATCAATACGCTGCCGGGGATCAATCCCACCATTAGCGACCTGTGCATGATGGCCAGGGCCGGCGGCATGCCCTACGAGACTCTGGTGAACGATATCCTGCGCCTGGCTGCGCGTCGCTACGGACTGGACCGGTAGAGGGCGGGCGGCGAATCATGGCACTGAAAGCACATGTGTTTCACAGCGTTGTTGGGAGGGAGATGATGGATTCGGAATGGGAATGTA
>Ga0209096_1002747_pt1 | contig 16478 bp, 1 predicted proteins | sample AD_UKC034_MetaG_FD_184407 | JGI IMG/M metagenome (GOLD analysis project Ga0209096, IMG submission 184407) | Active sludge microbial communities of municipal wastewater-treating anaerobic digesters from USA - AD_UKC034_MetaG (SPAdes) (version 2) | ecosystem: Engineered > Bioreactor > Anaerobic >... | reverse complement strand
GAACGGCGGTGCATCGAACGGCACGGTGACGATGAACACCGACGGAACTTACACCTATACACCGAACGCGAACTTCAACGGCACGGATGTGTTCACCTATGAGATCTGCGACGTGGACGGCGACTGTTCGACGGCCACGGTGACCATCACGGTGAATGAAGTGGACATTGCATTGATCAAGACTTCTGTGGTTGGAGGTACGGGTGCTGTAGGTGATGTGATCACCTATACGTTCACGGTGACCAACACGGGCGACGTGACCCTGACGGATGTGGCAGTGAGCGATCCTCTGGCAGGCATCTCGGCCATTACGCCAGCGTCGGTAGCGAGCCTGGCACCTGGCGCCGTTGAAACCTTTACGGCAACCTATACCATCACCCAGGAGGATCTCAACGCCGGCGGTGTAACCAACCAGGCACTGGCCAGCGGCACCACTTCTGCGGGCGGTACGGTGACCGACACGTCGGACGACGACAGCCTGGAAGAGGATGAACCAACAGTGACTACGTTGACCCAGACCCCATCCATCGCCCTGATCAAGACGGCGGCCTATGTTGACAATGCGCCGGCAGGAGTTACCAATCCGGGCGACCAGGTCACCTACGTGTTTACGGTGACCAATACGGGCAACGTGACGCTGAGCAATGTGACGGTGACGGATCCGCTGGTGGGCTTATCGGCTATTACACCTGCCTCAGTGGCGAGCATGGCTCCTGGCGCTGTTGTTACCTTTACGGCGAGCTATACCATTACCCAGGCCGACATCAACGCGGGCGGGGTGACCAACCAGGCACTGGCCACGGGTTCGCCGCCGACAGGACCACCTGTGACGGATCTGTCGGATGACGATAGCAACCTGGAAAATGAAACGACCATATTACCCATGATATCGGGTACGGTATTCAGTGACCTCGACCGGCTAACAGATAATACAGTGGACGGAACCGGCACCAATGCCGGCGGATTATATGCAAACCTTGTCGATCCTGTTACACACCTGGTGATTGCCAGTGTTCCGGTGAACCCTGATGGCACCTATAGTTTTAATCCAACCCATGGTGTAGAACTGAATACTGCCTATGAGATCATCCTCACAGCTACTGTTCAGTCACCCGGAGCCATCCTGATGACCGCTTCATTACCGGTGAACTGGATCAGTACTGGTGAACATATTGGCGCTGGTCCTGGTCATGATGGTACCGTTGACAGTAAGCTGTTGGTAACAACGACCACAATCGGAGTTGCAGGCGCCAATTTCGGTATCGTTAAAATTCCGGATGTCACACCCATTATCACCGCTGTGCCCAATGTTATGCATGGTATCACATCTTTCTATATAACCGTGAGGGTGACTGAATTGAACATCATGAATACCAATGGCTTAATTACAGTCAGGATACCAAAGGATACCCGGTGGACGCTCGATGGTCCTTATAATCCGAACCTGACCCAGCTCGGTTCGACAACGTTGAATAACATTGATTGGAGTTATAGTTCGGATGCAACACATCATGTTTTCACTTCTTCCACCGTGATATCTGCCGGAGGATTCTCCTACTTCGGATTCAACGCAAAATGGGATGCTGGTGCAACCAGAGGAGTCTATACGATCACCTCGCAGATTGATTCCTGGAGTGGCGGCGAGGACCGAATTGATAATAACGTTGACTCTGAAAGACTTGACTATTTTATTTACTGAAAATACCTACAGAAATGATAATGAACGGTGGTATGTTGCATGGTTGAGGTAATCTTGTTGCCCAATTCAGACAGTTGGTATCCCAATCGGTATGGGTTATTATGGGTAGAGCTGGCGGGCCGATTTTTTTAATCTGAGAGATTCAATGAGTGTTATAAATAGATAATTTTGCCAATTTGAAGCATCCACATATTTATGAGGATTATAGAGTAAAGGTAATTATCCAGATTATATGAAAAAGGTATTACGAAGCGTACTGGTCTTTGTCCTTGGTATGTATTTCCCGGTTATGGCTGCGACCTACACGGTGACTACAACAACGGACGGAGGCGCCGGTTCGTTGCGGCAGGCAATCATTGATGCCAATGACAATACGGGGGCGGATGACATTGTATTCAATATCCCGGCTTCAGATCCGAATTACAACGCGATCACCGGGGTATGTACCATCACCCTGACGGATGATCTTCCGGAGATCACCGATGCGGTCACGATCGACGGGCTGACGCAGCCGGGTGCTTCGGCCGGCAACCTGATGGCCGGCACGCCGCATACACTCAAGATCGAGATCCAGGGGGCGGATACGTTTGGGAATATCTGGGATGGATTTCATGTTACAGCCGGCAATATCACGATCAAGGGACTGGCCATCAACCGCACGAATCAATACTGCATTTCATTTATCGGTTCTGAAAACAACACGGTTCAAACCTGTCATATCGGGTTGGATGCTGCAGGATTATGGGCTGACAACAGCACAAACTACGGGAACGGAATTTATCTTGAAGCCTGCGGTACAACCCTTATCGGCGGTGGAGGGAATGAAAACGGGAATGTCATCGCTGGTACATACCAGGAAGCCATTCTTGCAGATGACGACGGGACGCCATCGAACGGATGCCAAAACCTGACCATCCAGGGAAACATCATCGGGTGGAATTGTACAGGACAGGGCGGTAATGAAGATTTCGCCTGCAACCGTGCCATAGATCTTAATAACACGTCCCAGGTATTGATTGGAGGAAGCACCCTCCAGGAACGAAACGTGATCGCCAACTGCGGTGATAATTTATTATTCGAGAATTGCACAACAGCCGTAGTTATGGGTAATATAATCGGCACCGGTATCAACGGAAACGAACCTGGTTACTTGATTTACAGCTACACCACACTGCCATCGAATCAGAAAGGGATTTCCATTGACTATGACTGCAGCGGCTTTCAAATTGAAAACAACCTGATCACCGGGAATTACTATAATCAGATTTATGCTTACAGCGGCACACAGATTACCATATCCGGAAATAAGATCGGCACTGATTTAACAGGAATGGCGGTAATGTCATTACCGGATATACCTCCCTATTTTTATAATAGTCCGGATAACGGCATTGAGTTTTGGGAGGGAGTTTCTAATTCCACCATTGGCCCTGATAATATTATATCCGGTATGGCAGGTGGAGCAGGAATACGAATTTATGGAAGCCATGATTGTATGATCATTGGAAATAAAATCGGAACTGATCTTTCAGGGAATCCGGTTCTGGGGAATAGTGAAGGAGGAATTGCCATAGAATCAGGTAATTACGGAGAATCACCAAATAATAATGTCATTGGCGGCAGAACTTCCGGAGAAGGAAATCTCATTGCCGGGAATATGGAGGCTGGTATAAGCCTTTCCAGTGGCGAAAACAACCTTATAGCCGGCAACAGCATTTTCGACAACCAGGGCCTGGGAATTTCCCTGGGCTACCCAAGATCAGTAAATGACCCAAATGATACGGATAACGGGCCTAATCGTCTGCAGAACTTCCCGGTCATTACCGGCGTTACCCACACAGGTTCCAACACGGATATAACGGCTACACTGAACAGTACTCCCAGTGCCAGTTTTACGATTGATTTTTACTGGAGCCCGAATATCTATTTCAATGAGGATGACTATAATAGTTACGGGCAGGGTAAAGTGTATCTGGGAAGCACATCTGTGACCGCTGATGGTTCAGGGAATGCAGGTCCCTTCACCTTTGCGGCTTCCGGGCTGATCCCGGTTGGGTGGTATGTAACTGCCACTGCCACCGATGCGTCCAACAATACCTCTGAATTCAGCGATTATTATATGTTTGGCGCTGCTGAAAATATTCATGTCGTCACAAACTGTTATGATGATGAATCGAATACTATACCCGGTTCACTCCGACAGGCGATCCTCGACGCTAACGCCCATCCAGGGCCGGATTACATCCACTTCAACATCCCCGCCTCCGATCCGGATTACGTTGCATCCGGCGACTACTGGAGCATTCAACCGTGGACTGACCTTCCGCAAATTATCGATGATGTGGTGATCGACGGGTACACCCAGCCCGGAGCCCAGGCCAATACCACCTGTATGCCCGCCGCAACCGACGCTGTCCTGAAAATTGAGGTCAGCGGTATAAATGGCGGCAGTGGCTATGGATTTTACTGCAATCATCCGAATCTGGATGTCACGATCAAAGGATTGGCCATCAATCAGTGGGGGTATGCGGGGATTAATTTGGTACAATGTGCTTCGGCAAACATAGAAGGGAATTACATCGGGACGGATATCACCGGAATGTTGTCTCCGGGAGGTCAGGGAGATGGAATTAAGATTAATCCGGATAACCTGGTTACTGTTGGGGGAGGAACTCCCGAAAAACGGAATGTGATTTCAGGAAACGATGAAAATGGAATCTACATGGACTGGGGAGCCAGCAGCTGCACGATTCAGGGAAATTATATCGGGACTGATAAATCGGGTGCTGCAGCTCTTGGGAACGGCGACAATGGCATTTATCTTTATGGCGACAATGATTTCAATCTCATTGGAGGAACCACCGCCTGCTCGCGGAACATTATTTCCGGCAACGGAACTCCCGGCGGGGATGAATCCTGCGGCATCTTCGGAGAATACGGCGATTATAACGACAACACCATTATTGGAAATTATATCGGAACCGGCGCTACGGGAACTGAAATCCTCGGTAATGCCCATAACGGGATCTTCATCAAGAATGAGATCAACAACAACACCATTGGGGGAACTGCTGCCGGCGAGGGAAATGTCATCACCCATAATGGCTGGGCCGGCATCAACCTCAGGGAAGAAAATCCTAACAATGTCAGCATCTGTAACCGCATCTCAGGGAATTCCATTTATGATAACGGAATGCTGGGAATCGACCTGGACGGGGATACAGACAACAACGAGGAACCCGACGGAGTCACCATAAACGATGCAAACGATATCGATGCAGGCGTTAACAATTACCAGAACTTTCCGGTGCTCACATCAGTTCTCTCTGATGCAACAACTTCAACCACAATTTCAGGCAGTATCCACACTACAGCTTCCTCGGAGGTGATTGTTGAGTTCTTTTCAAACACGGCTGCTGATCCCTCCGGTTATGGCGAAGGTGCGCACTACCTTGGAACGGCTACGGTGACTACCGATGCAGACGGAGTGGCTGACTTTTCGGTTACCCTGCCGGTTGGGTTACCTGAGGGTACCTTCATTACGACCACTGCCACCCTGAAGAACGGTACCTGCTTCTCTACCTCCGAATTCAGTTCCGGAGCTTTGACATCGGTCATTGCTCCACAGGCCCCCGATGTCACCCCTATTATCACCGCATTGCCCAACATTATGCACAGTTTCACGGAGTTCTATGTAACTGTCCGGGTGACCGAGCTGAATATCGCCAGTACCAGCGGATGGATCACCGTACGGATACCAAAGGATGCACGGTGGATCCTTGACGGGGAGTATGATCCTACGTTGACCCAGCTTGGTACAACAGCATTGAATAATGCAGATTGGGCTTATTCCCAGGATGATACTCACCATATTTTCTCAACGTCGGAAGTTATAACGGCCGGAATGTTTTCCTGCTTTGGATTCAATATAGAATGGGATGCCGGGGCCACAAAAGGCGTCTATACCATCACGTCTCAGATTGATTCCTGGAGTGGTGGCGAAAACCGAATTGATAACAATGTTGACTCTGAAAGACTTGACTATTTTATTTACTGAAAACACCCACAGAAATGAAAAAAGCGATAGTGACATTTTTAATGGTAACGGTTGCTCTACTTCTTTACGCAGAGAGCTGGAACCCGTATGTTAACCAGGGAATAGTAAGCCCCGCACCGTTATTGCCATGGGAGTTTAACGGCACCGGTGTGCTTTCATTTAATGTGGGGAACTCAGGCAGCGATCCACTTCCACTGGTTGAGAATCAGGAAATGACCCTTGTCATTACCCTGTCCGATGGCATTCCAAATAATGCCAATCCCTTGCTTGCACTGGGAGGGTCCTGGCTCGGGTATTTCGACTGGTCTTACAACCCTGCTTTAATAACCTATACAGCCATTCAAAACCAGGTGATTCCCGGAAGTCAACCGGGTGATCCTGCTGTGGGCGATATCACCATCCAGTACAAAGTGACAAACAACACACCGCTATTAGTGGCTTCCAATGGATTTAATGTCAATCTTCAGCCGCCGCCATATACCAACTCTTTTAACTCGACGGATGATGATGCTGTAAGTTCATATACCTATGTCCAGGCAAAGGATTACGGGGATGCGCCATTAAGTCATGGCGAAGCCGTCCACGAAATCAACGTTTATAAAGATTTGGATGGGTATTATACCAATTTTATTGTTCTTGGAGAGACCATTGATCCTGAATCTGCTTACCAGGAGTCGGCTCTGGCTGATGGCGATGACATTGACCAGCTCGATGATGAAGATGGTGTTGTTTTCCCGGCCCTTGTCCGGGGTGAAACGGTCATCATCCCGGTGGTCGTGTCGGCATACGATTACAGTTTCGGTGTTCTCAATGCCTGGATTGACTGGAATGGGGACGGCGATTTTGCGGATGCCGGAGAAAAGATTACTCCGTCTTCTCCACCGTTAACCATCTATGGGACGGATTATGGTCCGACCACTCAAACGGTCAATCTGACGGTTACCGTTCCGGAAAACGCAGTTACCAGCGCGCCTACTTTTGCCCGCTTCAGGATAGGCAATAACGGTGGAAGTTCCGGATCAAATTCCTGGGGAGAAGTTGAGGATTATCAGGTGGAGATACAGGCACCAGCGCTTGCGGTGATCAAGACTTCATCTGTAGGTGGCACCGGATCAGTAGGTGATGTGATCACCTATACATTCACGGTGACCAACACGGGCGACGTGACCCTGACGGATGTGGCAGTGAGCGATCCGCTGCCGGGCATCTCGGCCATTACACCGGTCTCGGTAGCGAGCCTGGCACCGGGCGCTGTGGAAACCTTTACGGGAACTTACACCATCACCCAGGCGGATCTTGATGCCGGTGGAGTGACGAACCAGGCCCTGGCCTCGGGTACGGATCCCTTTGGCGGGACGGTAACGGACACCTCGGATGACGACAGTATCCTGGAAGACCAGCCCACCGAAACCCCGCTGGATCAGTCACCTGCCCTCGCGGTGATCAAGACATCTGTGGTAGGTGGCACCGGATCGGTAGGTGATGTGATCACCTATTCGTTCACGGTGACCAACACAGGCGACGTGACCCTGACCAGCGTAACAGTAACGGATCCGCTGACGGGCTTATCAGCCATTACGCCTGCTTCTGTACCGAGCCTGGCACCGGGCGCTGTGGAAACCTTTACGGGAACTTATACCATCACCCAGGCGGATCTTGATGCCGGTGGAGTGACGAACCAGGCACTGGCGTCAGGCACCACTCCTGAGAACGGCACAGTAACGGACACCTCGGATGACGACAGTATCCTGGAAGACCAGCCCACCGAAACCCCGCTGGATCAGTCACCTGCCCTCGCGGTGATCAAGACTTCTGTGGTAGGTGGCACGGGTGCAGTAGGTGATGTGATCACCTATACGTTCACGGTGACCAACACGGGCGACGTGACCCTGACGGATGTGGCAGTGAGCGATCCTCTGGCAGGCATCTCGGCCATTACGCCAGCGTCGGTAACAAGCCTGGCACCGGGTGCTGTGGAAACCTTTACGGGAACTTATACCATCACCCAGGCGGATCTGGATGCCGGTGGGGTGACCAACCAGGCACTGGCCTCGGGTACTGATCCATTGGGCGGTACGGTGACAGACACCTCGGATGACGACAGTATCCTGGAAGACCAGCCCACCGATACCCCGCTGGCTCAGAATCCTGCCGTTGCTGTTGTCAAGACCGGCACGTTCGTGGACATTGCACCACTTGGGGTGACTAACCCGGGTGACCAGATCACGTATGTGTTCACAGTAACCAATACGGGCGACGTGACCCTGACAGGAGTGACCGTAACTGACCCGCTGCCGGGCATCTCGGCCATTACGCCAGCGTCGGTAACAAGCCTGGCACCGGGTGCTGTGCAAACCTTTACAGCAACGTATACCATCACCCAGTTGGATCTGGATGCCGGAGGAGTGACCAATCAGGCACTAGCGTCAGGCACCACTCCTGAAAGCGGCACAGTAACGGACACCTCGGATGATGACAGTAACCTGGAAGACCAGCCCACCGAAACCCCGCTGGATCAGTCACCTGCCCTCGCGGTGATCAAGAATTCTGTGGTAGGTGGCACGGGTGCAGTAGGTGATGTGATCACCTATACGTTCACGGTGACCAACACGGGCGACGTGACCCTGACGGATGTGGCAGTGAGCGATCCTCTGGCAGGCATCTCGGCCATCACGCCGGCCTCGGTAGCGAGCATGGCACCGGGTGCCGTGGAAACCTTCACGGCAACGTATATCATCACCCAGGCGGATCTTGATGCCGGTGGAGTGACGAACCAGGCACTGGCGTCAGGCACCACTCCTGAGAACGGCACAGTAACGGACACCTCGGATGACGACAGTATCCTGGAAGACCAGCCCACCGAAACCCCGCTGGATCAGTCACCTGCCCTCGCGGTGATCAAGACTTCTGTGGTAGGTGGCACGGGTGCAGTAGGTGATGTGATCACCTATACGTTCACGGTGACCAACACGGGCGACGTGACCCTGACGGATGTGGCAGTGAGCGATCCTCTGGCAGGCATCTCGGCCATTACACCAGCGTCGGTAGCGAGCCTGGCGCCGGGCGCTGTGGAAACCTTTACAGCAACGTATACCATCACCCAGGCGGATCTTGATGCCGGTGGAGTGACCAACCAGGCACTGGCGTCAGGCACCACTCCTGAGAACGGCACAGTAACGGACACCTCGGATGACGACAGTATCCTGGAAGACCAGCCCACCGAAACCCCGCTGGATCAGAATCCTGCCGTTGCTGTTGTCAAGACCGGCACGTTCGTGGACATTGCACCACTTGGGGTGACTAACCCGGGCGACCAGATCACGTATGTGTTCACAGTAACCAATACGGGCGACGTGACCCTGACCAGCGTAACAGTAACGGATCCGCTGACGGGCTTATCAGCCATTACGCCAGCTTCTGTACCGAGCCTGGCACCGGGCGCCGTTGCCACCTTTACGGCGAGCTATCCTATCACGCAATTGGATATTGATGCCGGTGGAGTGACGAACCAGGCACTGGCCTCGGGTAAAGATCCGAACAATATTGATGTCACTGACCTGTCGGACGATGACAGCAACTTTGAGAATGATCCGACGATCACACCGGTGAGCATTTCGGCCGATCTGGTAATTGTAAAGAGCGGCACCCCCGATCCGGTAACGGCAGGACAGCCTCTGACCTATACCCTGGTGGTGACCAACAACGGCCCGGGTAGCGCTCAGGGAGTGGTGGTGAACGATCCGCTGCCGGCAGAAGTGACCTGGAGCAGTGACAATGCCTCGCAAGGCAACTATGATGAAACAACCGGTACCTGGACCATCAGTGCTCTGGCCGCCGGACAAACGGCAACCCTGACGATCAATGTAACGGTGAATGTGAATGCTTGTGAAGCTATCAGCAATTCAGCATCTGTCACCGGTACTACCAGCGACCCGGATCTGTCCAATAACAATGCTTCTGCCACGACGGATGTACTCGACAACACCCCGCCGGTTTTTGCAGATTGCCCGGACGGAGCCATTTTCCTGGGATGCAACCCGAATTTGTCAGATTTACCAAATGCCTCCAAAGCCATTGAGGATGCAGGAACTGTGACGGATGCCTGCGATGCGAATGTAACTGTCACGGCGACGGCTGATGCACCCATCACGTATGATGGATGCGAGCGGTGGGAGTCCTGGACGGTCACCTCCATGGATGACAGCGAAAATGTTGCCACCTGCAGTGTGACCTATACCTGGACCGTGGATACCGGCTTACCGGTCATCAGCACCGATGCCATCAGCGGGCTGATCCCGGGTGACTGCTGTAACCCGGATGTGATCACTCCGACCTTTACAGGACTTGACAACTGCGAAGGGGTCTTCACTCCGACCATTAGCACCGACGGACCGATCAACGTGTCAGGATGCGACTGGGAACAGACCTGGGTGGCCTCCTATACGGATGCCTGCGGCAACGCTGCCCTTCCTGTCACCATCACCTATACCTGGAAAGAGGATCTTGTACCTCCTGAGCTGTTTTGGAATATACCACCTATTTATGGACTCCCCTGGCCGGCTGGACCTATTGAACTGGGATGCAATCCGCTCCCGGCTGAGCTTCCGTCGTGCAATGGCTTTGTGACCGCTTCCGACAATTGTGTCGGCTCCACGGAGGTAACATGCCTGCCAGGTGATATCACAGGCGGTTGCCAGAAATCACAGTCCTTTACCTATACGGCAGAAGACCTTTGCTGCAACGTGGCCATCAGGACCGTAACCTATACGTGGAAGGACGACCTGGTAGCGCCCGAATTCACAGGAGTTCCGGATGATCAGGACCTGGGCTGCAATCCAACGGAGCTTTATGATTGCGAAGATTTTGAATTCGACGGAGTTTTTCCTGTCATCGCTTTTGATCTATGTGACGGCAACGTATCTAACTGCATCGTGGAATGCTTATCGGACCTGGCCATCACGACGAACGGCTGCGACTGGACGCAGACCTTCTTCTTTACGGCCAACGACGCCTGCGGGAATATCGGCACCGAATCGGCCACCTTTACCTGGCGGGTGGATCTGACACCGCCGGTACTGTCGGTATCCAGCAACGAATGGACCGAAACAGACCTCGGAAAGTGTCCGGCAGAATTTCCTGTTTGTGAGGACTTTACTGTGACTGTTACGGAAGTGTGCGGAACAGCCACGGTAACCTGCGAAGCCGGCGTAGTGACAGCAACGGATGAATGCGGCCTGGTCGGAACACTTACCTTTACCTTTTCAGCCATTGATGAATGTGAAAACACGGCCACACCGGTAAACGTGGTCTATACCTGGACCGAAGACTGGACACCGCCGGTATTAAATGGCATTCCTACAGCTATCGTTGACCTGGGTTGCAACCCCGAACTGCCTGATGAGAATACTACCGTTGTGACCGCCACGGATAACTGCGACGGAGAGGTGCCTGTGATCGGTGTGGCAGCAGGTCCCGCCACCAATACGGACTGCCAGTATACACAGAGCTTTGTTTATACAGCGGTTGACGCGTGTGAGAATACGGTGACGGGTACCATAACCTATACGTGGAAGGAAGATGATGATCCTCCCGTTCTTGCCGGTGTTCCCGATGATGATTACCTGGGATGCAACCCGGTGGTCCCGACGTACGGTACGTTCACGGTGACAGCCTCGGACAACTGCGACCTTACGGTCACGGTGACCTGTACGGAGAGCGAACCTGTACCTATAACCCCCAACTGCCGCTGGTCGAAGACCTTGACCTGGTACGCAGAGGATGAATGTGGCAACGGGGTAACCCAGACGGCCACCTTTACCTATAAGCTAGATACGGAAGCTCCGCAAATCAGTGGAGTACCAACATCCGATATCAACCTGGGCTGCAATCCTGTGCAGCGCGGTGTAGCGATGCCGGCCTGCAATCCTCTGGTTTCCGCCCTGGATAACTGCGACGGACCGATGACACCTCAATGCGAGGTGCTGGCTCCCGAATACGATGGTTGTAATGTCACCCAGAAGGTGGTTTACACGGCTACGGATGTGTGCTGCAATGTGGGCGTGGCAACCGCAACTTATACCTGGAAGGAAGACCTTGTGCCACCGGTGATCAGCGGTGTTCCTGACGATGAGGACCTGGGCTGCAACCCTGCGTCCATCCCAACCTGCGATGACATTATGGATATGATCACGGTTGAGGACAACTGCGACGATTTCCTGGAGGATTGCTGTGTTGAATGTATCCCGGGTGTGCCTGTTAACGTGGATGGGTGCGACTGGGGCGTTACTCATTTGTACACCGCACATGATCTGTGCGGGAACATAGGCACCGAATCGGTGACCTATACCTGGCGGATCGATACGGATGCCCCGGTGATCACAGGCATACCTGCAACACAGCCCGTAGACCTGGGCTGGTGCCCGGAACGTCCAACGTGTGATCCCACCGTGGAAGCCACGGATGTTTGCGGAGATGTGGTGACCTTTACCTGCGAAGCGGGAGCAGTCGTGTCCACGACAAGCTGCGGCTGGACCCAGGTGTTCACCTATACGGCGATCGATGAGTGCAACAACGTAGCGGTGGAGAGCATTACGTATATCTGGAAAGAAGACGACATTGAACCTGTACTGCACGGATTACCTGAGGGCATTGTTAACCTGGGCTGCAATCCGGTTGATCTTCCGGAGTGTGACACCTACACGGTGACCGTCACGGACAACTGTGATCCAGTCGTATCGTTGACCTGCACGGAGGGTGGCATCACGGGTGAATGCAACAAACAGCAGATCTTTACCTATACAGCACTCGATGAGTGCGGCAATCTTGCCTCAGGCACGATAACCTATATCTGGAAAGACGACGAGGTACCACCTGTAATTACGAACCTGCCGGTGCCTCCCACCGAGCTGATCTGCGACCTGGATCCTTCGTGCGATGACTTTGAAGTGACGGCCACGGATAACTGCGACGGTGCGGTGACGGTCGTCTGCTCGTCAGGCGACATCACGGGCGAATGCGTCGTTAGCCAGCCCTTCTATTTTTACGCTGTGGATGAATGCGGCAATGGAGTCACCGAGACGGTAACCTTTACCTGGAGGGACGACCATATTGCCCCTGTGATCAGCGGGGTGCCCACATCCGACATCATCCTTGGCTGCAACCCGACGGCCTACCTGCCGATCACGTGCGCCAATCATCCGTTCATCGGTTGGGTGACCGCTGTGGATGATTGTGACGGCATCGTGGGGGTGAACTGCCAGGTGGGCACAGCCACGGAAACGGGTGACTGCGAATGGATGCAGACCATCACGTTCTCGGCAACAGACTGCTGCCTGAATATTGCCTCCAAAACGGCCACCTACCGCTGGAAGAGCGATCCATACCCACCTGAGTTCATAGGATTACCGGAAGGCGGTGACCTGGGCTGCAACCCGGTGGAAAGTGACATCCCGGTGTGCACAGACTTTAATGTGACGGCCGAGGATAACTGCGGCGATTGCGCCTGCATCGTTGAGTGCGAGGAAGGCGAAATCGTCAGCGATGGCTGCGACCGGTCCAAGACCTTTACCTTCACGGTTGAGGATGCCTGCCTGAACCAAAACATAGCCTATGTGACCTACACGTGGAGGGAAGACCTGACAGCACCAGTGCTGAGCGGTGTACCGGACGACGAAGACCTGGGAAGCTGTCCGGAAGATGTTCTGGATTGCGATGACCTGGTTGTCACCGCCGAAGACGGGTGTGACGGCGATGTTCCGGTAACCTGCACGTCGGAAACGATGCAGGATGGTTACAGCTATACCAGAATAGTGACCTTCACGGCTGTTGACCTGTGTGGTAACGGGGTCACTGAAACCGTTGTGTATACCTGGCAGGGATCAGGTCAATCGGCGCCGGTTATCTCCGGAGTGCCGGAAGATGCCAACCTGGGCTGCAATCCTGCACTATTGCCCTATTGCGGTGAGATTGAGGGTGTCCCTTACTTCACTGTCTGGGCGATTGACGCTCAGGGTGATCCGGTGAGTGTGACCTGCTTTGCGGGTGAGATCACCGGAGACAACTGCCTGAAGAGCCAGACCTTCTGGTTTGAAGCCTATGACAACTGTAACAACGTGGGTACCGAGAGCGTCACCTACACCTGGACAGAAGACCTGCTGGCTCCTGAATGGATCAACGTACCTGTTGACCGGTTCCTGGGCTGCAATGTGGAACCTCCTACGTGCGATGATTTTGTGTTCACTGCCACCGACAACTGCGACGGAGTGATCACAGCTACCTGCCAGGCAGGCATCCCCAGCGGCGAATGCGACTGGAGCCAGGAGTTCACCTACACGGCAGCGGACGGTTGCGGCAACGCGATCTCCAGGACCGTGACCTACACCTGGAAGATCGATTATGTAGCTCCGGTACTGAGCAACCTGCCTGCGGGCGGCAACCTGGGCTGCAACCCGCCGTCGCTGCCCGAGTGCGATGACTTCAATGTGATCGCCAGCGACAACTGCGACGGATCGGATATCGTTTACTGTGAAAAGATCGGTCCGACAGGCGACTGCATCAGGACGCTGGCGTTTGTGTTCACGGCGACCGACCTGTGCGGCAACGAAGTGTCGGCGACAGTGACCTATACTTATAAGCTTGACATTACGCCACCGGTACTGTTCAATGTACCCGAAGGCGGTGAACTGGGATGCGATCCGCAAGAGCTGCCGACGTGTGCTCCGCTGAACATCCCCGATGGCGTATACGCTGTTGATGGGTGCGACGGCTCCATCTGCGAAGTGGAATGCACCCCGGGCGAGATCCTGGGCGATGGCTGTGCCAAGAGCCAGACCTTTACCTATGCGGCTGTGGATGCGTGCGGCAACTGGGCCATCGAGGAAGTGACCTATACCTGGATGGAAGATCCTGAAGTTGCACCGGTGATCTATACGGAAGCCCTCAGCGGCGATCTGGGATGCAATCCGGTGATCGAAGCGCCGGTGTTTACGGGCATTGACGGGTGCGGCGGTGCCTTCACCCCGACGGTGAGCACCAGTGGTCCGGCAAACCAGGGGTGTGCCTGGGCGCAGACCTGGACGGCGTCCTTTACGGATGTATGCGGCAATGTGGCCGTACCGGTTGAGATCACCTACACCTGGACGGTAGACACCGAACTGCCGGTGATCTCCACGGTCTTTGAAAGCGGTGATCTGGGATGCAATCCGCAGATTATGGCGCCGCTCTTCACCGGAGCAGATAACTGCGATGGTGTCTTCACGCCGATTGTGACCACTGCAGGTCCGACCATCGTTACGGGATGTGATTACACCCAGACGTGGGCAGCCAACTATACGGATGCCTGCGGCAACGATGCACTGGAGATGACCATCACCTACACCTGGACACAGGATACCGAAGATCCTACGATCACCTGTCCGGCGGATGTGGAAGTCTATGCAGATGACGGCGAAGTATTTGCCACGGGTGTTGACCTGGGCACGCCGGTAACCGGTGACAACTGCGGTGTGGCCACGGTGACCAATAATGCACTGGAGTCCTATCCAGTCGGCGAGACCACCGTTACCTGGACGGTCATTGACAACTGCGGTAACGAGGCCACGTGTGAGCAGACCGTCACGATACTGCCACAGGCGCTGCGTCAGCTGGAAGTTGCGGTGTACCTGCAGGGACCCTACGCGGGAGCCGGCATGATGAATACGGATATCAACGACCGTGTGCCACTGAGCCAGCCTTACACCGGAGCACCGTGGAACTACGCGGGGACGGAAACCGTTCCCTCACTAGGTTCGGCTGTTGTGGACTGGATGCTGGTTGAATTGCGCACCGACGCAACGACGATGGCTTACCAGAAAGCGGGCCTGCTGTACAACGACGGCACGCTGAAGGTCAGCTTCGACGGCCTGGTTACCGATGATACACCTTATTATGTGGTGCTGTATGCCCGTAACCATATGCCGGTGATGTCACAGAACATGATAACGATTCCTGCGGCAGGCACCGGGCTGGATATGACCCAGCTGGCGAATGCCTATGGGGACAATTCGCTGATCTTACTGGAGAGCGCTGGCAGCAGGGACGGAGACATCTACGGTATGATCGCCGGGGAAGTCATCGCCGATGGCCAGCTGCGCTACAGCGGTGCGACCAACGACCGTGGCCCAATCCTGGCCAAGATCCTTGCCCTGGGTGGTGCGAACATCAACTCGGTCATCAACGGCAGCGAAGGAGCACCGTATGTGAATAACTACTGGTATGAAGACGTCACCATGAACGACCAGCTCAAGTACAACGGAGCGGGCAACGACAGGGGTTACATCCTGGCCAACATTACCACCCTTCTTGGCTCACCGCTTCTGACGGGCATCTATTATTCGGAGGTTCCGGGTTACTATGGCCCGCTGAAGAGCCTGATGTCCAATGAAGGTCCGGTGGATATCTACCTGGCCGGAAGCCACCAGGGCGTCCGCGTAGTGGTGACCACCAGCGAGCTCATCGAGACCGGCGTGGTGGACAACATCCAGTTCACGCTGGCCTGGAATGCGGATGATACGGATGTTGAGGCCATGCTGAGTGAGTTTGCCAGCGACTACGGTTTGCAGCCCCAGGGCGAACCCGTAACGATCAACGGCATCGCCTACCAGGTGTATGCTTCGGCAACAGCCACGTACCTGCCTTCGATGTGGAATGAAGGTGAAGAACAGACGGTGCTGAGCTTTGAAACGG
>Ga0209096_1002730_pt1 | contig 16559 bp, 25 predicted proteins | sample AD_UKC034_MetaG_FD_184407 | JGI IMG/M metagenome (GOLD analysis project Ga0209096, IMG submission 184407) | Active sludge microbial communities of municipal wastewater-treating anaerobic digesters from USA - AD_UKC034_MetaG (SPAdes) (version 2) | ecosystem: Engineered > Bioreactor > Anaerobic >... | reverse complement strand
TTTGGGCTTGATCCCCATACTCGAGAATCCATATTTTCCAGGCGGGACAAAATCCCCGTTTCGGACGGCCTGATCTTTCACCATTGACCCTCGAGTTATGGGCCGCTGAGTACCGTTGCCTCTATTCTGCCCCCCGGCATTGCCCCAAGATCCGGCGTAGCTATCCCCCAGATTCAGCCACAAGACACCATCGACCCGCAGTACCCGCCAGACCTCCCGGAACACCTCCACAAGCTTCGCAACGTAAGCCTCCGGCGTCTCTTCGAGCCCGATCTGGCCGTCGAATCCATAGTCTCGGAGGCCGAAAGTAAGGAGGGGATGTCACGGCACAATGCACCGACTCGCTCGGCAGTTCTTTCAGAACCGACAGCGCGTCGCCCAAAATAACTTTGTTCATGAGTTCAGCTCCTTGCTCCGAATGGCGAGTTTCTCCAATATCATCCGAAGTCCTCCAGCGTCGCCGGGGGGCGGTCCGCCGCCGCCAGCCTCGCCTCGATCAGCTCGATATAATCCGGATTGGCCTCGATCAGGATATAGTCGCGGCCTAACGATTTTGCGATCGCGCCGGTGGTTCCCGATCCTGCGAAGGGATCGAGGACGACGCAAGGGACGGGATCGTCCCCGCAATCACAAGAGGGGCGGAAGCTAAGCGTAATACTCATGGGGCCCCGTTCGCGCCCCACAACCCTCCCCCACGGCGCCCCACAGATCGGGCAGCAGCCCCGCTCGGAAGTCCCCGCCTTGATACAGGTCTCCGGGATCTCTGGAGGGAACGTTGCGAAATGTGCTCCGGCGTAGGGCTTGGTGGCGATGGTCCACACGTCGCGGCGGTTGCGCTTAGGGGTTGGATTGCACGACTGAGGCCCTTTAGGCGGGTTCCCGGAATATGCCGCGTCCCATCCGGGTTTATTTCGGTGGTCTGCACGTAACCGGCGAGTGATCCCATCAAGAGAAGCCGGTTCTTTCACCGCCTCGTTATCGTAAAAGTAATCATGGCCTCGCCACAGGTTGATCCTCCGCCAGAGCCGGGGCGTCTTCCCGTCGGGCGTGTGGTAGACTGCCTCTCGCCAGCCTTCGGGCTCGATGGCCGTCTCCCCCTCGGTGACGTTGTTTATCCATCGATAGTCGGGGAGCTTCGCCAGTACGGCGAGGGCGTCTCCCTGGAGGATCACGTCACGTCACCTCCGGGCCGGGCCGAGCTTCAGGATGTCAAACGGCCCCATCACATCGACGTGGTACTTTTCGGCAGCCTTGAGCGCCATTAGGATCCGCTGCTCAGGGTCTCCGGCGGTCGACGCCAACGAGCCGAGGGCGATTTGGCGGGCCGAGCCGATCGCGGCGCACCCGTCGGTCACCACCTCGACCCCGAAATTATCGCTCACTATAAACAACCTGCCCCGGTGACCTACCAGGGTGGAGGCTCCCCGATCCTGACCGTCCTCGAAACGCATGAGGGCCCCGTTCACCGATAGAGCGGCCCGGACCGCCGGGATGAACTCTTCCCGGATGGTGGTCTCCGGATCGGGGTTGACTGGCCCGAACGTCGCCCGCAGGACGACGTCGCCTACCCGGCCGTCTCCTGCAACCCCGACCAGGTACTCAGCCTCGCCGGCCGCTTTGAGGATGGCGACCTTGGGCGAGCCGTCTCGGAGCCGGAGACCAGTGTTCCCGTAGGTCAGCAACCGATCGCCGCCCATGAAGACCGTCCCCTCCTCGGCTATCGCCACGATGCAGGTCATCCCCGCCCACCCCACTCCCTCGATGGGGTGTCGGTCCCCATACCGGGGCCGCCGAACGACCGACCCTCCGAGACCCATCGGCTCAGCCGGAGGTTGATCACTATGTTGCTGATCTCGGCCGTTGCCCCGGCACCGGAATGGACGTAATCCGGGTAGAAGTAGCCGATCCCGAGGGTGACGGCCGCCATCTCCGCGAACGTTGTCCCTTTGAGAAACGGCGAATCGGTCGGGAACATGCCCGCGTTGATACCAAATTGCCTGTGCATTTAAGTCTCCTCCTCTGCCTCCTCCACAAGGTCGGGATTAAACTCCGGGTCCTCTTCCTCGACCCGAGCCGCCAGGTCGTTCAGGAACTTGTCCTGAGCCGTCTTGGTCCCGCCGTGTATGGCCGTCTCGACAACCAGGTCGGAAAGATCGCTTTGGACCGTCGCATCATCGACGGCCTTCTCGAGCTGGGCGTCGAGGGTGCTAGGCCGGCCGTGATGGTGCTCGGCGCCCGCCGCAATAGACCTACCGCTCAGGGGGAGGCCGGCCGTCGGGCTGACGAAAAAAGACGAATCTGCCCCTCCAGGGAGACCGACCTTGATGAAACGACCGATGCTGGTCAGGCTCGCCAGGATGGACCGGAACTCGCCGAGCATGATCCCCTGATTCACGAACGCTCCGACCGCCATATTGACGATCACGGCCTCGGTCTCGATCTCGGTCTTCCGAGTGAGCGCCGCCTGTTGGGTTCGTTCGGTGTCGTCGACGAGGTAGTCGAGGTACAGGTTCTCCCAGTCCCGGTCGGTCGATGCCCAGTGCCGCCGGCCAAACTCGGCCTGGAGGAACTCTTTAACGGCGGCCTCGATCTCCCGGATCAGACCCCCCCCGAACCCGACGAGGAAGGTTTCCGTGACGCGGGCGCTGGCGTAAGTGGTGCCCCGGTCGTACCCCAGGGCGGTCATCGGGACGCTCAAGACCGATGAGATGGCCCGATCGCTCACCTCGATGATCGAGGTTATGTCGATCGATACCGAGGACCCCCCCTTCTGATCAATCTGGCCTCCGTCACTGAGCATAAGCAGATCTTCCGGCTCGGGTGGGAGATACTGATCGTAGGTCGGGCTGTCCTCGTCCTCGTCCTTATAGAAGAGCTGTTGCCGGAACAGTTCAAAAATCCGGTCAGCCTCCGCCAGAGCCGCCGTTAGCTTCTCCTCCTTGGTCGCTCCTGGCATTTCGTCGGGCAGTACCAGGCTCGCCAAGTCGATCGTAGCAATCCATCGGGGCATAGCGTTATGGACCCATCGGGCCGAGTCCAAGATGGCGGCCAGCTTGATCCGGCTGAAGAATGCGAGCGTTTCGAGAGGGGAGGTTCCCCACAAGCCGAGAGTCGATCGGCCGAAGCGATCTTCGACCACCCCCTCCTCCCCTTCCCACGAGATAGTGAGCACGTCGGCCGGTCCGAGCACCTCGAAATCGGTGTCGTCGTCAGCCGTCGCGGCATCCAGAGCCTCCCTTGTCTTGATCGCCGTTGTCTCGTTCAGGAGGAACATATCGGCTTCGGTTATGACGCCGTCCTTGTCCTCATCGTCGAGGTACTGGTCCGAGAGGATAGATACCATGTCTGGGGGCAGATACTCCAACCGCTCGATACCGCCGCTGGATGTCCGATGCACCCGATAGAATACCGAGCCGTCTCGAATCAGGTTGCGGGTGATCGCCCCGAGCCATCTCGAAAATTCCATCTCGGCCAGGATAGATTCGATCTTGACCAGGAAGCCGTCGGTCGGTTCGAAAGACTTGTCGGTGAGGTCGAGCTTCGGGCCCGCATAAGACCGGACCAGCAGCAACGAGATCGAGCGAGAGCCGGTCCTCAGGGCCGAATCATACTTGATTAGGTCCCGATAATATGCGAACTTCGTGTCAGGCTTTGGATAACTTTTCAAAAAGTTGTGCAGGTCCCGGCCGGTCAGCACCGCGACCGACGTCTGGGACGACTCCCCGAGCCCGGAGGCAAACGCGATCCGGGACCGGCCAGGCACCATCGCCCGGCCCGATAATGTTCTGCTCATTGCTCCCTCCTACAGGATCCCGGTAACGGGTTGCGGCATGAGATCGGCCGTGACGAGGCATTCGTTCTCCGCCAGGTATTCGATTGCAGTTTGTAGTTCCTCCACCTTATCCCCCTCCCTTTTTCAGTCCTCGAACCGGAACTCGACGAGCTTCCCGCATGCCGGGCAGTCTAAAAGAAGTTTGACGTGTTCGGACGAGCCGATAACGTTCACAACACGCAAGACCGGCCGGTCCGGACAAAACGGGCACCGGGCCTCCACCGCCCAGACGGGATGATCCGGGCCCTCGACCGGACCGTCGAGCCTCCTGAGCCGGAGCGGCGGGTCGGTCTCATCTTCATCTGAGACCGACCGAACCGTAAAGACGAATTTGCGGTCGGATATCATTGATCTGTCTTATTTGCCCCCCACGAGATAAAAAGATTGGCTTCCGTGTGGCTCAGTTTGGCCGATACCATCGATAGATGTATTCTAGCTCCAGGCCGACGCGATCGCTGCTCCAAACGTACCTGGGATCCGAACCCCAGCACGTCCGAGAGATCCAAGCCGGCGAGAACATGGCGTTCTGCAAGACGGCCTCTTCGAAGCTGCATTTGGTCGGGTCGGCCTCTCGAAAGTCAGCGAAGGTCAGGTCGGCCCCGCGGAACAAGCACGCCCAGACGGAGCCCCCCCACTTCGTTGCTCGCAACGAACAATTTGCAAAAATCACATTCCGGACGATGCAACCGCTGAAATCGATTGCGTCCAAGTGTGCTCCAGTCAGGTTGACGTCCTCTAGCACGCCGGCCGGGACACGGCCCGCCCACCGGATCAAGTCGGAGAGTTCGGCCTCCGACCTGACCCCGTTCACGGATAGTGTGTATTCCCTCATGTTCGGCATCCTCGGGGCCCGTCGGCCCGCCCAAGTTCTCTCTCCCGGTCCCTTCCCCCTCACACCCCGTTCCATATAGGAGGTATGTAGCCCCGGTGAGCTTTGAACGCATCCGTCTCCAGCCCCTCGGCTTCCCTCATGATTTCGAGGGCGTGGGAGACGATCAGCTCGGCCAGCCACCGTTTCGCCATATGGTCGACGTGGCCTCGGCAGGCCGGCTTCTTGGGGTCCCGGCCTTCCCGTTTCGCCGCCTTGAGGAGTCTGGCGACGCATTCGTCGTACATCGGGCAGAGGGTCGGATCCTCAAGATATCGCTCGAACCCTCGGTCGGTCATGTAGTACCCCTTCTTGGCGAGGTACAGGTCGTAGTAGCCGGGGCTCTTCTGCATGATGACCTTCTCGGCCACCTGGAGCACCCGGGCCTTGGCGAACGGGTTGAACTGACACTGCTCCCCGGTTACCCTCTTGGACCCAGGGATAAGGCCAAGATAGGCCTTGGCTTTCCCCGCGGTGTTAGCCTTATAGGGGTTTACGAACCCCAGGAGAGTCAGGGCTGCGACCGGACCGAGCCCCTTGACGCTCTCGCACCAGCCCCAGAGGGGGTGTTCCTTCAGGACGGCGTGAGCGATCTTGAGCGCCTCCTTTTCATCGGCCCATATCATCTTGCGATAGTTTATCAGGACGCGCATAACTTCGCCGTCCTGGTCAGCGTCCCGGAACTTGCGGATCCGGGCGTCGGTCGCCATCCTCAGCTTCTGGAGGGCGAGATAGTTTCGGGCGTAGACGGCCATCTGGTCATAAAATTCGGGTCCTTTGACGTACATGGTTTTTCCTCCAATATCCTGCTTCTGGCTTGCAATTCAGAATGGTTCTGCTGTTCTTCTCGGCTCGCATCTCACTTTGGTTCCCTGGATCAGATTGCTCGCTTCTGATGGTGGTTCGGCTTTTCAGGTTGGCTCGCGAAACATGATGGTTCCCTCTGATGATTGGCTCGCGAAACATGATGGTTCCCTCTGATGATTGGCTCGCTCGCAGCGTTGGTTCCCTCATGGATCGGGCTCGCTGGAGAGAAGGGTTCCCCCTGAGTTTGGGCTCGCTCTTTGATGTGGTTCCCTATGGTGGTTGGCTCGCAATTCAGTATGGTTCTGCTGTTCTTGTCGGCTCGCTATCTGAAAGGGTTCACTCACCATATTGGGCTCGCTGCAGAGGGGGGTTCCCTCAGGGTTTTGGCTCGCTCATCGGACTGGTTCACTTATATCTCTGGCTCGCATCTTCCCTATGGTTCCCTGGCTCTGATTGGCTCGCTCCATTATGAGGTTCACCTTGAAGGGTTGGCTCGCCCAAATAGGCTCGGGGGCCGGCTCAGGCCCGGCCCGATCTCAAATCTCGTGCGAATATCCCCGCCCAGACACCCGCCACCTCTTCGTGGTGATATAGGACGGCTTGGCCGAAGGAGTTGCTCGGTTGGAGCTCCCATTCATACATCGGCATCCGCATCGCCCTCCCGAGAGGCGTAAATCCGGTCAGCGGGATGACGGGCGAGGTCGAGGCGACGGGCTCGCGCCGAGATATCCAGACATACCCCCCATCCCGTTCTGAGATGAACTTGTAGACGGGGCCCTGCTCCCAGGCCCCCCCAGACGTGGGGCTCGCTGCTCCAGTGTCGATACCTGCGATCGCGACGATCGCGACTATCCCCAAAATCACGGTTCCAATTCTTATCATATCCTATCCTCCTTTTTGTCTCGATTGTTTGTTTCGTTTTGTCTCGACGGGTCCATCTGGTTCCCTGCAGCTTTTGGCTTGCGCATAGTTTTGGTTCCCTGAGTCTTTTGGCTCGCTCCTAGTTTTGGTTCACTCATACTGGTGGCTCGCTTTTCGGTATGGTTCTGCTGTTCTGGGTGGCTCGCCTTTCAGAACCAGAAGAGCCACGTAATCACGACGACGGCCAGCACGGCGAGCGCCAGGATGAGGACAACGAGTATCCACACGGCCGCTTGACCCAGCCACCCGGCCATCTTGGCCAGCATCCCGACCGCGCCGGCAAGATTTTCTTGGGGGGAAGGCATCAGGATCCCCTCTCTGGGACGCCGCCCGATGCCTGCCGCCTCGCCGTCTCGGCCGCGATCTTGTAGATCTCGATCATCTCCCTCAGTCCTCCTTCCTGGGCGTCTCCGAGAAGCTCCACCCATCCTCTAACAGGCCCAGCAGGATCTCTTGGGTGGCGTCTTTCAACGATGCCCGGATGGTGTCTGCGTCTGCATACTCGAGATCGGCTCCTGGATTTCCCAGGATCTTGCGGAGTAGTTCATCAATCTGCTCCGGCTTTTCGGCGAATACGTACAGCTCGATCACGGCCCGATCATCTTCTGGCCGGCCGAATCCTACGATTTGCTTAATCATGTTCCTTCCTCGCAGCGGTCCCGATTAGCCCGCAGCCCCTAGTAGGGGCCAAACGCATATATAGATTTCGCCGTGTGGCGGGGGGATTACCGGCCACCACGTGACGCCAGGAGGTACTTGCGGCGGCCGTCATCGGACTGGAGAGATCTAGTCCCGTAAGTTCTCTCCAGATAGCTGAGCGCCTGGCTGCTCGCGTCGACCTGGTCGGTGTGCTGGGTCTCACTCTCCGACCCGTTATATCCCGTGATTTCGAGGATATAGTCCTGTAGCCAAGGCGTCTTGAGCGGGTCCGGGAGCCAAATATGACCGTTCTCGAATAGCGGGGAGACGGCCTTCAGCCGGGCGACTTTGGAGCCCTCGGGGGTTACCGGCTTGATCCCGGCGATCTCGGCTTTCAAGGTCGATATGATCGCCGGGCCGTTGGCCGCGTCCTCGATGAGGACGGCCGTCGCGTCGGGCCACTTGGCTCGGGCCGCCCGGACCATCTTGAGGGTCGCCGGGAAGTCCCATCGGCCCCGGACCTGGTCGAGCAGGAAGTTGTCAACTCCTTTCCGGGCCCAGGTCTGGCCGACGACGTAAGAAGAGCTCGCCAGATCCTTGAAGCTGGCGTCCCAACTCTGGATCATGGCGTCGATCGGATAGAGGTGGTTTGGGGACTGGTAATAGATCTTGTTTAGCCAATCGTGCTTGATTATGTTGCCGCCGGGTTTTTGAGGCCGCTGCATCCACTGAGCAGAGTAGTCTTCCTCGGTCACCTGGGTCCTCAGATCCTGGATCTGAGCTAGGGTCTCTCTCAGGTTCCATAGAGGGGTCCCGGCCCGCCAGAAGTGGCGGCGGCCCGACCGGGGGAAGATAACCTCGGTGTCGGCCTCCGCTATGATCGGGAGCCGGACGACCGTCCAGCCGTTCTTTTTGATCACGATCTTGCCGGGTTCGAGGTCCTGGTCCTTTATCCCAGTGAGGTATGATACGGTGTCGTCGCCGTGTAGCCTCTGCATGTAGATGACGATTGCGCCTTTTTTCTTGTCGTTCAGCCTCGATATGAGCGTATTTTTGACCGTGCGGTTAATCGATGAGCGTTCTGCTTCGGATATGGCCTGCCGAGGGTTCATCGGGTCGTCGATGATGATCCGGTTCCCGCCCAGCCCAATAGCGAACCCCATCACAGACGTTGCGATCATGTGGCCGCCGGAGACGTTCTCATAGAATGTGGTCTTGCCGGCGTCCTTCGCTATCTGAGCCCGCGGCCAATGGGCCCGGTACCACTCCGAACCCAGGATGTCCATCCTTTTCCGGGCGTGGAACGAGGAGAGGGTCTCGGCATAAGAGGTGGTCAAGAACTGTTGAGACGGGTTGCTGCACCACTCCCAGACCGGCCAGGCAATCGTCCCCAGGGAGCTCTTCATGTACCGGGGGGGCATGCAGAAGGCCAACCTCCGTTGAGAGCCGAGCGTGACTGTTTCGAGGTGCTCAGCCAAATACTCGAGGTGCCAGTTCGGCAAGAACCGGACCCCCGGCTCGATTATGGGCCAGACTCGACGCATGAACTGGTAGAGGGAGGACTCGCACCGTTTGGCCCGGGCCCGCTCGGCAAACCCGGCGGGGTCCTCCGCCATGAGGGTGGCGAGCTGGTCACGAGGCCGGATCATCTTGGTAGATCGAGGCATTTTCGGCTGTCCGGAAATGTTTGGCTATAATTTTTTCCTCGTGTCCGGGGACGATTCTTTTTTTAGGCTTCGTTAGGACGGGGTTCATGGGGCGGTTTTTTCCTTTTGACCGTTTTTTGGGGTAAGTTGGACCCAATCTACCCTGTCCCAACCCCGTTCGGCTGAGGTTCGGTGGGATAATTTTCGGTACTCCCGGAGAAGTCTTTCGATTTACGCAATTTATATTTTTGTTTTGGCCTGATTCTTTTTAAGCGGAGAGGGCATGCCTCAGGAGAAGGGGGGCGTTTCCCCCCCCAGATTAGCCACAAGACGACCAGGCAGAGGGCTACGCCGGCCAGGAACCAGAATATGAGCTCCAGGATCGCCTTGATAACCGCTGCCAGGAAGAGGATCGGGCCGGCGTAGTAGTAGACGGCCGCCATCGCCGCCGCCCAGACCGCTGCCGCCAGTAGCAGGACGAGGAGGTCTTTCAGCCGGTTCAGTCAAACTCCCCCTCAGCCTCGGCCTCATCCTCGGCCCCGGTCAGCTCCTCGATCTCCTCGTCGAACGTCTTGATCCCCGCCAGCTTGGTAGCGATCTTGTCCAGGGCCTCGAGCTCTTCGATGGTCATGTCTTTGATCAAGGCGTCCCAGGCCAGGGTCTTGACCGGGCCTCCGCCGGGGCCGCTCAGCTCGACGGCCGTCTTGGGGGAGTACCGGTGGGGGAACCGGTGCGTGAGCCACCAGGCCGCCCACTGCGGGTCCTTGTTGACTATGGCCGCTTGATATATGGTGCCGACGTGCAGCGTTTCGGATACGCCGGCTTCCTTGAGGATCGACTCAGAGAATTGGCGGTAGAGTGCCTCCTTCTTTCGAGGTTTTGCTCGTTTGTCCTTTTGGAGCCGTCTCTGTTCGCTAACCCCCCGTTTCATCCAAGTGTAGAAGGTCTCTTCCGTTATGCCTACGACGTTGCAGGCCGTCTTCGCGAAACACCCCATGCGGATTAGCTTGGCGAATAGGGTGGATAGCTGAGGATCGAGCTTGGTGGGTTGGCCTGATCCTCTCTTTATGCGGAGGGCTTCGATCTCTTCCTCTAGTTTGAGTGCGTCTTCCATGTTTTTTTTCTCCTGTGGGGTTGCGCCGATTTTGGGTGCGAAGTCCCTCTTTTGGGGCTCCGCGCTGGGAGGTTCGGCGCCCAGCCGGATGTTATCCGGCTGGTTTGGGTGGATATTGTTACTTGGGGCCGATGTACTTGTAGACAATGTTGCCGTTCTCCCTGCCTATAGGCCGGAGGAGGGGGCCGTACATCTTCGCCGGCGAGGCCCCCATCTTTGGCGAATTCCAGACATGGCGGATCCATTCGGCCATCGTCACGTTCCCGTACTGAGCCCTCCGGAGATTTGAGCTAGTGTTGAAATGGTGGGCCCGATGCCATAGGAAGGGGAACAGGGTTTCGATGTCCGGCGCGATATCCTCCCACCGGACCTCCCCGTTCCGTTTTGCGATCATTATGGCCCCGCCGAAGTTGCTCTTTTGGTCGTTCCAATCGGCCGGGACCCCGCAGCAGTTGATCCCGTCGTCGTTAAGGTCTCGACACAAGGCGTCCGAGACGTGGAACCTCATCCCGAGCTTGTGGGCGGTTCGTTTCATTTCGGTGAATATCGGCCGTTTGATTTGGTCGTTCAGCCTTTTGTAGCCCTTCTGCTTTGAGTTTTTCATGTAGAACTCGTGAATATCATAACCGACCACGTCGGATATCTCTTGGTAGCGGGCTTTGGTCGCCGGATCGGCCCGGCTCTCCATGCAAAAGAACTCGGTCGAGACTGAGTCGGCGCCGGCGTCGGCCGCGGCCTCGAAGACCTCGGGCCAATCGTTCGAAAGGCCGAGGATGTAAGGTCGGTATCGGAGCGTTGTGTGGATCCCTAGCTCGGCTATCCTTCTGATAGCCTCGATCCTGTTCTGGGGTGAGGAGACCCCCTGCTCGATCTTGCGGCATCGGAGAGCGTCGTTCGAGATGATCGAGACTTTTAGGTGCCAGTTGTGGCGATGGTTGGCGAAGAGGTCCGTGTACTTGGAGTCTTTCGTCCACCAGACCCCTTTTGTGCTGAACGATAACGGGTAGTCGATTTTGTCGAAATAGGTCAGCAGGCCCAGAGTCACCCGGTGTTGCCGCTCGAACCCGTCGAACTGATCGGATAGAGCTCCCACTGGACGACCTTCCGGGCCCTCAGGAGAGGCAGGAACTGTTCATGGCCCGCCGGAATCGGGTCGCTGGATAGGCCCAGGGCTCGGTCGAATATGGCTTTGACTCGATCCGGGTTCACGGTCCGGACCTGATGAGCCTTATAGCCTGAGCAGGAGTGAGACTTCTGGAAGTAGGCGAAACAATACTGGCAGTTATATGAGCACGCTGAGGACGTATCGAACGTCATCGGCATGGCGCAATCCAGGATCTCGCCGCTCCACCGGGGCGACTCGTAGACGGGCGGATGCTGCTTCGGCTCGGCCTTTGTGCATCGGCTCATACCGATCTCTCCATTTCTAGGTCGGTGCCCTTCCGGAAGACCGGCCGGAATCCCTTCGCCGTCCACCACTTGGCCGCCGGTGTGCCGGCCCCTGCGAGCAGGGTCATTTTTTTAATGCGGTGTTGTTTGGCGTAGCCCAAAATGAACTCCCAGATCTCGGTGCCCCGGCCGGCCCCCTGCCGATCGGATCGGACCGCCAGGGCATATATCCGGAGGGCCCCGTTGCGGATCGTGAACGTTGCCGCCCCCACCGGATCTCCGTCCTCGCTGAAGACATAAGTCTCGGTAACATTTTTTTGGAGCCAGTACAGGCAAGGGAGATAGGTCAGGGTCTGTTTCATCACCCGGCTCCCGCTGAGATAAAGAACGAGAGAGACGTCCGGGTCCTCGAATCTTCCCTTTTGGACGGCAACTTTTCTACGGGTCAGTGTCATGACGACCTCCAATCAGGATCGTAAAAGTGACCTTCGCCCCGGAACCGGATCTCATTGGTATATCGACGCAGCGGCAAGTTCAGCTCCCAGGGAAGACCGGTCCGAGTCACGATCTTGAGCCGTTCGGGCCGAGGACCACGCCACCCTCCGACCTCTCCCAGCAGGAACGGGGCAAAATGTTCGCGTCGGAATGACCACAGGACCGACCAATCCACGCCCTCCCTGACCGCCTTGTTCATCCAGTGGAGCTCCGCAAGCTGGCGATCGATATAATAGCCCAAGTACCGGGTCTCCCAGAAGAGCTTTTTATAAGAGCACAATGAGGTCTCGACGTTCCAGTAGGTGTGCTTGATTTGAGGGTATTCTTGGCGGAGTTCGGTCAGGATCGAGGCCAGATCTGATGTCAGCTTATCCAGATCGAGCAGGCGGGGGGCGTTCTTCTTTTGGACCCACTCGTTCTTTCCGACAGCATAGCATAGCCCGTTTCGGCAGCTCAAGGCGTCTCGCAGGTCCAAACCGGACGGTTGGATAGGGAGCCTGGTCATCTCGTGGACCGCCTCCAGGAGAAGAAACAAACTGAACCGGCCGAAATAGTACAGCTTGCCGAAATGGCGGAACAGCCTGTCGTAGTACTCGTGGGGGTCCGGAGAGGACGGTTCCTTGTACGCCGCCTCCTGAGACCCGCCGACCAGATCCCGGTATGACTCGAACATGGGGACGATCTTGTCGAAGTTCTTGACCTTGGCCCGATCCGTCTGGAACAGGCACCGCTTCTTGCTTTTGGCCCACCAGTCGCCGAGCCGGTGAACGTGAACGTTCTCGTAGTCGGGGAACTCGTTCAGCATGTAAAACGCCGTCGGAGCGCAATAGCTGAGCGAATAGAGCCAGGCAAGCCAGTACCGTTGCTCCCGGTTCAGCTCGAACCTGTCTGCGACGTATCTGAGGGCAGGATAGGCCGGATCGCAATCCCCGATCAGGTTCATAAGGGTGTGATAATATTTGTACCCGCCCCGGCGGTCGACCCGCAAATCCATCATGGCCTTCCCCTCACGCAGACGATCTTGTTCGGCGGGACATTCTGTATCGGAACTTCTCTCTTCAGGGCCCGGTCGACCGCCTCGATCGTCGAGATGAAAAATGTTGCCCCGCCCTCGTCGAACCTGTGGAGAGGCCGGGACCGGTTGCGTAGCGCGAACAGAGTTCCGTCCTGGATCCAGACAGCAGCGCAAGAGGCCGGGGACGAGGCGAGCCATCCGGCGACGTCGTCTCCCCGGAGGAGACGGCGGTTGAATATCTCGGTGTCGTTCTCGGTCTCGCACACGATCCCGTGCTCGACCTGGTACTCAGCCTTCGGGGCCATGCTCAGGACCCCGTTCATCGCTACGGCGAGATCTCCCGTCTGGATGGGCTGGTTGTTTTGGGGGGTCTGCCAATCGCCGCTCGTTGAGTAGCGGTTGTGGTAGATCAGGACGGCCGACGTTTCGAGAGCCGTCTCGATTTCCCTGAGCGGGAACGGGGTCGCCCTCTTCACTGTGGTCAGCCCGGCCGGCCCGTAGAACGATAGGCCGAACGCATGGAGCCCCCGGATCTTGAGCGCCATTTGAAGTTTCCAGATGGTTTCGGCCCCCTGGGGAGGGCCGCAGTACCCTAATATCCCGCACATGGGTCAACCCGCCGACGTCGACACGATCTCTCCATCGAACATACCTCGGTACTTATAAAAGTTGCGAAGGCTCTTGGTCCGGGTCGACCGGACGAACGTCGGGGTGATTTTGGAGCCGGCGGCCCGGAGCCGGGCGACCGACTCGTCGACGGAACAGGCCACGAGGATGAGTTTCGCGGGAAGGTTGTGAGCCCGGAGGTACTCGAAAAATCGGGTGTTGTTGATCCGGTCTCCCTCGATCACGATGTCGGAGGCCCGATTGTTCCGGATGAACTCGAGGATTTGGGGCAGGGCTGAGTAGGAGAGGGTGTCCGTGCCCTCGGTCCTCACGCCGATCCCGTACTTCCCCACCAAGATCGTGTTGCCGATCACTACGTGGGGTAGGGGACGGTCCTGGGCCGCGGCCGGCCCTACGAGCCACCTCCGTTTGACGTAGGTGGTCTTCCCGGACCCGCTCTGGCCTATGACGACATAGATCAATCAGGCCCCCCTTCACACATCGAAACGTGGAGCGTGCGAGCATTGCGCTTGAACTTTCCGGGGAGACCGTGCTCCTCGAGGAAGGCCTCGGCATCATCCTTCGCGCTGAAGCTCAAGAGCAGTACCCAGCTCACCTTGTCGCCGGTCAGGGCCGATATCTCCTCCTCGGACAGGTCTTCGGCCGTCTCGGCTCCGCCATCTAGGAGGTCGGACGGGTCGCCGGCCCCCTCTGGGTTCAGGAGGATGGATAGCTCGGCCTCCGAGAAGCCGGTAAGCTGAAGGTCGAGGCCGGCCTCGTCGATCATGCCGAGGAGCTCTACCAGGGCGTCGGAGTCGGTCTGGGATCTCCGAGCCACCTCGTTGTCGGCAAGGAGATCGGCCAGCTCCATCTCCTCGGAGTCGTATGTTTGATAATCGACCGGAATCTCTTTGAGGCCGTCCTGGACCGCGGCCAGATAACGACCTTCTCCCCGGACTATGAGACCGGATCTGGTAGAGACCGTTATGGGAGATCTCCACCCATGAGACCGGATTAGCTTGGCGAGAAGGGTTATCTGACCAAGCGGATGTTTGTTGGGGTTCTTAGGGTTCGGTCTCAGGCTCTCCGTCGGCACTATTTCGGTATATTCGCAGTAGATCGGGATTTCGTCCGCATATCCTTTAGGTTCTTTGGTTTCTGTAGCCAAATCAGGGCACCTCAGATATTATATCTGAGATTTGGTTCATATACCTTTGGGATCAGGAAGATTTTAGGGTGAAAAATAGTGGAGGGGGGCTCCGCTCTGGCCCGGTCAGCGCCCGGCCCGGCCTATGACCGGACCGGTTCGGTCAGACCGGCGCCACGATCCGAACGTCAGGGTCCTTGGTGGCCCCCGAGGAGGCTCGGGACCGGTCACGGCCCAAATAAGGGGGGGCTGGGCCGACGTCTTCCTCGGAGGTACTATCCCGATAGGCCGGGCGAGATCCCATTCTCTCAGCCGGCGGAGATTGGCTCCAGTGGCCGGGTAGGAGAGGGCCGTCGCCTCCGAAAGGGACCGGGTGGTGGTCGGCCCGATCTCTTCGAGGGCGTCCAGAATTGTCGATTGGCTCATTCTCCTCCCAGATATGCAAACTCAACGACGTAGACCCACGTCTCGGGGTCCCAGGAGCCGGGGCCGTTGATCCTCTCCCAGACGGCTCGGAACTCTTCGAGGGTGTCGTACCCTTCCGCCTTCGCGTCGGCGTCGGTCATCGAGCCGAGCGGTTCGTGGTAGACGTTCATGACCTCGACCGATCCGAAGTTCAGCGGAGATATCATCTGGGTCTTGATGAGCTGGATCGAACCGACCTTGGCCCGCGGCCGTTTCCAGAGCCGGCGGGTCTGGGTCTTCCGGCCGGTCCTGATCATTTCGACGTGCTCTGGCTGGAATAATATCATTTAGTCACTCCTCCCGGTCTCCCCCACCATGTAGGTGATCTTTTGGCCGTAAGGCAACGGGAACGTGATATAAGCCGACGAGACTCGCTCTTCGATGCTACATTTGAGCGGGATAACCTCGTTGACTTTCAATTTGACTATCCTAATCGCGGCACTCAAGTTAGGCGCCTCGAACGCATCTACTTGATCCTCGCCGCCCAACTCCCCCATAACCTCTACAACGTACTCGGGCATATCAACCAACCTCGAAAAGTTTTATCTGCTTGACCGGCGGGAGACCCTTCTCCAGCGCCGCCCTCATACTCTTCTCGCCCATCCGGTTCGCTTGAAGATAGGTCGTGTCGGCGGAGGCCTTCGTCGCCAGCGTGACGACCCGGCCCGCCCTGAACCGGGCCGTCCTCCCCTTGCGCTGGGTGTTCCGGAGGGTCGAGTTGGGCGGTTCATGCATGATGACCATATCCGCCCCCTTCACGTCGATACCCTCCTCCCCGACGGAGGTAGATATGAGGACGTTGAACTCCCCCTCCCCGAACCTCTTCATGGCCTCCCTCTGATCCTTCTGGCTCATGCCCCGGCCCATCCGGCCGGTCGCTTGGCCCGTGAACCGGGTAGCCCGGATTTTGTCCGACCCCCGGCTGAGGTAGTCGTAGAGGAGCTCTACAGCGGCCCGGTACGTCGCGAACACGATCACCTTAGAGTCCGGGTCGGATTGGAGCTGAGCTTCGATCATCTCCCGGATCTTCACGAATTTCGGGGGGGGACTCTCCTCGGCCGTCCCATCATGGAACCCGTCGGCAGTAAGGGACCGTCTCAGAGCTTTGTACCCTGCCGAGGCCCGGATGACGCCGGCCGCTTTGGTCTTGTCCGACTCCAGGCTCGATAGATAATCCTGGAGAGCGAACGACCCTTGGGTCTCCGCCAGCTCGATCGCGTGGCGGAGCTTGGCGAGGGCCGCCAGGTCTCGGACCAGCCCGAACGCCGCCGATCGGTTCGTGGCGCTGGCGGTTGTCTCGACGGGTTTGCGATCTTTCAGGCTGGCGGAGACCGCGCCCATAAGAGTCAGGATCCGTTTCCGAGCCGTCCCCGGACCGAGCCGGTCCCGGAAGAACGCCGGCCGGCCGGCCTCGTTCGCCCTCTCGTATATCGGTTCGGCGATCCGCGAGAGGAGCTTCAGGGCCTCCACCATCGACGGCTCCAGATCTACCTCGATCACCTCGTCAGTCGTCTCCTGGACGTAAGGGGCGACGTCGGGGGACTCGGCGGTCCGGGACAGAACTTGGGTCAGACCCAGATTATTGCAGACGGTCTCGATTGTCGCCGCGTTGGTC
>Ga0209096_1002696_pt1 | contig 16684 bp, 14 predicted proteins | sample AD_UKC034_MetaG_FD_184407 | JGI IMG/M metagenome (GOLD analysis project Ga0209096, IMG submission 184407) | Active sludge microbial communities of municipal wastewater-treating anaerobic digesters from USA - AD_UKC034_MetaG (SPAdes) (version 2) | ecosystem: Engineered > Bioreactor > Anaerobic >... | reverse complement strand
GTACCTCATTCAACAGTTACCGAACCGGGTGTTTCAATAATATATCAAAAAAATTAGAGAACAATATTGGCAGGGATTCGAACCCGCTATCCAATGCCAAGATTCATTCTTGGCACCCCACCTACCTGTGGCGGCATCAATACTGTTCCTTATAATATATTTTAGTCATCAAAAAAGGCTTTTGAAAGTCAAAAAGCACTGTTTTTTCAATATTTTTAGCCCAAATTCGCTATTATTCTCATTTTAAGTATTAAGGGATCTATTACAATTAATCGAATTGCGTTGTCTTGTTATACTAATTGAAAGTTGTACTTGCAACTTGCACAAAATCACCAAAGAAGCTATCATGGAGCTATGATTCCTCGCGCAGCCACGCAGCTGATCGATAGGCTTGTGGCGCAATTCCCCGTGGTGGTGATCACTGGGCCACGACAATCGGGCAAAACGACGCTCGTGCGATCGCGTTTTGCTGAAAAACCGTATCTCAACCTCGAACTTCCTGATATGCGCCAGCGGATTATCGATGATCCGCGAGGCACACTCTATCCAATTCGTGCCACAGGCGCGGTGATCGATGAAGCGCAGCGCTTTCCTGAACTCAATTCATGGCTTCAAGGGATAATCGACGAAGATCCTCGAGCCGGATTATGGATTCTTACAGGAAGCAATCAACCCCTTTTGCGACAGTCGGCTACCCAGTCGCTCGCAGGAAGGGCTGCATTTGCGAAGCTTTTGCCTTTTTTTATTGATGAGCTTGCTGCTACTTCACTTTTTACGAATGCGAGTACTGATGAATGCCTCTATCGCGGATGGTATCCGCCTCTTTTCGATCGCCCTTTTATTCCTTCTGATTGGTATGCGCAGTATGTAGCCCTCTACCTCGAGAGGGACCTCTCTCAGCTCATCAATATTAAGGATATGCGGGAGTTTGAAAAGTTTTTGGCCCTCTGCGCAGGTCGAACAGGCCAATTGCTCAACCTCTCGGAGCTTGCGCGAGATGTGGGGATATCTCATACTACCGCGCGCGGATGGCTTTCGATCCTCGAGCAAAGCTTCCTTGTGTTTGAGCTCGCGCCTTACTCTAAGAATTTTCAAAGGCGCATCATAAAAAGCCCAAAGCTCTACTTTTATGACTGTGGACTTGCAGCATGGCTCATGGGCATCCGAGAGCCACGCCAGATCACGACGCACCCTTTGCGTGGAGCTCTCTTCGAGACGATGGTGGTTGCCGATATCATAAAGCGAGCTTCAGCACAAGGCAGTGATGCACGCTTTTCTTTTTGGAATGCGCCCAGCGTGGGAGAGATCGACCTCATCATTGAAGAGGGCGCAGCGATCACCGCGATCGAAATAAAGAGCGGCACAACTTTCCACCCCGAAATGGTGAACACACTCACAAAGTGGGCAACGATTGCTGAACCTAACGCTCAACGCATTCTGGTATACGATGGAGAGGAGAAGTTTCAGTTTAAGGGGATAGAAGTAGTGCCCTGGCGGATAGTTGGACGGGATGAGCGACATGGGCGGGATGGACGGCATGGGCGCGACAATGTTTCGATAGGATGACAGGATGAAAACCCGATGAACAGGATTTTTGTCTGGCAAAAAAAGGAAAAAAGGGCGGCGCGGGTGGGCCTTGGTTGATGAGGATTGAGCAGCCTGGAATTGGCGCGCTTAGAATGGGGCTTGGTCTGTGACTCTGAGTTGCCTGGGGCTTAGGCTGGACCGCTCTGGCCTGGGGTTGCCTTAAGCTTGGGCGGTTCTTGCTTGGCCTGCCATGCAGGCTGATGATGAAACTAGGGAATTCCTATTGATAACGATAGGGAAATTCTGATGATAATTCTAGGGAAATTCAGTTGACATTAAACAGCAGGACAAGCAATTGTTACAGTTTCGATTTACGCGCCCGCGTGGGGCGCGACCGGAGCGAGTACGCCTGACCATCGACCGCGGACGGTTTCAATCCACGCGCCCGTGAAGGGCGCGACCCTCCTGATTCTATAGCATCAAGTAAACTTATCCGTTTCAATCCACGCGCCCGTGAAGGGCGCGACATATTGCGTTTTGTGTGGTTGGTATTATTCAGTATTTGTTTCAATCCACGCGCCCGCGTGGGGCGCGACAAATAGTGTTGGTTCCATTGAATCGCCTACGATCTGTTTCAATCCACGCGCCCGCGTGGGGCGCGACATCATTCTTTACTGGGGTTGCTGATTGATTCATGTTTCAATCCACGCGCCCGCGTGGGGCGCGACTGATTCTAAGCCAATTTTGCCTTTAGCTAATACAGTTTCAATCCACGCGCCCGCGTGGGGCGCGACTTTCAGACCTCCTCTTCCTCATATTCTTCCCAGTGGTTTCAATCCACGCGCCCGCGTGGGGCGCGACCGAAACACTGGCAGTATCCGCCAGTTTCTCCGTGTTTCAATCCACGCGCCCGCGTGGGGCGCGACGCATCGGTGTTTTCTAGTTTCGTCGCCTCGTCTGTTTCAATCCACGCGCCCGCGTGGGGCGCGACTCGGGCCGTTGTCCTCGAGTGTGTTGTCAAGGTTGTTTCAATCCACGCGCCCGCGTGGGGCGCGACTGATGAGCGAGTCAAATGCTCCGAGAAAACCAGAGTTTCAATCCACGCGCCCGCGTGGGGCGCGACAAGCACTGGATCACCGGAATAATTTACACTAAGGTTTCAATCCACGCGCCCGCGTGGGGCGCGACGGACCGGGATAATGTACAGTGAGGAGGAGACTGCCGTTTCAATCCACGCGCCCGCGTGGGGCGCGACATGGAAGATGCTAGGGAAAGATTTCGTAAAAGGTTTGGTTTCAATCCACGCGCCCGCGTGGGGCGCGACTAAACGTTTACGCATCATCGCTTCTGACTCTTTGCCGTTTCAATCCACGCGCCCGCGTGGGGCGCGACCCCTCTGATGGTTTTTCTTTCTCGTATAGCAACAGTTTCAATCCACGCGCCCGCGTGGGGCGCGACCCGTTTTTAGGTTTTCCACTAATACATCACCAGCACGTTTCAATCCACGCGCCCGCGTGGGGCGCGACATGATAATGAGATTGCCTTTGCGCAGATGGCGATGTTTCAATCCACGCGCCCGCGTGGGGCGCGACTTGTCGGTGATCGTGTTGTCGTTACCAAGGGGCGCGTTTCAATCCACGCGCCCGCGTGGGGCGCGACCCGATTGTCGCTGATATTGGTAGAGAGTCTGTTAGTTTCAATCCACGCGCCCGCGTGGGGCGCGACCTGCAATGCGTGGTACTGAGATTCATAAATTGTGCGTTTCAATCCACGCGCCCGCGTGGGGCGCGACGCGAATATCATCACTGATATACAATCGACGAACGGGTTTCAATCCACGCGCCCGCGTGGGGCGCGACCTACTAGCGAATTATCAGGAGCAGACAATCTCATTGTTTCAATCCACGCGCCCGCGTGGGGCGCGACATATATTCTTAATAATTAACCATACAATAGTTAAGTTTCAATCCACGCGCCCGCGTGGGGCGCGACATATTTGTCTTGCTATAATCCCACGTCTAACATATTTGTTTCAATCCACGCGCCCGCGTGGGGCGCGACAATTTAACTAATTGTTTCTCAGTATTGATAGTAATGTTTCAATCCACGCGCCCGCGTGGGGCGCGACATGTCTGCGATAAGTTTCCCAGTCCTTTTGTCAAAGTTTCAATCCACGCGCCCGCGTGGGGCGCGACATAATCCCATTAGATTATGTCAAACTCATCTTGCGTTTCAATCCACGCGCCCGCGTGGGGCGCGACGTCGCCATGTCAAGGATCGCTATAGTCGCCTCTTTGTTTCAATCCACGCGCCCGCGTGGGGCGCGACGGCATATTTCGTCATGGCTCCACCATATCCGGCCAGTTTCAATCCACGCGCCCGCGTGGGGCGCGACTATTGATTTTGACGCATTGACGCGTGAGTCATTGGAGTTTCAATCCACGCGCCCGCGTGGGGCGCGACGCGGACCGCAGAGCGGACTGGCTACAGTTACAATTTGTTTCAATCCACGCGCCCGCGTGGGGCGCGACTTAAGATCAGGAGGCCATAAAATGGATCAAAGACTTGTTTCAATCCACGCGCCCGCGTGGGGCGCGACCAAAATCCTGGAGGGGACCTTGAGGCGCTGCTCCGGTTTCAATCCACGCGCCCGCGTGGGGCGCGACTATTGATTTTGACGCATTGACGCGTGAGTCATTGGAGTTTCAATCCACGCGCCCGCGTGGGGCGCGACCAAAATCCTGGAGGGGACCTTGAGGCGCTGCTCCGGTTTCAATCCACGCGCCCGCGTGGGGCGCGACAAGAATCCAGTAAAAGTTATGGATAATTTAGACGAAGTTTCAATCCACGCGCCCGCGTGGGGCGCGACAATCTTATTAATTGCTTTTCAGTATTGATAGTAATGTTTCAATCCACGCGCCCGCGTGGGGCGCGACAGAGTTGAGGATGCGCCGAAGTTTACGAAGGTTGAGTTTCAATCCACGCGCCCGCGTGGGGCGCGACGAGTTACAACTCTCCAAGGCCATCGAGACCGATGAGTTTCAATCCACGCGCCCGCGTGGGGCGCGACTGCAGCAAAAACTGGTGGAGGCGCTCTTATAACAGTTTCAATCCACGCGCCCGCGTGGGGCGCGACACTACTACACTGTTTTTGCGATCAATGAGTATGGTTTCAATCCACGCGCCCGCGTGGGGCGCGACGGAGGTGGAAAATGACTGATATAATAGAACTATTAGTTTCAATCCACGCGCCCGCGTGGGGCGCGACTGCAGGTTAATCTCGATGGTACTATCGAGGATGCTGTTTCAATCCACGCGCCCGCGTGGGGCGCGACGTAAAGATAGTAGCGATTTGCCATGGCAGCAGAGTTTCAATCCACGCGCCCGCGTGGGGCGCGACCTGAAATAATGGTGCTAGAGTATCCAGTAGCTGAGTTTCAATCCACGCGCCCGCGTGGGGCGCGACATGAGTAAGCTCGCGCGTGTCTGCTATAATCTCAAGTTTCAATCCACGCGCCCGCGTGGGGCGCGACTTCGTTTATCAGAATCATAAATACTAAAAAGAAAGTTTCAATCCACGCGCCCGCGTGGGGCGCGACTAAGATTGTTCCTTTATTGTAAGTTTGTGTTACAGTTTCAATCCACGCGCCCGCGTGGGGCGCGACCGGCTGAAGGTACTTGTCAGAATGGCAATGCTATTGTTTCAATCCACGCGCCCGCGTGGGGCGCGACTGGAACAACGGGGCGAACGCAGGCTTGGCGTATCTGTTTCAATCCACGCGCCCGCGTGGGGCGCGACAAGAGCTTTCTGCGAGATTGAAGTCGTTATCATTCGGGTTTCAATCCACGCGCCCGCGTGGGGCGCGACGCAAACCAATTTGGATAATTCGGCTCCATGCGCCGTTTCAATCCACGCGCCCGCGTGGGGCGCGACACTAAGAAATACGGAATCCTTTCGGCACAGATAGTTGTTTCAATCCACGCGCCCGCGTGGGGCGCGACCTGCAATGTTACCGACAAGGTCTGCAATTCCTATGTTTCAATCCACGCGCCCGCGTGGGGCGCGACTTTTTTCTGGCGCATCTGGTGCTGTGTGGAACAGGTTTCAATCCACGCGCCCGCGTGGGGCGCGACTTTACCGACGATATACCGTTTTGAGGTGAGAAATGTTTCAATCCACGCGCCCGCGTGGGGCGCGACGGGAAAACGCATCTTGCAGTTGCTGCGGTCAAGGAGTTTCAATCCACGCGCCCGCGTGGGGCGCGACGAGTCCAACGGCTGGCGAGTCGGCAAAAGCCCAATGTTTCAATCCACGCGCCCGCGTGGGGCGCGACACCATTCCAGCGATATACTCTAATGGAATCGTTGGTTTCAATCCACGCGCCCGCGTGGGGCGCGACTCGTAGCTTGTGCCGCCAATAGTGCAGGTTGCAGTTTCAATCCACGCGCCCGCGTGGGGCGCGACTCACCAAATCTACAATAAGCGGATTGGGCTCTATTGTTTCAATCCACGCGCCCGCGTGGGGCGCGACTCCTTGATGGCATTAACAATATCATCACAGGGTGGTTTCAATCCACGCGCCCGCGTGGGGCGCGACAAAGCTGGGGAGGAGACGGTTGGTGGAGCATACAAGTTTCAATCCACGCGCCCGCGTGGGGCGCGACAAGTGTTTTTCTCGTCTCCGCCGCCAGAGCTTGAGTTTCAATCCACGCGCCCGCGTGGGGCGCGACTCATTCTTCGCCTACCAACTCAACGTATGGAGTCGTTTCAATCCACGCGCCCGCGTGGGGCGCGACCGCCTATTGATACAACGTACACCAGCGTTCCGGCAAGTTTCAATCCACGCGCCCGCGTGGGGCGCGACGAGATTGGCCGCACAAAAGGGTCGGACAGTGAATTGTTTCAATCCACGCGCCCGCGTGGGGCGCGACTGGCGGTTGTGATGAACGTGTAATTATAAAAATTGTTTCAATCCACGCGCCCGCGTGGGGCGCGACAAAATCAATCAATTATCTTAAAAAGTCTGTACGTGTTTCAATCCACGCGCCCGCGTGGGGCGCGACCATGCACAACGGTGCGGGAGACGAAAAACAATGAGTTTCAATCCACGCGCCCGCGTGGGGCGCGACTCACAAATTTTGAAAAAGATACTGGCGGAATTGGGTTTCAATCCACGCGCCCGCGTGGGGCGCGACGCAATATCGGCAAGCAGATTATTTGCGGTAGTCGCAGTTTCAATCCACGCGCCCGCGTGGGGCGCGACAGGCAATTTTTTGTTCCTGTTTCTGAGGATTTATGTGTTTCAATCCACGCGCCCGCGTGGGGCGCGACACACATTTTTAGTTATACTTTTAATCATATGGCTTGTTTCAATCCACGCGCCCGCGTGGGGCGCGACGCCAAAAGCTATGCGTCAAGACATCAATAACACGAGTTTCAATCCACGCGCCCGCGTGGGGCGCGACTCGATTTCGGCTCTCAAGCTCTGCATTAACTCGTCGTTTCAATCCACGCGCCCGCGTGGGGCGCGACTATATGCCTTTCAATTATATGCACTACATAAAAATAATTCAATAGAATTGCGAAAATTCAAAATATAGACGGAAAACTCTCAAAAACTCCTTCCCTCGATTTTCAAAGATCGATATAATAAAGAATTAGATATAACGCGAAAAAGCCATATTTTTCTGTGTCTTTACGTTTCGCGTGGTTTTGCACTCTCGCTGGTACAAGGGCAGAAGGTAGCACAGCATTAAAAACATACTATATACTCGTTCTAAACGACCAAAGGATCATCAAGATCCAGACTCGGTTTTGCTCCAATATGCTCCACCCGGTGCTTCCAATTCGATCCGAGATAATAATATCGCAAACTATCATGATCTTTATCTATTATAGCCTCAAGCTGGCTTTTTAGAGCCACCCATTGCGCGGGCTCTACAACACATTCGAAAACACTACATTGTACTCTTTGACCAAAATTGAGGCAAGTTTTAGCTACTCGGCGCAATCTCCTTTTTCCTCCAGGAGTTGTAATCGATACATCATAACTCACTAGGACAAACATCTATCACCTCCAGAAGAATGGTGGATAGCCGTCTATATCTCCGCGGATGAATCGTGCCATAAGGTTTGCTTGTACAAAAAACAAGAGCCCAAGCGGAATTTTCTCTTCAATGTATGGGTGAAAAATCTCATCTTGTTTTCTATTTTGGTATTCAACAAGCACGGTTTTTCTTGTCGAATCATCCATTACGACCGCACCGCTCTCTGCTTTTTTGAAACCATTTGGAGCAACTTGTCTTCTATTTATTAAAGAGAGCACAAGACGATCGGCAATAACTGGACGAAATTCTTCCATGAGGTCAAGAGCAAGACCAGGCCTTCCGGGGCGATCTCGATGAAGAAATCCAACTGTGGGATCAAGCCCAACGGTTTCTAGTGCTGATCGCACATCATGAACAAGCAGCGTATATATAAAAGATAAAAGAGCATTCACAGGATCGAGAGGAGGCCTTCTATTCCTCTCATTGAAAACAAAATCCTCCTTCTGATCAACAATTAGCTGATTGAAAACTGCAAAATACTCGGAAGCAGCCATACCTTCAATCCCGCGTATTTCATCTAAATCGACAGCAAGAGCTACCTCTTCGATAAGCCTATATATGGAAGAAGAAGCTCTCCTTATCGTAGCAATATCGATCTTATCACCATGATCGCGAATAGCGCGATTCATGACCAGTCGCGAATTCATAAGCTTGCCTGTTACAATATTTGCAGCAATTTTCGCTGACTTCTCTGAGTTATCTGCTATGCGATATTGCTCTCGACGAAGAAGGACATTGCCAGACACTGGCCCTCGTACCGAAGCAAGAAAACTACCATACTCTGTAAGAAACGATATACTTATGTCATGTTCTGCACAGAATCCAAGTAGAAAAGGAGAACAAAGTACATTACCGAAGCATACGATTCCGCCCAGTGTGTGGACAGGCAACTGAAGGACCTTTTGCTGTTCTCGCTCTACTATGATGGTTTCACCTTCTTTGTGAATATATGAACCCTGGGAAGTGACATATAATGTGTTGAGCAGTTTTCTCACTCTTGCCTCCTTTTTTTGATATTATGATTGACTGGGCTCTCCCCTTGCTGCGCGCACCTGTGAGCGTACAAAGCGATCGACCTCCTTCCCTCCTGATCCAGCGCTCTTGGGCATACATACTTCCAAAAGTGAGCATCGATCGCATTTCCGCTTTTGATATATAGCTGGAGGGGTTATCCCAGAAGATTGCAATTGCTGTATTCTCGCTATGAGCTCCATAGTCTTTGCTCTCAATTCGCCACCGAGATTCACGGTTGTTCTACGATGCTCCTGCAAATAATACAGCTGACCATCTGCTACCGTGATCCCAAACATTTCTTCTAGGCAAAAAGCTTGCGCGCAGAGCTGAACGCGGTCCACATCCTCCTCTTTGTTTCGCCCTCTTTTGAACTCGATTGGCACTGCCTGAGCAACTATTTCTCCTGGAGCAAGGTAAATCTCAACAAGATCGCACTTTCCTATTAAGCCACGCTCTAACGAACGCACAGCCATACCATATTCCTGACGGAAAAGCCTTCGCGATTCGTGACGCTCCACATCAACTCGTTCGTGGAGGACCTTTCCTTCGGCGGTGAAACGGTTCTCCTCCCAGACCTGCTCGATGTAAATGAGGGCATACTGACGCTCGCAGAAGAGTATGTGCTGGAGCGCAGAGATCGGAACAAGATCATCCTCAGAGTACAAGAGATCAACCTCCTGCCACAATGTCGCCCGCCCAGAGCCGGCCAAGGAATTCGCGCCATGGCAGAATATCGATTCCGTCGACCTTCCGGGGACGGGATTCCCTTGCCTTTCTCTCCACTGTAGAGGTATAGGACGAAAGTTCATAACCAAGCATTGTATCGATGAGAATATGGAAGCAAAGACGTAAGAATTCCCTCGTCTGCCGCGGGCCAAAGAGGAAGACCGACCTCTGTGCAAGAGCAGGGCCTATATCCAAGCCCCTGTGGCGATAATCGCTACACATCCATCACTCTCCAAAGTCATAATAATCGCCAATATGATTGGCGATTATTATGATAAACGACAACAGAATTGGCGCTTATGGGTTGCTGCTTATGATTGCATAGAAAGCTTTCTCCCGCACTCCATCAACCCCACCGCAACCGAAACACTAACTGTACCAGCGATTGATATCTCCTCCTATCATTGCACTGACACTACAGTCTTAAACTCCTCCAGTTCTTGCCCGTCCAGAGTCACCCTGTAGTCTGAGAAATCCCTGGCCGGCTTTGTCGGGTCAGTCGCGCGCTCCACCTTCACACGATCGAAGAGTTCCTGGGCGCTCGCGTTGCCCATGAGCGAGGAGTGTCCGAAGATAATGAGTCTGCGTGCTCCCATAAGCCCCCGCGCGGCAGAACGGTCGTTCTCGAACATATTCTGGAGTGCTTCCCAGAAAAGATCGAGGTCTTCTTGAGAAAAACCTGTTTGCTTCGCCAGAGGTGCTGAGACAAAGCCATAGGCGCGATAGAGCCCATATGGAACTGTGAACTTACGACCCATGGTGCGATTGTCGCCACCCTGCTTCACCGCCTCTGCTTCAGTCGCCACGGCCATACGCGTTATACTATGTTCTGATGAAACAATCTGATCGACAGAGCGAGCGAATGTCAATTGCACGGGCCCTCTGACTTGTCCGCAATTTATACCTGTGGACATGACTGCGCCGAAAGTCCTCACATCATAGAAATTCTTGCACATCCAAGCACGTGCTTCGTCTATTTTATCGCCACCTTTCCTTTTCCCTTCATCCTTGCTGAGATCGATATTAAGAGCCTGATAGGCACGGGCGTTTTGGTTGTTTAAAATAGCCTTTTCTTTTACATAGATTTCGTAAGGCGGTTGCTCATTTTTGAGAAGGCCAATGTAATTCCTTACTTTTCGTTTGAGGCAAACATCAGTAACAAGTCCATTGCCTGTTTCTGCATCCACGCGTGGAAGGTTACCAGCATCGGGATCACCATTAGGGTTGCCATCTTTGACATCGAAGAAAAGTACAAAATCGTAGCGTTTGTCCAAGTCCATAATAATCTCCTTTCCTTGTGTTGGTTATTGATTATCGTTCTCTTTCTTGGTGAAAAGATCTTGCCGCTGATGATAATATCCGAGGGCAAATTTTCCTTGCTCATGAAGATCGAGGTGTGATGGGAAATCACCGATATGACCGACGATCTCACCGATTAATCGTTCGAGATTTACGACGCGGCCTTTATTGTCTATTTTTGCAAGATGATGGTTTTTGAGACGCATAAGCGTTCCAAAAACCGTCACAGGCGAGCTGCTGGCCGCACCATAATAGCGTTCTCTGATTGTTGCGTTCAGGCCTGGATTGGCTTCCTCTTGAATTTTTTCAAGAACCGCAAAAAGCCGTCCGAGCTGATAGCCAATTGAGGGCTGTTCTGTGTCGAGTCCCATTTCTACCTCCTTTTCTTTTTGGTTCGGATGAGCACGCAGATATCTATTGAGATAAGCCTTTATTAAGGCTGCTCGTACTGGTTTTACTCTGTTCTCAGTATCGCTATGAATGCGGCGCAAAACGGCCTGAAAAAGTGTTGCAGGATAAGGCGTGCCGTCCAAGATTGAGCGCATAAAGTCCCCTGCGATATTGGGAGGAATATTCTCGCTTTTGTCCTGAATGGCGATGTTCACAAGAATTCGCCATATAGAATAGTATGGAGGTTCAGAAGATGGTTTTACGATGTTCAGGTCTTCAAAATGTTGGCGGATCTTTTCCGCAAAATCAGAAATGGTACCTACCTCCCAAAACCTTACCGCAATTCGCGCCGCATTAGGCGCAAGGCCGAGAACGTAGAACTTTGTATCGCTGTCGTCGTCAAGGTAACCTCCTGTCAGCGGTGCTTCAAAGAGATTTCTAATTTTCTGGATTCCTGCCTCGGGATTGTCTTTATCGGGTTCTTTGAAAAAAGAGGCAAAATCTGATTCGAAGTGGGTCCTTTTTTCTGACCAGAAAACAGTAGAGGCATCGCCAATCAGAAGATGCTGTGATGATTGTCTGTTTAGTAGTGTATTAAGTGCAGTAGTATAGGCGAACATTGAACTTTCTCCAACCGGAGAATTTTCCCCTTGTTTTTTATTGAAAGATCGAAAAGGCTCCAAATTAAATGAGACAATATTCGCTCCTGAACTCTGTGCACCATATACTCCTTTGATGGGGATATGCAATTCCGCAATTTTATCTTTCTCCCCAGATACAAGGCAGATATCTTTTTTTTCTTTTACAGACAGCTTTTGCTCCAAGACCTCCTGTACCTCTTTTGATTGGCAATACAGTTCTTTTTCTTCATCAAAGCGGAAACTTACAACAGAATTAGAGGCATAAATATCTTGCCATGCATTTTCGCTTTCAAGTCTATCTTTTGCAACCGTTGTAAGAAATGTGATGATGGCTTTTAGATTAGGAGTCTGTGGAAGTTCTTCTGTTATACGTTTGACAAAAGCTTGTTTCTGCTCAGATGCCCGAATTAAGGCTTTAGAAGTTTGTTCATTATCCATGCCTTCAGTGTTCACAATACCAAACACGTAATTTGCTGTGTCCCATAGAAGATTTGCCGCAATACCAGAAGTCTTTTTTACGCTCTGTGGAACCAGGAACAACTTTCCACGCTTTTTCTTCCCTTCACCTTCTCTCGTATCCTCAATCTGCAGAAGATCTCCATTGTTGCCGAGGACAACAATGAATGGGATTTCCTTCCATTCCCATCCCTCCGGCGCTATTGCGCTTTCGGGATCAAGTGCCATACGATCATAGTAAGCTTTTAGAGCCTGGAGTATCATCCCCGTACCTCCACTATGCGTTGATCCGTGTTCATAATGCCATTTTCAATCTTCGCACGGAAAAAGGTCGGCTTCGGATCACTAGGATCCCTGTAATCCATGTCGTAGAGCATCCACCCGAGTTCATCGGTCTTATCGATCGGTGGCTGTTTTTCAGTTCCGCCCTCAATAAGGCGGAAGTCGCAGGCGAATTCTCTGCAACCAAGGTACGGGCGATGGAAACATTGGCCTTTTCGAGCCCGCCGCTCAAACATAGCGGCATACTTCGCTTCATTTTCATCTGCTCTTGATACCTGTTCGCGTTCTTCTTCATCAGCCCAAACTTCCTCTGCTGACGGATGGTTGTACATGCGCTTATCCGGAGGAATGAACTCGAACCACGCATGGATGCGATAACGCACATCACGCAAAAAAAGTCCGGCTCTCTGTTGTCGGCAATCCTCGATATAAAAGCCCATAGGATCGCTGCTTCTTCCTTCCATATGCGCCTGCGTGGGGCTATTCTCAATTTTTCCCACCTCATTTCGCCGCACAGATATCCATCTGATCGGCCTTAATACCTCGATCTGCCTTATGTGCCACTTAATGGCAGGCTTCCAGAGAATAGCTTCAAATATCGCACGCGCAGCTGAAGGAGTCATGACATCGTAGCTTACCCGCTCAACTTTCATTTCAGGCCGTGTGAAGCAGGCATATTCTCCCCATACTTCAAGACACCAGTCTTTCATGTCGCCTCCTTTTTATATAGCGATAAATGATTTGGGGTCATTTGGCATCTCATCAATGAGAAGTCCAACAACGTCGTCGTATTCTATTTTGCAGGTAAGAGCAAAGAGACCGGGGCTTACTTCCTCGATAGAACCTCGATTTAGCAGAGCATAAAACTGGTCATTATAGATGGTTACGGAATACCTTTGGAGTTTGCGGAGAAGCCAGCGCTCCGGCCCTTTGGCTTTCAATTCTGCAATGAACTTTTCTCCCTCCCCATAAGGGACAAGAACTGTCTTTTGCATGGCATCATCTATGATATGAAATGCTTCTGCGGCGGAACGGAACTGTATGCCACAATCTTGCATATCAGGCGAGAGCATTTTCATAATCCCCTTTTCATCGAGAGAATTTACTTTCCAGTACAATTCGGAAAAGTACTGACTAAAGGCAGCATGATCTATGGGATCCTTAAGTCCTGAATCCAGAAGCCTTGCAGTCGTCTCGCTTGCCTTACGCAAAATCCCTGCTGGCGGTTTTCGTTGGGGAGTGAAGACAACAACTTTCCCTAGTCCACCATTTGTTTTTAACTTCCCCTCTCTGTTGCATCTGCCTGCCGATTGTGCGATGGAATCGAGGCCTGCCATAGCCCTATAAACGACTGGGAAATCTATATCTACTCCAGCCTCCACTAATTGTGTGCTTATCACTCGAACAGGCTCTGTTGTTTTCAGCCTTTCCTTGATCTCGGCGATACAGTCGCTTCGGTGTTGGGCGCACATCAATGCGGAGAGATGATAGGTACCCTTTGGCATAAGGGCATGAAGTTCCCTGCAGCTTCTTCTGTCTGAAACAACACAGAGGACCCTCTCAAAGGACTTTAGTTCTTCCGCGATTTCTTCCCATCTTCTGGTTGTGTTTGTATCAACAGGATCTACTTCAACCCGCCTTAGCTCGCGATAGAGCCTAGGGACATCTTGTATAATCTCTCTGACACTTCCTCTGGGGAGACCGGGAAACTGAGGATAATCATCTTGAGCCTCGAAGGCTGGCTGCGTGGCCGTACATAAAACGAAAGTTACCTTGTAATGTTCACAGAGAAGCTTCATGGTCGCGAGAATTGGCTCAAGATATCCCGTCGGGATGAGTTGCGCCTCATCGAGCACAACTACGCTGTTTACGATATTGTGCAATTTGCGGCACCGACTTGGTTTGGCTGCAAAAAGCGATTCAAAAAACTGAACTGAAGTAGTTACAATAATCGGAGCATCCCAATTTTCTGCTGCCAAACGTGATTTTGGACTTGAATCATTTTCATCTAAATTGGAATGGTGCTCAATGACCTGTTCCTCACCAAGCACCTTTCGAAATACATCAGCATTCTGCTCAATAATGCTTGTATATGGGATCACATAAATAATACGCTCTTTCCCAAATTTCACAGCATGTTCAAGCGCAAAAGCCATGCTCGAAAGGGTCTTACCTCCGCCTGTTGGAACTGTTAAGGAAAAGAATCCTGCCTTCGATTTTGCTGCTGAACGGCATTCAACAAGTATTTTCTGTCGTGCTTGATTTACAATTGTATTTTCTTCTTCAATAGTCTTTTTTATCATTTTATCCATATATGAATTGAACTGGATCAATAATTCAGCTAAAGACAAATAGTCCCCTCTCGTTTTTTTATTATCTGGTTCCATATAGGATTCAGTATCAAGAAAATCTGCATCCACAATACACGAGAATATCATCCTTATCCAAAGCGACATGTCGAGGCTTCTATTGTCAAATTTCCATGGGGGGACAAAAGATCCAGAAAACCTAGGATCCTTCCTATATTCCTCAGGAATGCTGCAAGTTTTTATATTCTGTAATCTAAATGACAATGAGCTCGGAGAACCTATCCAGTCAGGTAACCCTGAATGATGGCCAGCTATGCAATATGATAATATTCGGCCTGTAGCTTTGCCAAATTGTTCCTCAACGAATTTTGCACTTGGCGAAGAATGATCTTGTTTGCCTGCTTTAATCTCTAGGTGAGCTTCATCATCGTAGCCGCTTTTAACTCTTAAATAATGCTGCCAAATAGATGCTGCTTTGCCTATATCATGTGTAAAACCAGCCGCATATGCCCAAGAAGCAGAGTTGAATGCTTCAGCAAATCTGGAAGCTAGCTTTGCACTTCCTTCTAGATGATCTATGAGTGGTTGTGGATTTGCCCATGTCCCATCCTTATTTTTTCTTACATGTGCAATTAATTCGGGGTTATTCATTTTTCCTACGCCCCTGCGACTTCATTATCATCAGATTTTGAGCCAGGAGTTTGCTATAGAGCATCATTCGTCTCCGATTTTAGATATACATGCAAACCATTATATCATCTTAATTTCCTGCCGCAAGGATTTCATATTACATATAATAAAATCACAGTGATCTCCCCAAAATATCAAACTCACCTTTGCACCACTCAAATCGATAGTTTAAGCGAATCAGAACCCAGAAAGAAAAACTTTCCTTCTAATATCGCACTTTGCCTCGCCAAGCCATTGAGGTATGCCGCGATATCCATTTGATTGATACTTTTCTTTGCAAAGTCAAACAGTTCAGCCCAGATATAGATCGCTTTACAGAAAGAGCAGTAACGAATGAAAAAGGCCAATATGTCTTCTTCTGGAGTAGTACAAGGACATAGTTGACGTATAGTAGGATGCGAGATATCAGATTGGTAGATTAGGAGCTTTCCGAAACAATTCTGGAAGCTGAGATCTATTCGAGGGGTTTCTTCAATTAGACTGAAGGCCATATTCTCAGCTTTTGTAAGTGCATCCTCGCCAGAGAACATATCAACATAATCAAAAGCTCCAGATTGTCTCTCGAAAAACAGCTCCACATAATCTTTTCTGAATTGGATAAGATAGACAACTTTTGCGTTCATGGCCTGGGCGGGCCTCCTTTTACAAGCCAAATATATTATTAGAAGTGGGACACTAGTTGTCCCGTAGCTGAAGAATTTAGAACTTATGAATTAAGGAGTTGTTTTCTCGTTAGATTCTTCATTTCTCCCCTACCTTCTCCACCATCCTCTTTATCTCTTCTTCCCACAGCTTTCGGAATTCTGGCGGTCCGAGCACTTCGCAGTTTGAACCGCATCGGAGGGCACGGCCAAGGATTTCGGTCCAGTTGTGGACGGGCAGAGAGAGGTCGATGGCGTCTGGGTCTGTAGCATCGGGAACTGGGTCAATTATCTGATCCTTGTGCCACTGTTGGATTCTGATGGCACGGGCGGCTCCTCGAAAGAATCGCAAGGTCGCTATACCGAGCACTTCGCCTTTGAAGATGCCGTATGAGGATGAAATATAAGTTTCGATTGCGTCATCGCTTGGAATTGCAAAATCGGGTGCGCATTTTGATAAAGTCTCGCTGGATTGCTTGCCTTTAGGCAGCGCTCTTGATGACTCGGCGCTTGCAGACAATCCGCCCGCGGCTCTCACATTGTCCATTCGCGATATAGAGAATGTCCTCAGCTCCATGGATTTCGAATCGAAAGCGATGCA
>Ga0209096_1002693_pt1 | contig 16705 bp, 13 predicted proteins | sample AD_UKC034_MetaG_FD_184407 | JGI IMG/M metagenome (GOLD analysis project Ga0209096, IMG submission 184407) | Active sludge microbial communities of municipal wastewater-treating anaerobic digesters from USA - AD_UKC034_MetaG (SPAdes) (version 2) | ecosystem: Engineered > Bioreactor > Anaerobic >... | reverse complement strand
CTACGGGGCGCTGGGCGTGATGGCGGCGAGCCAGTGCACGATGAACAACTTCACCTTCGGCAACGAGCGCTACCAGTACTACGAGACGCTGGCCGGCGGCTCGGGCGCCGGGCCGGATTTCGACGGCGCGAGCGTCGTGCAGACGCACATGACGAACTCCTACCTCACCGACCCCGAGGTGCTCGAGCACCGCTTTCCGGTGCGCCTGGAGAGCCACCGCATCCGCAAGGGCAGCGGTGGCGCGGGCCGCCACCGCGGCGGCGACGGCGCGATGCGGCGCATCCGTTTTCTCGAGCCGATGACGGCGTCGATCCTCTCCAACGGCCGCCGTCACGGCGCTTTCGGCATGGCCGGCGGCCAGCCCGGGGCGGTGGGCGTGAACCGGGTCGAACGCGCCGACGGACGCATCGAGCCGCTGGACCACATCGGCTCGGCGCAGATGCAAGCGGGTGACGTCTTCGTCGTCGAGACGCCGGGGGGCGGCGGCTGGGGCCCGGCGACCTGAGGATCGCGTTCACTCGGGCGGCGTGCCTGTGCGCCGCATCAGGCTGACCGGCAGACCGGCGAGTTCGGGCGGCAGCGGCGCCAGTCGCGGCGGCTCCAGCAGCACGATGTCCAGCGCCGAAGGTCCGCGGCTGCGCAGGAGGTAGCGCCATTCGAAATCGACCCAGGGCGAATCCGCCGCTGCGCGCGACCAGAACAGGAACATGCGCTCGCGCTGCCCGATCTCGCACTCGATGCGCTCGCGCCAGTCCGGGCCGGCGCCCCGTGCGGCGCTGCCGCGATGGACCTGCAGGTCCGGCGCCAACTCCGCCAGCGGCTGCAGCAGTTCCTCGACCGCGGCGCGGTCCGTATCGGCGAACGCAGCGTAGGCGAAATGGAGCATGCGGCGCACGGTGTGCGTCTCCTCCGGCGGCGTCGCGCCGCCGGCACCCGGACGCACGCCGAGCACGAAGCCGAGTTCGCCGATCAGCAAGCCGTGAATCGACAGGCGCAACTCGGCCGCCCGCGGGCCGCTCGCCAGGTGCGGCGGCACCGCGATCTCGAAGCGCACGCGGCGAGGCTGCTCGGTCCAGACGATGCGCTGCGCCACCGGCGCGCGCAGCACGTCCTCGATCCGAAGCTGCACCGCAACCGGCGGCAGCTCGTCCTCGATCACGCCCTCGTCGGCGCTGCCGCCCTCGTCCTCGGCGGCGGCACGGGCGACCTCGGCGGTCTGCGCCGCGCGCGCGAGCCAGACGTCGATGCGTGCCACCGCGCCCGGAGCCACGGCCGGCGCCGTCCACACCTGTGCCTTCAGGCTGCGCGGTGAGCAGGTCTGGGAGGCCAGGGGCACGAGCGGCGGCAGCCGGGCGGCCCGGGCGTCGTCGTACCCGTCGTACCAGGTGACTTCGTCGATCACCGTCTCGGGCGGCGGCGCGATCGTCGTCGGCTCGGCGAAGTCGAAGGGGTCGAGCGGGACAGCCCCGCTCGGGAACAGGTCGGCAAAGCCGGTGTCGACGCGCGCCTTTGTCGGCGCGCTCTGGGCACCGGTGACCAGGCGCCGGGCGAGCTCGCGCTCGAAGGTCGCCGGATCGTGCGCGCACTTGAGGGCCATGTTCGGCGTCACGCGGTCCTCTGCGACGAGTTCCAGCAGATGCTCGTCGGGTACCGCGCAGCTCGACCCGGGGGCTGCCGGCCAGGGGTCCTGCTGCAGCAGCCTGTGCAGCGCGTCGAAATCGCCCTCGGCAAGCTCGGCGGCCAGCGCCGGTGAGTTCGCGAGCAGCTCGCATGCCGCCAGATCCTGTCCGCCCGAGCGGGCCGGCACCGGCCGCAGCACGAGCACCGCGTGCAGGCGCAGCGCGGCGCGGCGCAGGAGCTGCGGATCGTCGTGTCCGCGGGCCAGTGACGCCAGCGCCTGCAGCGCCAGCAGCGGCCGTGCAGCGTCGACCGTGAGCACGCACAAGGCCTGCTCGGCCGCCTGCACCGCCTGCTGCAGGCGCAGGCTGTCGCAGAGTTCGCCCCAGGCAATCGCCAGCGGCGTGCGCACACCCGGGGCCTGCGCGCGCTGGCGCAGCGCGGCGTCGATGTCCGCGGCGTCCAGGCCCTGCCGCACGCGGCAGCGGGCGCTCTCATGCCAGAAGCGCGAGGCGCCGTCGAGCAGCAGCAGCGCGCCCTCGCCGACCCGGTTGCGGTGCTCGAGCAGCGCCGCGGCCGCGTCTTTGCGCAGCGTCGGCGAGTGGCTGGCGATCAGGAACAGCCCGTGCTCGGCGAGCACCGCGCGGCACGCCGGGGTTGCCAGTGCCAGCGTGCGCGGGGTCGGCGTCCCGGTGGCAAAGGGCCGGATCGTCATCGCCGGCTGGCCGTGGCGGCGGAAGGCGTGCACGCGGAAGCGCCCGACGCCTTCGAGGGCAAAGCCGAACTCGATCTCGCGGCTGCGGTCCAGCGCCGCCCGGTGCTCGGCGTCGAGCAGATCCAGCACCAGCCGCGTGGACTGCTCGGGGCTGAAGCTCGTCGACGACAGTGCGACCGAGCGCTCGCCGATGCGCAGCGTCGGCGGCATCCAGGGCACGACGTAGAGCGCCGTGGCCTCCTTGCGCATGGCCAGGCGCAGCAGCTCGAGCAGGAAGGGGATCGACGGTCGCGAAGTCATCGACGCCCGGCACGCGCCAAGCGTTGTGCCGGGGTGTCATTCTCGGCCCAAGTGCGGCGTGGGGGAATCGGTGCGGCGCGGCTCCCCGACCGCGCCGCCCACGCCGCCCCTCGAGCCGCCAGCCGCTGATCGACCGACAACCTACGTTGCCGTGCCGACCAGCCAGTCGAACGGAATGCGCGCCCAGGATGCGACGGAAAACTCGGCCTTCTGCCTGGGATCGAGCAGGATGTTGTGATCCGTCGTGCTGATCACGGACGGCACCCGCACTCCACAGACTCGCCGGCCCGCCGCAGCCTCGCGGTCAACCGCTGCGAGGAACTCCCCGCCGATGCTCTGCGCGTTCGGACCGGCCGGGCGCAGGTTCCAATTCGATGGCAGGACGATGTCCAGCTCCGTCAGGTCGAACACGGTCCCGTCGGGGACCTCGATCATGGCAACGGTCAGCTCCGACACCGTGTCCCAGCCGGGGCGAGCGACAACTTCGAGGATCGACAGCGCCTGTACCTCGGCGGTGTAGAGGATCTCGCTGCGTTTGTCGTTGAAGCGCCAACCGTCGCGGGCCACCGACGCGCTCGAATCGAGGGGGTCGAACGCAGCGCGAGGGCGCCGACTGGCTCGGTACACCAGCATCTGCGGCGATCTCTCAAGGAACGAAGGGCCGCCCCCGAGTCCCTTGACCCCCTCGGGGGGCGGGCCGGGCCACCGCCCGGCCCTGGGGGCGCTCAGAGCGGTCCACTTTCGGCCTGGGCGTGCAGCTCATTGAGCACGATGCGCTCGCCCTCGGACGTCTTGATCAGCTCCGCGGGCGTGGCGCCGCCCAACGCGTAGTTTCGGGTGTGCATGTATGCACGCGCGGCGTCGTAGCTGCCGAGCACCTCGGCGGCAGTCATCGTCGCTCGGGCCGCACGCATCGCCCGCTCGCTCGCTGCGGTGTCCAGAGTGCCACCCAGACGTGCCTTGATCGTCTTGAAGCTCAGCCCGAAGTACTTCTCGGCATCGGCCAGATTGCTCAGGAACATCGCCGACGAGACCAGCAGCGTTTCCCCCGCCAGACCTTCGAGCATGCGCCGGTGGACCTCGAGCGAACTGAGAGGTGCGGCAACCGTGACTGGCTTGCGTGAGAGAACCTGCTGTGTCAACCGCCAGACGCTTGCCAGTTCGACCTTGTCGAGCTTGCGGACGTGGCTGCGCAGGGAAGCGTTGTCGAAGAGGGCAAGCACACGGGCATCGATTGCCGCACGCTCAATGTCGTGGACAGCCTCTTCAGGACGGTGAGGATGGGAAGGCCGGGTTGGAACAGCACTCGCCGTCAGCACTGGATATCTCCAATAACAGACTTGGAGTATGCCATATGGCGACCGTGCGTGCCGCCTGCGCGCTCTGGCGCCTTGGAAGCCCGGGGCCGGTCCTACCCTCCTCAGCTGACGCAGCGCGCTTTCCGGGCTCTTGCCCGGCGCCTTGTCTCCCACGCGAAATGTCCGCGCAGTCGGACATCGGCGAATCCATCGACGCGGCGGCGTTCGCTGCCCGTGCGCATGACGCCGTACTCGAAGCAATAGCGCTCCGGGTCGCCCGGCCTAGGATCCGATGCCCTGGGCGCCTTGCGCTGGTACCGCGGCACTCGGGCTCGGGCTCGGCAAGCCCTGCGCGCCCAGGGCTTCAACGCGTCGGGCCAGCAGCAGACTGCTCAGCATCCAGCAGAGCCAGGCGGTCCAGAGGCTGTGGCTCGGCGGATGTGCGCCGCGCAGCCACTGCGTGGCGCCGAGCACCAACCCGGCGATCAGCACCGCGACGAGCCAGACGCGCGCAGCGCGCGGGTGTGGGCCGCGCAGCACGAACCAGCCACCGATGAAACCGAAGGCCACGGTCGCATGCCCGGAAGGGAAGCAGTGCCCGGGGCCGCCGTCGGCAACGCCCAGCCGCCAGTGCGGGACGTAGTCGGCGATGCCGCCGAACTCGGCCAGACTCCAGGGGCAGCTCGTGCTGCTGAACTGCTTGAGCGCCGGGATCAGGAGCATGCACAGCAGGGTGGCGAGCAGCCAGCGCAGGCGCTGCGCGCGTGGGACGCCCGGCCACAGCGGGCGCCAGACGTTCAGCACCAGCAGCCCGAACACGGCCCAGCCGAGCCAGCGGCCGCCAGCGTGCAGCAATGCGCGCGTGAGCCAGCGGTCGCGCCAGGCAAAACCCTGCGCGCTTCCGACCAGGTGCAGCGCGACGCGGTCCAGGCCGCTGGCGTCCCACAGCAGCAGGAGCAGCAGCGCGGCAAGCCCGATATGCAGGTCAGTGCGGGGGATGCGTGCCAGGCCAAGGCGGGTGTCGGTCCAGGCGCGCGGAAGCAGGAGGAGGAGAAGGCGGTGCATCGGGTCGGTCGGCCCCTTGGGCGAATGCGGCAAGCCGTGCGACGCGGATTCGGCGGCCGCGCGCTTACTGCTCGACTCCATCGGAGCGGCAGCCCTGGCTCAGGTCCCAGTCGGGCGCGTAGAGCGAGGTGCGCACGTCCAGCAGGCCCAGCAGCGTGTGAAAGAGATGGTCGTGCGCGGCAGGCAGCCGGCTGCGGTCGCGCAGGCAGGCGAGATCGAGCCCGCGATCCGACGCGAAACCCTTCGAGAACCACATCAGCATCGGCACCTGCTTCTGCACGTCGGGTGCAATCGCGTAGGGCAGGCCGTGCAGGAAGAGCTTGGACTCGCCGAGCGACTCGCCGTGGTCGGAGACGAAGACGACGGCGCTGTCGACACTTGCCGCCTGTGCCTGCAGCGTGCGGATGAGCTGCGCGAGCAGATGATCCGTGTAGAGCAGCGCGTTGTCGTAGGCGTTGACGATCTCGGCCGTGGTGCAGCGGCCGAGGTCGTCGCTCTGGCAGGCCGGCTGGAAGCGCGCGTAAGCGGGCGGGTAGCGGCGGAAGTAGGCCGGGCCGTGATTGCCGAGCATGTGCAGCACGAGCAGCTGTGTGCCGTGCAGCTGCTTCAACATCTCGGGCAGACCGTGCAGCAGGCCTTCGTCCAGGCATTGGCCGTCGGTGCAGAAGGAAGTCGTGCCGCCGCTGGCACCAAGCTCGCGCACCGACTGCGTCGGCAGGCCCTCGCAGACGCCCTTGCAGCCGCTCTGGTTGTCGCGCCAGGTCACGCCCACGCCTGCGCGCGCGAGCACGTGCAGCAGCGACTGGCTGCCGCGGATCGTCGCCTCGTCGTAGTCGCGCCGGCCGACGGCGGCGAACATGCAGGGCAGCGAGGTCTCGGTGTTGGTGCCGCAGGCCTTGACGCTGGCAAAGTTCAGCAGCGGCTGCTCGCGCGCCAGCTGCGCGAGCTCGGGCGTGGTCTGTCGCTCGTAGCCGGACAGGCCCCAGTTCGCGCTGCGCACGGTCTCGCCGACGACGAGGACCAGCAGCCGGGGCTTCGTGCTCGATGCCCAGCTGGGTCCGGGGCGCGCGTCCTGCCCGATCACGCGTCGCGCCTTGCTGTGTGCGCGGGCGTCGCCGGCGCCGACGCTGCCCATCGACCAGACGATGTTGGCCGGCGTCACCAGGTAGCGCAGCTCGCGCTGATTGCGCATCAGCGAGGCCAGCGGCTGGAAGATCGAGAGTAGGGCCAGCGCGAGCACGGCGATCGCTGCAGCCGCCAGCGCGAGCCGGCGTGCGACGGCGCGCTTGACGCGCATCGGCTCGAGCTCGATGCGCCACAGCAGCAGCAGCGGTGCACCGGCGAAGACGGCCAGGTGCAGCCACAGCGAGGGCGCGAGCAGTTCGCGTGCTTCGCGCCAATCGGTGTGCAGCACGTTGCGCATCATCGTCGGGTCGAGGTAGACGCCGTACTGCCCCATGTAGTAGCCGGCAAGGGCCGAGGCGACGATCAGCAGCGCCAGCAGCGGCTTTGCCGTCATCCGGCTGGCCAGCGGCAGCATCAGCAGCAGATGCAGCGCGAAGATGCCGGCACCGAGCGCGAGCGCAAAGCCCCAGGTCGAGGCGCTGCCCGGGGGGCGGCCCGCCAGTGCCGCGGCAAGGAAGCGGCCGTTGGCCGAAAGCAGGAACCAGGCGCTTCCCAGCAGCAGCAGGCCCTCGACCGTCAGGCGAGGGCGTCGCAGCGATCGATGCCGGGGCAGCCCTCGTGCGGCTTGCGATTCGCTTCCCGCCCACGGCGGGGCGGCCTGGTTGCGGGGCGACAGGGGCAGCATCGAAGGTCGATTGCAGCGCCCGGGCCTGAAGACAGCCTGAAGCGCATGGGACGTCCCCGGTGCCCTCGGGTGCCCCCGGCGCCGACCGGCCCGGCATGCCGCAACGCGGCGCGACAATGCCCCGATGCGCCTGTTGCTGCTCGAAGACGATGCGATCCTCGGTGAGGGCCTGCGCGACTACCTGCGTACCGAGGGCCATGTGGTCGACTGGTGCGATTCGCTGCGCGCACAGCGCGCGCTCGAAGGCGAACCTTACGACGCCTGGCTCGTCGACTGGCAGCTTCCCGACGGCAGCGGCCTGGAATGGCTCGCGCGCCGGCGTCGCCGCGGCGACACGACGCCGGCCTTCATGCTGACGGCGCGCGACCGCGTGCAGGAACGCGTGCAGGGCCTGGACGGCGGCGCCGACGACTACCTCGTCAAGCCCTTCGATCCGGCCGAGCTCGCCGCGCGGCTGCGCGCGCTGCAGCGGCGCAGCGCGGGCACGGCGCAGGGGCGCTGCCAGGTCGGCGAGGTCGAGATCGACCTCGCGGCACGCAGCGTGCACCGTGCCGGGCAGCGCGTCGAGCTGACTGCACGCGAATGGGCGCTGGTCGAGGCGCTGGTGCGGCGCGCCGGACGCATCGTGCCCAAGGCGGATCTCGAGCGGCTGCTGCTCGGCGGCGAGGCCGAACTGTTGAGCAACGCGCTCGAGGTCCACGTCTCGAGCGTGCGCCGCAAGCTCGGCCGCGAGCTGATCGAGACCGTGCGCGGCCTGGGCTACCGCGTCACGATCGCAGCGTGATGGCGCAGAGCCTGCCGTCGATCCGCTCGCGGCTCACTCGGCTGCTGGTCGTCGTCGCCTGTGCCTGGGGTGTGGCGGTGTCGCTTGCCGTCTGGCTCGCGGTTTCCGAGGAAGTGGACGAGTTGCTCGACGAAACCTTGCAGGCATCGGCCGAAGTGCTGGGGCGGCTGCTGGTGGTCGGAGAGGGCGCGGCCGTCGTGCCCGCGGTCGGCGCGACCGAGGCCGCTGCCGGCCAGGAGCATTTCGCGTGGCAGCTGCTCGGACCGCAGGGTGGCGTGTTGCTGCGCTCGGCGCGCGCGCCGGCGCAAGCCTTCCTGCCGCTGCCGGTGCTGGGTTTCGCCGACGCGCCTTCGGGCTGGCGCGTCTACGGGTTGCGCCTGGCCGACGGGGCGCACACGCTCTATGTCGCCCAGACGCGCGGCGAACGGCGGGAGGCGGCGCTCGAGATCGCGGGCAGCGCGATCGGCTCGGCGCTGCTGATCGCGCTGGGCAGCGCCTGGTGGCTGCGCCGCCGCGTGCGGCGCGAGCTGCAGCCGCTCGCGGCGCTCTCGCAGTCGCTGGCGCGCTACGAGCCGCTGCCGCCGGCGGTCCCGCTCGATCCCCCGACGCGGCGCGAGCTGCTGCCGGTGCACGATGCGATCCAGGCGCTGGGCGCGCGCCTGGCGCAGCGCGTGGCCAACGAGCGCGCGTTCTCCGGTCACGCGGCGCACGCGCTGCGCACGCCCCTGGCGGGCATCGACATGCAGCTGGCGGTGGCCGAGCGCGAGGCCCCGCCGGCGCTGCAGCCGCGCCTGTCGCGCGTGCGCGAGGCGGCGGCGCGGCTATCGCGCGTCGTCGCCGCGCTGCTGGCGCTCTTTCGCAGCGGGGCCGAGCTGCAGATCGAGCGCATCGACCTCGCGGCCTTGCTGGCGCGTCTGCCGCACGAGCCGCTGCGCCTGGCGGTGACCACCGAAGGCCCGGTCCTTGCCGACGTCGACCTGCTGAGCGCGGCGCTGATCAATCTGATCGACAACGCGCTGCGCCACGGCGCGAGCACGCTGCAGGTGAGCGCCTGGCTCGAAGGCGGCGTGCAGCGCCTGCGCGTGCAGGACGACGGCCGCGGCATCGAGGAGGCGCGGCGCAAGGAGCTCGAACAGGCGCTGGCAAGCCAGGCCTACGAGGGCCGCATGGGCCTGGGCCTGATGCTCGCCGATCTGATCGCGCGCGCGCACGGCGGCGCGCTCGCGCTCCCGGTGGTGGCGCAGGGCTTCGCCGCCGAGATGAGCCTGGCGGCGGAGTTACCGGGAACGCAGGCGAGCACGCAGGCGCAATCGACGCCACGGGCATCCGCGGACATGCCGCCGCGAGCGCTCGGCACATCGTCCGGCCACGCGGCCTCGGACCGGCGATGAACGCCGATCCTTGCAGCCTCGTCACCGGCTTCGGACGCTTCGAACGCTTCGACGGCGATGACGTCGATCCCGCGTGGCGGATCGCGCAGACGCTGCACGGGAAACCTCTGGCCGGCGTGTGCGCGGCACGTTCGATCAAAGCTCCTCAACGCGACTCCAAAGTCCCGGATGGCGCCGCTCGAGCGCGACCGCGCCGATCTTGATACGGGCGAGCCAACCCTTGCCGCGCGACGCGAGATCGATCCAGGCTTCGCGCAGAGACAAAGGATCGTGATCGAGGAACCAAGCGAGCAGGCAGGCCGCCTGCTCCAGATCCTTGGTCGCCTTGGGGCGCAGATCGCCGGAGCGCTCGCCGTAGACGATCAGCTTGTGCAGGGCGTAGCGCTGCGGCTGCGGCAGCGTGACGACGAGCGGCCCCCGACGAGTCAGCAGCACCGCGGGCAGCGTGTCCTCGAGCACGTACTCCATGAACTTCAGCGGCTGCAGCGTCACCTGCAGTTCGCTGAGATGGATCGGCTTGTCGCTGGCGGCCACGCGCGTCGTCACGAAGTCGAGCTGCAGGTCGGGCTCGTCGGTTTTCACGTACGTGGTCTGCGCGAGGTTGGGGACGAAGCCCATCTGCAGCGATTCGATCGCGCCCCGAGTGTCGACCTTCAGCCCGCTCGGCAGCGCGATGGAGATGTTGCGACCCGGGTGCGCAAAGTCCAGATCTTGGGTGCGCGTGGCAGTCGACCAGCGCACGCCCAGGTGGTTCTGGTGGGCGATGAAGGCGTGCGTGCCGACGAGCACGCCCCCGGCACGGAAGAAGCCGTGATCCGACAGCCGCGCAAGGATGCGCGCATGCGTGGGCGCGATCGCGGCGCAGCCGAGCTCGATTGCCGAGCGGCACAGCCGCTGCAGATGCTCATGGCCGAGCAGGCGTGCGCCGGCGTCTTCCCTCGCCTGCAGCAGCGCCTGGGTCGCGGGGGAGTCGGGGCCGACGTAGATCTGCCGTGGACGCCCATCGGGCGACTTGATCTGGTAGTACCAGTACGTCCGTCCCCGAATCGTCTTGCGCGTGAAGCCGCCCGGCAGGTCGGCGATCGAGCGTTCAAGTTCGAACTGCTGCGCGGCCGGGACCAGATCGGCGAAGGCGGCCTGAGCCGCCGCGCTTTGGGGCGTGTAGTAGCCTGCCGTCATCATATACTACCTTCTATTGAAAGGTAGTATAATTTGCCGACTCTCATCGTTGTGGTCACGTTCGCCGCTTCGATGTTCGAGCGAGAAGGCCGCCCGCAGGCGGCCTCGGTGAACGACAACCGGGCGGATGCGGCGCTTCACCCGGGGCTGGCGGCGATCACTTGAGGCTGGTGAACCGCGCCTCGGGACGGTCGTCCGAGCGGTGGATCGTCGTCACGCCGGGCTTCATCGCCCAGGGGCGCATCTGGTGGTGCAGCGGGATCAGCAGCACCTCGTCCTTGATGCGCAGCAGCGCCTCGCGGATCTCGGCGTTGCGCTTGGTGTTGTCGGTCTCGATCTTCATCGCGTCGGTCAGGCGGTCGACCACCGGGTCGCTGATCTTCGAGAAGTTGAAGTTGCCGTCGGCTCCCGAGGTGCGCGTGCGCACCAGCGCCTGGATCGTGTACTGCGCGTCGTAGGTCGCCACGCCCCAGCCCAGCAGGTACATCGAGGTATCGAAGTTCTGGAACTTCTGCGAGAAGGTCGCCATGTTCTCCGCCACCAGCGAGGCCTTGATGCCGAGCTTGGCCCACATGGCGACGATGGCCTGGCAGATCTCCTCGTCGTTGACGTAGCGGTTGTTCGGGCAGTTCAGGCGGAACTCGAAGCCCTGCGGATAGCCGGCATCGGCGAGCAGCTTCTTCGCGCCCTCGATGTCGACCTTGGTCGGCTGGTCGAGGTCGTCGGCATGGCCGTTGACGCCGGGTGCGATCATCAGCCCGGCGGGGATCGAGAGGCCGCGCATGATGTTGCGCTGGATCGCGATGCGGTCGATCGCCATGCTCAGCGCCTGGCGCACGCGCTTGTCGGCGAACGGGTTCTTGCCCTTGACGCTGCTGTACTTCAGCTCGGCGCTGCCGACGTCGGGCGCGAGGAAGATCGTGCGCACCTCGGGGCCGTCGAGGATCTTGATCTTCGGGTCGGTGCGCAGGCGCGCGACGTCCTGCGTCGGCAGGTCGGTGAGCAGGTCGACGTCGCCCGAGAGCAGTGCGGCCACGCGCGTCGGATCGCTCTTGATCGGCGTGTAGACGACGTCCTTGACGTTGTTCGTGTGCTTGTCCCACCAGTCGTCGTTGCGCGTCATCGTCAGGCGCTGCTCGGGCATCCAGGCGGTGATCCTGTAGGGGCCGGTGCCCATCGCGTTGCGCGAGGCGAAATTCTCCTCCTTGGCCTTGTAGTCCTGCACGTTGGTGGTGCGGTTCTTCTCCGACCACGACTTGCTCATGATGTAGAAGTTGATCGCGTTGCGCAGCAGGATGGGGTTGGGCGCGGCGAGGATGAAGTCGACCGTGTGGTCGTCGACCTTGCGCACCTCGTTGACGCCGGACACCGAGGCCGAGAGCGTCGCGTTGGGCTGCTTCACGCGGCCGAAGGAGAACACGACGTCGTCGGCGGTGAAGGGGCTGCCGTCGTGAAACTTGACGCCCTTGCGCAGCTCGAAGCGCACCTGCGTCGGGCTCACCATCGTCCACTTCGTCGCCAGCGCCGGCTCGACCTCGTACTTGGCGCTGTAGCGCACCAGGCCCTCGTAGGCGTGCTGCAGCAGCGCCAGCGTGGTGGCGTGGTTCTGCGAGTGCGGATCCATCGTCAGGATGTCGTTCTGCGCGGCCCAGCGCAGCGTCTGCGCCTGTGCCGGCAGGGCGATCAATGCCGAGAGCGCGGCGGCACCCAGCAAGGTCTTGAGCTTCATCGTTCGTGCTCCAGGAGTGGCGAAAGCGGCAGATGCTAGTCGTCGCCCGACCCCCTTCCGGCCCGGGTAAGCCCCGAGCCCGACGACGGTTCCGGCGCTGCGGGACGGACGGCCAAGCGGCGAGAATCGAAGGCTTCGCGCACCCTCGTCACACACCCCACGGCGTTCGCTGCCGATGCTTGCCTTTATCCTTCGCCGTCTTGCGCAGGCCGTGATCGTCATGCTCACGGTGGCCTTCGTCGCCTTCATGCTGTTCCAGTTCGTCGGTGACCCGGTCACCAACATGCTGGGGCAGGACGCCACGCAGGAGCAGCGCGACGCGCTGCGCCGCGACCTTGGCCTGGACAAGCCCTTCCTCGTGCAGTTCGGCGCCTTCGTGGCCAACGCCGCGCGCGGCGAGTTCGGCATGAGCCTGCGCCAGAGCCAGAAGGTCTCGACGCTGATCCTCGAGCGCCTGCCGGCCACGCTCGAGCTCTCGGTCATCGCTGCCATCCTTGCGCTCGCGGTCGGCATTCCGGGCGGTGTCTACGCGGCGCTGCGCCGGGAGCGGCGCTCGGCGAAGCTGCTGATGGGGCTGTCGCTGCTGGGGGTCTCGCTGCCGACCTTCCTCATCGGCATCTTCCTGATCCTGTTCTTCGCGGTGCTGCTGAACTGGCTGCCGAGCTTCGGCCGCGGTGAGACGGTGGCCCTGGGCGGCTGGACCACCGGCCTGCTCACCGTCGACGGCTGGAAGCACCTGATCCTGCCGGCGATCACGCTCAGCGTGTACCAGCTGGCACTCATCATGCGGCTCGTTCGCGCCGAGATGCTGGAAGTGCTGCGCACCGACTTCATCAAGTTCGCGCGCGCGCGGGGCCTTGGCAACCGCGCCATCTACTACGGCCACGCGCTGAAGAACACGCTGGTGCCGGTGATGACGATCACCGGGCTGCAGCTCGGCGGCCTGATCGCGTTCGCCATCATCACCGAGACGGTGTTCCAGTGGCCGGGCATGGGCTTCCTCTTCATCCAGGCGGTGCAGTTCGCCGACATCCCGGTGATGGCCGCCTACCTGTGCCTGATCTCGCTGATCTTCGTCGTCATCAACCTCGTCGTCGACCTGCTGTACTTCGCCGTCGACCCGCGGCTGCGCGCCGAGCGCAGCGGCCACTGAGCGCCTGCCCGCGATGAGTTCCCCCGCATCCACCGACACGGCGGCCGTCGAGCCCGGCGCGCTCGCGCGCTTCTTCGCCGGTGACGTCTGGTACAGCTTCAGGCGCTCGCCGGTCGCGATCGTCTCCTTCGTGCTCGTGCTGCTGTGCGTGATCGCGGCGGTGTTCGCGCCCTGGCTGGCACCGCACGATCCCTTCGACCTGGCCACGCTGGACCTCTCCGACGCGCGGCTGCCGCCGAGCTGGCTGGCCGAGGGCAACCCCCAGTACCTGCTGGGCACCGACGACCAGGGCCGCGACATCCTCTCGGCGCTGATGTACGGCGCGCGCATCTCGCTCTTCGTCGCGCTGGCGGCGGTGCTGCTGAGCGTGGTCGTGGGCGTGGCGCTCGGGCTGCTCTCGGGCTTCGTCGGCGGGCGCATCGACGGCTTCATCATGCGCGTCTGCGACGTCATGCTGTCCTTCCCGGCGATCCTCGTCGCGCTGCTGATCGACGGCGCCGGGCGCGCGGTGTTTCCGAACGCGCACGAGACGCTGGCCTTCGCGGTGCTGATCCTGGCCATCGCGCTCACCGGCTGGGTCAAGTACGCGCGCACCGTGCGCGGCTCGACGATGGTCGAGCGGCAGAAGGAGTACGTGCAGGCCGCGCGCGTGATCGGCGTGGGCAGCGGCCGCATCATGCGCCGCCACGTGCTGCCCAACGTGCTCGGGCCGGTGCTGGTGCTGGCGACGATCGACGTCGCGCAGGCGGTGATCATCGAGGCGACGCTGTCCTTCCTCGGCGTCGGCGTGCCGCCGACCAGCCCGAGCCTGGGCACGCTGATCCGCATCGGCAACGACTTCCTCTTCAGCGGCGAGTGGTGGATCACCGTCTGGCCCGGAATCATGCTGATGGTCATCGCGCTGTCGGTGAACCTGCTGGGCGACTGGCTGCGCGACGCGCTCAATCCACGCCTGCAATGAAGCGATGAAGCCGCTGCTCGAAGTGAAGAAGCTGCGGGTCGAATTCCCGACCCGCCACGGCACGCTGCTGGCGCTGGACGACATCTCGTTCACCATCGCGCCCGGCGAGATCCTCGGTGTCGTCGGCGAGTCGGGAGCCGGCAAGTCGCTCACCGGCGCGGCGATCATCGGCCTGCTCGAGCCGCCGGGGCGCATCGCCGCCGGGCAGGTGCTGCTGGACGGGCGGCGCATCGACGAGCTCGACGCCGACGCGATGCGCAAGATCCGCGGCAAGCAGATCGGTGCGGTGTTCCAGGATCCGCTGACGAGTCTCAACCCGCTCTACACCGTCGGCCGGCAACTGGTGGAGACGATCCAGACGCACCTGCCGCTGAACGCCGCGCAGGCGCGCGAGCGCGCCATCGAGTTGCTGCGCCAGACCGGCATCCCCGCACCCGAGGCGCGCATCGACCAGTACCCGCACCAGTTCAGCGGCGGCATGCGCCAGCGCGTGGTGATCGCGCTGGCGCTGGCGGCCGAGCCGCGGCTCATCGTCGCCGACGAGCCGACGACGGCGCTCGACGTGTCGATCCAGGCGCAGATCATCGCGCTGCTCAGGCACCTGGCCAGGGAGAAAGGCGCTGCGGTGATGCTGGTGACGCACGACATGGGCGTGATCGCCGAGACCTGCGACCGCGTGGCGGTGATGTACGCCGGCCGCATCGCCGAGCTCGGGCCGGTGCACGAGGTCATCCACGCGCCGGCGCACCCCTACTCGCGCGGCCTCATGGGCTCGATCCCGGCGATGGACGAGGACCGCGAGCGCCTGCTGCAGATCGACGGCGCGATGCCGCGCCTGAACGCCATCCCGCGCGGCTGCGCCTTCAACCCGCGCTGCCCGCAGGTGTTCGAGCGCTGCCGCGTCGAGCGCCCCGAGCTGATGCCCGCCGGGCGCACGCAGGCGGCGTGCTGGCTGCACGCGGGCGCAGGGGAGGTGCCGCGATGAGCACGCTCGTTGAGGTGCAGGATCTCTGCAAGACCTTCGACGTCTCCGCGCCCTGGCTCGAGCGCACGCTCGAGCGCAAGCCGCGCCAGTTCGTGCACGCGGTCGACGGCGTGAGCTTCGCCATCGCGCGCGGGCGCACGCTGGCGCTGGTCGGCGAGTCGGGCTGCGGCAAGAGCACGGTGGCGCGCCTGCTCGTGGGCCTGTACGGGCCCACCCGCGGCAGCGTGCGCTTCGACGGCCAGGAGACCGGCCCGCTGCTGAAGTCGGCCGAGGCGCCCAAGCTGCGTCGGCGCATGCAGATGATCTTCCAGGACCCGTATGCGAGCCTGAACCCGCGCTGGCGTGTGCGCGACATCGTCGCCGAGCCGCTGCGCGAGCACGGCATCCTGCGCGATCGCGGTGCGCTGCAGGTGCGCGTGGGCGAGCTGCTGCGGCAGGTGGGCCTGGCGCCCGCGGATGCGTCCAAGTTCCCGCACCAGTTCTCGGGCGGCCAGCGCCAGCGCATCTCGATCGCGCGCGCGCTGGCGACACAGCCCGAGTTCCTCGTCTGCGACGAGCCGACGAGCGCGCTCGACGTCTCGGTGCAGGCGCAGGTGCTCAACATCATGAAGGACCTGCAGCGCGAGCAGGGGCTGACCTACCTGTTCATCAGCCACAACCTCGCCGTCGTGCGCCATGTCTCCGACGACGTGGGGGTGATGTACCTCGGCCGCCTCGTCGAGCTGGCGCCGAAGAAGACGCTCTTCGCCATGCCGCGTCACCCCTACACGCGCATGCTGCTGGATGCCATTCCCGACATCCACATGACGGGCCGCGCGCGCACGCCGGTGCAGGGCGAGGTGCCCAACCCGCTGAACCCGCCCAGCGGCTGCGCCTTCCATCCGCGCTGCCCGCACGCCAACGCGCGCTGCGGCGCCGAGCGCCCGCAGCTCATCCCGCGCGAGGGCGTGCAGGTGGCCTGCCACGCGGTCGAGGAAGGGCGGATCTGAACCTTCGGGGCGCCGGCGGCGAAGCGCCTCAGTTGCCGAGCTCGTTGGGCCGGAAGGCCATCAGGATCACCGGCGGCACGCGGCCGTCGACGTCGCGCGGCAGCGTTCCCGTGCGGTCGATCGCGCGCAGCACCGCCTCGTCCCAGTCCTTGTTGCCGCTGCTGCGCACCAGCCGGCGCGAGAGGATGCTGCCGCTCGGGCCGGCGCGCACCTCGACCTCGGCGGCCGGGTTGCCCGAGACCGTTTCGGTGAAGACGATCCTCGGCTTGATCGCGGCCACCAGCCGCCCGGCGTAGCTGGCCGAGGGGCCGCTCGTCTGCTCGGCGGTCGCACCGGGTGTGCTGCCGCTGCCGCTTCCGACCTGGCCCATCATCCGCTCGAGCTGCTTCTGGCGCAGCTCGGCCAGCCGCTTCTCCTCGGCGGCCTGGCGTTCCTTCTCGCGCTCCTGCTCGCGCTCCTTCTCGCGTTTCTTTGCCTCGGCCTCCCTGCGCTCCTTCTCCGCGCGCGCCAGCCGTGTCTTCTCGGCCTTTTCCTTCTCCGCCTTCTCGCGCTCCAGGCGGGCCTGCTCCGCCCTGCGCTGCTCCGCTTTCTCCCGGGCAGCCTTCTCCCTGGCTTCCTTTTCCCTGGCTTCCTTCTCGCGCTCTGCGCGCTCCTCTTGCTGCCGGCGCTCGAGCTCGAGCTTGCGCTTTCGCGCCTGCTCGATCGCGATCTGCGCGTCGGGCTCGGCCT
>Ga0209096_1002688_pt1 | contig 16733 bp, 11 predicted proteins | sample AD_UKC034_MetaG_FD_184407 | JGI IMG/M metagenome (GOLD analysis project Ga0209096, IMG submission 184407) | Active sludge microbial communities of municipal wastewater-treating anaerobic digesters from USA - AD_UKC034_MetaG (SPAdes) (version 2) | ecosystem: Engineered > Bioreactor > Anaerobic >... | reverse complement strand
TCACCGCCAACGAGCCGGTGCGGGGGACGGTCTACTACGGGTTGTCCTGCGGCAACCTCAACCACACGGCCGTGGGCAGCGGCTACAGCACCGCGGCCAGCGTTGCCCTCAGCGGCCTCAATGAGGACGCCACCTACTACTTCAGCGTCGAGGCGGAGGATGAGGCCGGCAACAGTGTCGTCGATGACAACGGCGGCTACTGTTACAACTTCGCCACCCCGGACATCCCCAACTTCTTCACCGAACTCTTTGGCAGCGGCACCAACGACCTCGATAACCGGTCGCTGTTCTTCGTGCCCAACGCCTCGGTGGACTTCTACCGCGGCTGCACCGAGGCCATCACCGCCCTGCCCACCAACCCCAGCGGCGGCACCACGCTGACCCTCAGCGACGACAGCTTCGCCACCATCAACCTGGGCGGCGGGGCCGCCGTGAAGCTCTACGGCGTCAGCTACAGCACCTTCTACGTGGGCAGCAACGGCTACGTGACCTTCACGGCCGGCGACAGTGCCTACAACGAGGCCCTGGCCGATCACTTCGATCTGCCGCGCATCGCCGCCCTTTTCGACGACCTCGACTCCAGCCAGGGCGGCACCTTGAGCTGGAAGCAGACGGCCGACCGGGTGGCGGTGACCTGGCTGAACGTGCCGGAGCACAACGGCAGCAACCAGAACACCTTCCAGATCGAGATGTACTACGACGGGCAGATCACCATCAGCTACCTGGCGTTGGCGGCCACCGACGGGCTGGCGGGTCTTTCGGAAGGCGGGGGCACGCCGGCCGACTTCCTGGAGACGGACCTCAGCGCGTTGGGCAACTGCGGGCCGCAGCCGCCGCAGGCGTTCAGCGGCTCGGCGGCGAGCCCCTGGGGCGTGCCGGTCACGGTTACTTTGACGGGCACCGACGACGGGCTGCCCGATCCGCCGGGCGTCTTGACGTACATCATCGCCAGCCTGCCGGGTCACGGAACGCTGAGTGATCCGGGGGCGGGGGCGATCACCACGGTACCGTACAGCCTGGGGGGCTACGGAGACCAGGTGGTGTACACGGGGAGCATGGGCTACAGCGGGCCGGATGCGTTCACCTTCAAGGTCAACGACGGGGGCACGCCGCCGGAGGGCGGGGACTCGAACGTGGCGACGATTTCGGTGACGGTGACCGTGCCGGAGGTGGTGCGGATCTACAACTTCCCGCTGGACAGCGATCCGGGCTTCAGCACGCAGGGGCAGTGGGCGTTCGGGGTGCCGCTGGGGGCGGGCAGCCACAACCGCGATCCGCTCAGCGGGCACACGGGTGCCAACGTCTACGGCTACAACCTGGCGGGCGACTACACCAACGGCATGCCGGCCTACTACCTGACGACGCCGGCGCTGAACTGCACGCACCAGGCGGAGGTGGAGCTGCGTTTCTGGCGGTGGCTGGGGGTGGAGCGCCGGCCGTTCGATGCGGCCACGGTGGAGGTGTCCAACGACGGGTTGAACTGGACGGTGCTGTGGCAGAACGGGACGACGTCGCTCAGCGAGACGAGTTGGACGCAGCAGACGTATGACCTGTCGGCGTACGCGGATGGTCAGGCGACGGTGTACGTGCGTTGGGGGATGGGTCCGACGGACGGGGGGACGACGTATCCGGGTTGGAATGTGGATGACATCGAGGTGTGGGCGGCCTACGCAGGTCTGCCGGAGATGCACATCGTGGGCAGCGTGCCGGCGGACGGGGCGATCGACGCGCGGGTGCCGCTGGACCCGGCCACGTTGGAAGTCGAGGGTTGGGACGCGGTGACGATCACGTTTGACGGTGTCGCCAGCGGCCTGGTGCCGAGTGATTTCGCGGTGACGGAGGCATGCGTAAGCGGGGCGTGTGACGGCGTCGCACCGATCGTCGTCAGCGTCATCCCGACGGGCAACGCGGCCACGGTGCTGTTCGACCGGCCGATCGATCCGAAGGCGTGGACGGTGATTACCCTGGTGGGCGGGGACCCGACGGACCGCATCCGCCTCGGTTTCCTGCCGGCCGACGCGGATGGGAGTCGGACAGCCACTGCCCAGGACGTGGTGCAGGTGATCAACCAGATCAACGCGGTGTTCGGCGGGGGCACGCCGGTACTGCACCAGTGTGACATCAACCGGTCGGGCACGGTGACGGTGGCCGACATGCTGACGCTGATCAACCTGCTCAACGGGGCGTCGCCATACCCGGAGGCGTACTTCGAGGCCCAGCTTCCGGCGTTGCCGTAGGCGAGGAATGGCGAATGGCGAAACCGCAGGACGGGCTTTGCCCGCTGCGGGAATAGCGAAGGAGGAAGGCAAGAAGAAGGCAAGAGGAAGTGGCACGGGCGTCTCGCCCGGGTCGCCGCCGGTGTCTGGCCTGAGGCAGGCCACGGGCAAGACGCCCGTGCCACACCCGCCATTCCGACTGACACGGATGTTCCGCCCGTGCGTGTTCAGTGTCGCCAGGTTGCTGTGATATAAAGCAGAAGCTTACTTGCGCGATTCGTGAGTTCCCCGGGTCCACAGAACGTGAGCCACCCGTTCGGAACCCGGGCTGCCCGTCTGCCCCGCTGCGACATTGACGCCGAGCGGGGGTTTGGCTATGCTCTGGCCGACGTGGCCCCCATCGTCTAGTGGCCCAGGATATCAGGTTCTCATCCTGAAGACAGGGGTTCGAGTCCCCTTGGGGGTGATCGTGCGGATTTGCGGGAATGGCGATACCGGCGAGTGCACGTAAGTGCCTCGCCGGTAAGTATTTACGGCGCCCAGCCGAACCCCGCTTCCCCCTTGGGGAAGCGGGCGGGGTGAGGGGGCCTGGCCGCAACATGACACCTGCCCCGCCCCCCTCCTGCTCGGGACGGAGGCGGCGTTAGAAGCCCTTAGGGTCAAACCGTGGGCGATTCCCACCGGCCCAACCCGTCGGTTCCGCGGCCCGCCGGCTCCCGGTCAGGGGGACGGCCGGTTCTGCCGCTCCTCCTTCTGGCAACGACGGCCGTGCTGGCGGTCACCTCGTTGCTGGGCGACAGCATCACGTTCGACGAGATGAGCCACCTCACGTCCGGGCTGAGCTACCTCAAGACGGGGGACTTCCGGCTGGCCCCGGATCATCCGCCGCTGGCGAAGTTGTGGGCCGCGTTGCCGCTGGCGGCGCTGGGTGCCCACTGGCCGGGGGCGTCGCCGAGCTGGCAGGCGGGGGCCACGTGGGAAATCGGCTGGCTGTGGTTTTATGGGGTGAACGACGGGGAGCGGCTGCTGGTCTTCGCGCGCTGCATGATGGTGGTCCTGCTGCTGGCGACGTGCTGGGCCGTCTACGCGACGGCCTGCCGGCTGCTGGGTCGATCGGCCGGGCTGCTGGCGCTGACGCTGGCGGCGCTGAGTCCGACGCTGCTGGCCCACGGGCGGCTAGTGACCACGGATCTGCCCCTGGCGCTGACGAGCACGCTGGTGCTGCTTACGTTCGCACGGCTCATGGAGCGCGTGACGGTCGGTCGCCTGGTTGCGTCAGCCGCGGCTTTGGCGGCTGCCAGCGTGACGAAGTTCTCCTGGCCGGTGGTGCTGCCGGCGTTGGCGGTAATGGTGGCCGTGGCTTGGCTGCGTTCGACGCCACTGGTTTGCGTAGTGCCGGGGATGCGGAGTGCGCCCGACCGCGGCGGTGCCGGCGTCGTGCTCGTAACCGGTCGCGGGGCACGTCTCGGCGTGCTGCTGGTTGTGGCCGTGCTGCTGGCGGCGGGTGTGTGGGCCGGTATCTGGACCTGCTACGGCTGGCGCTACAGCCCTTTTCGCGGGCCGGATGCCGACGGGGCTATGATGATCAGCCTCGAGAATGCCGGCGCTGCGACGCCGCGCAACATGGACGAAGCCTGGGAGGCGATTCTGCTCGATTGGGATGGTCAGCCGCAGCGCGGGCTCGTGGCTGAGTCTGTGCGCTGGGGGCGTGACCACCATGCTTTGCCGGAGGCTTATCTATACGGGCTGGCCTATACTATTAAGAGCACGCGGCAGCGCTGGGGCTACCTGATGGGGGAGGTGTCCCTTAACGGGTGGTGGTACTACTTCCCGATCGCGTTTGCCATCAAGACCCCCATACCCACGCTGCTGCTTCTGGTTGTGGGGGTTGGTGCGCTGGCCGGGTGCTGCCGGAATCCGCGCAGTTGGGCGCCGTTGGCAGACGGGCCGACGCAACGGGGTGGCATGGGCAAGTCCCGGCGCGCCGGGACCATGTCTTCTTCCGGCGTCGCGGGTGGCTCACCGTGCGACATGCCGGCGCCTTCGGCTTGGGCATGCCACCCGTCTGGTCCTGCAGGTGGCGCCATGAAGCTGCTGCGTGATCCGCTGCTTCTTGCCGGCCTGGCGGCCTTGGCGGTCACTTATGTTGCGTTGGCCCTGGACAGTCCGACCAACATCGGGCACCGTCACCTGTTGCCGCTGTACCCGATGCTGTTCGTGCTGGCGGGGGCGGCGGTTGCGTGGTGGGCGAGACTTTGGGGGCGCATCCTGATTGGCGTATGTGTGGTGTGGCTGGCGGCGGCCAGTCTGTGGATTCATCCGCATTACCTGAGTTACTTCAATGAGCTGATCGGCGGGCCGACACGGGGGCATCTGTATCTGGCCGACAGCAACGTGGATTGGGGGCAGGACCTCAAGCGTCTGGCGCGCTACGCGGCCAGGCAGGACACCGGGCCGATCAAGCTGGCGTATTTCGGCTCGGCGAATCCCTGTTACTATGGGTTCGTCTGCGAGATGCTGCCCAGCACGCTGGCGTTCGGTCCGCCGGCGGTGCTGACAGCCGGGACGTACGTGGTGAGTGTGACGCAACTGCTGGGTGTATATGACCCGATGATCCGGGATGAGTACTGGACGCCGCAGCGCGTGGAGGAATACCGGCGTTTGCAGCAGGCGGCCGCCTCGGAGGCGTCGGGCAGCGCTATGACTGAGGATCAGTTGCGCGGGGTGGCACCGCTGAGTGAGCACGAGACGCTGCGGCGCGCCCGCTTGCTCAATCGCCTGCAACACCGCCGCCCGGACGACCGGGTCGGCTACTCACTGTTTGTGTATCGACTGTCGCAGGCCGACGTGGAGACGTTGACCGCGCCGTGAGTGCACAGGTCCTTGCCAAGAGGTGCTGGCAGGGTGGCATGCCCAAGCCGAAGGCGCCGGCAGGCTGTGGGAGGAAACATCGTTCGTGTGCGGGAAAGCATGGCGGCGCTGCGCTTGGCCATGCCACCCGCCTGAAAGGTGGTGCGTGCCCTGTGCTTTCTGAATTCCGCATTCTCCATTCTGCATTCTTCATTCTTCATTCTGCCTTCGTCTTCCGCGTTTGGCAGCGGGGGCAGAAGAAGGTCGAGCGGCCGACGAGGCGGATGCGTTCGATCGGAGTGCCGCACTTGTGGCACGGCTGGTCGCGGCGCTGATAGACGCGCAGGCGGGCGTAGAAGGCGCCGGTGTCGCCGGTGGGCGTGCGGTAGTCGAGGAACGTGGTGCCGCCGTAGCGGATCGAGCGACGAAGCACCGACTTGATCGCGCGGAGCAGCCGGGCGGCCGCGGGAGCGTCGAGCAGGCGGGCCGGCGTGCGCGGGTGAATGCCGGCCGCGTGGAGGGCCTCGTCGCAGTAGATGTTACCCAAGCCCGCGATGATGCTCTGATCGAGGAGCAGCGACTTGATCGGGCGTTGGCGCTTGAGCAGGGCGGCGAAGGTCGGTGGCGCAAGTTCGAGCGGTTCGGGGCCCAGCCGGCCGAGCGCGGGGTCGTCGGCGTGCTCGGGGCGCGTGATACACCAGAGGTCGCCGAAGCGGCGGACGTCACGGAAACGCAGTTCCTCATCAGTCTCGCGGAACCACATGCGCAGATGGACGTGGCGATCCACAGATGCAGCGGGCGGGGAAACGAGCAGCCGTCCGGTCATCCCGAGCCGCACGATGAACGTACAGGCCGGGTCGAACGTGAAGACGACTCGTTTCGCCCGGCGCGTAACCGATACGACGCGCCGACCCGTCAGCGTACGGTTCAGCGGCCGGCGATCGCCGTGCAGCAGCTCCCGCCGGCGCAGCGCCACACGTGCCACGGTCTTGCCTGCCAGTTGGGTGTGCAGGATCCGGGCGATGGTCTCTGCTTCCGGCAGTTCAGGCATGGCAAGCGTGCCGACGCACAACGCTGGGTTACTTGATGCCGTGCATCAAGCGCTTCAGCAGCGGCGACAAGACGAACAGCACGACAGCGGCCGCGCCGATGAGCACGGCAATGCCGAGGAACACCGGTCCGTAACCGTGCTGTTCCGTAAGCGGGCCCACCTTGCCACCCGTAATCACGTTGGCAACGGCCGAGACCAGGAACCAGAAGCCCATGAAGACGCCCACCATGCGTACCGGCGAGAGCTTAGTGACCATGGACAGGCCCACCGGTGAAAGACAGAGTTCGCCCGTGGTGAACAAGATGTAAGCAAGCATGAGCCAGACCAGGGGGCTCTTCTCGTCGGCTCCCGCCTGGCTGGCGCCGATCCACAGCACGAGGAACCCGAGCGCCAGTTGCAGCAAGCCGAGCGAGAACTTCAGTGGCGAGGACGGCTCGAGGTGCCTGCGGTCGAGCCAGACCCACAGCCAAGTGAACGGAATACCCAGGAATATCACGAGCAACGGGTTCACCACGTTGGCCACGAAGGCAGTGGGCAACTCCCAGCCGAAGATCAAACGGTCCACCTTATCTTCGGCGAAGCGCGTGATCGTGCTGCCCTGCAATTCGAAGAAGCCCCAGAAGATCAGCGAGAACATGCAGAGCACGATGATGGTGACCATGCGGCCTGCTTCTTCGCGCGACGCGCGACAGGCTTCAAAGATCAGGTACGCCAGCACCGGGATGCCCACGATGTAAGACAGATACTGTACGTAGCGCGGTATGGACATTAGGTACGCGGCCACGGGGATGAACACCACGATGCCCACCAGGAGCAGGACCGCGTTCGGTACCCGCAGGCGCCCGCGTCCGACGAGCGTAGCTCCGGCCGGCGGCAGCCCGCGCTCCGCAATCGTTCCGCGCCCGGAAAAGAAGAGCACGACCGAAACGATCATGCCGATGCCCGCCGCCAGGTAGCCTAGATACCAGCCCCACTTCTGGGCCGCCCCGCTCATGAAGCTGGACGCGCAGGCGCCGACGTTGATGCCCATGTAGAAGATCGTGAAGGCACTATCACGCCGCGCATCCTCGGGTCGGTACAGCGTACCGACGATCGTCGAGATGTTGGGCTTGAAAAACCCGTTCCCACAGGCCAGCAACCCGAGGCCGATGAAAAACAGCGGATTCAGCTCGCCCAGACGATAAACCGTGCCGACCAGCATCGCGTGGGTCGCGAGCGTGAAGTGGGCCAGCGCCATGAGGATGCCGCCGATATAGATGGCGCGGCGCTGGCCCAGCAGCCGGTCGGCCAGCATGCCGCCCACGAGCGGCGCGGCATACACGAAGCCCAGGTAAGCCCCGTAAATCTGATCTGCGAGCCCGCCGGATACGGCTTCGCCGTCGCGCGCTGTCATCTCCGCCAGCACGATCTGGACGAGGTACAGCGTGAGAATGCCCCGCATCGTGTAGAAGCTGAAGCGCTCCCACATCTCAGTGAAGAACAGGACGAAGAGCCCCTTAGGGTGTCCCAGCAGCTCACCGCCGGGCGGGGCGTCGGGGGTCACGAACTGGCTGACGTTGCTACCACTTGCGCTGGTCTGACTCGCCACGACTACATTCTCCCGGTGTCCTGTACGCCGGCTGTCAGGGGCGTATCCGCGGCCGCACGTCATCGTGGTCCGGTCGGGCTCCTGAAGCCGCCGACGGCACGTTCATGGTTCATGTCTGAGCGGGCGCTGTCTCCTCACCATTGACCACTCGGACGTGCCGAGTGGCCACGTAGAACAGGATCATGCCGATGGTTCCCGCCAGCCCGAGTGCCCCCAAGTACAGCCACACGCGGTAGGGGTGATACGCGTTCCAGAGCAGTAACCGGGCGTCGCTCATGGCCTTTGCGGGGGCTGGCTGCAACTCCGTCGAATACAGGTCCCGCATCCGGGTGACCACCTGGTCCGCGGGCAGCCCCTCCACCTGGATGGCGGTCCAGCGGGTCTGCACGGTCGCGGCTACGTCCTTGGCCGAGGCACCGTCGACCAGCCGCGCCAGCATGCCCAGAGCCTCGCCCTTGGGCAGTTGCTGCCGGTTGTCCGCAAACTCACGGGTCATCATGGCCTGGTCGACGAGATACCGTCGGGCGAGGGTGTCGATGTTCGACAAGTCCTCATACAGGTAGCCGCCCACCGAGCTGCCCAACGCCCAGCCGATGGCGAAGGGGATGTTCGAGTAGCCCATATACAGGGCCTTCTTGTCCTTTGGGGCGATCAGGCCCACGTAGGCACTGAACGTCGGGCTGCACGCCATCTCGCCGATCGAAAACACGAAGATCATGATCGCACAAACCACGCCGATCTGCGTCATGCCCGCGCCGACGAAGCCGACCAGCGAGATGACCATGCCGACGATCATGGCTGCGACCTTGTGAATCTTGCGCACAATCCACGAGATCACGAGGACCAGCGCGATGATCGCCCAAGCGTCGATGTTGATCATGATCTCGGGCTTGGTCTGCCCGTTCTCCAGGACCCAGCTCGAACGTATCCAGCCGAAGAGGCCGGCCACGTCCGACGTGTCCACCCACTCCTCGATGAAGTTGGGCAACAGGTCCCAAAGCTGCATGAACATGAGCCAGAAGCAGGAAAAGATCAGCAGGAACACGACCAGGCGGAGGTCCTTGAAGATCGTGAAGATGGACGAGAAGAACACGCCGAAAGGTCCCTTCTGTTTCTCGCCCACCGGGCGCGGCGCCTTCTCCGGCTCACGGTAGAGCAAGAAACAGGGCAGGAAGTTGCAGAGCGTGACGATGGCCGCCCCGTAGAAGACGTAGTTCCAGTTGATCTCCCCGCGCAGCTCGGCCGCCGCCATTGGGGCCAACGCGCCGCCAATGTTCACTGCCCAGTAGAACACGCCCCACCCTAGTGACGAAGTCTCCTCCGTCGTGGTCCTGGCGATGGTGCCGTGGACCGGGGGCTTGAAGATGGCCGTGCCCAACGCCACCATGCAGGCGGCTGCGAAGAACACCCAGAAGCCCACCTCCGGCCCTCCCCCCCAGCCGCCCGCCACGAGGTGATCCGTGATGGGTTTGGACAGGGCCATCCCCGAGTAGCCGATGGCGTTGATGACGAATGCCGCGGCCAAGCTGCGGCGGTAGCCGTAGCGCTCCGTGTATCCGCCCGACACCATCGGAACGATGCACTGAATGAGTGCCCACCAGAAGTAGATCCAGCCCTTGTCCGTGTAGCTCAGCCCCAGGCCGTTGCGGTTGGACTCGGCCACCAGGTAGAGCGGGGCGATGGCTCGGGAGCCGAAGAACGCCAGCCGCTCGAACATCTCCATCAGGTTGGCGAACCAGAAGTTGGCCGGTAGCCCGGCGACCTGCTCCCAGAAGCTGGCTTTCCTCTCGGCTGCGGGCATCGGTGTCTCCTGCGCGAGGATCGGGTACCTGCGCGAGTGCACGGCCGCAGGCAGCACCCGGCCGGTCGCCGGGGTACTGCCGAGTTCGGTGGGGATTCGGGCGTCCCCCCTCAACAGAGGGGCGTCCGTGACCGCGGCGACCACTATAGCGGGTAGGGGCCGGGGCAGGGAAGGGCCGCCCCGGGGCCGCCGTGTGCCACTGCTGCCATGCAGTGGTTTCGGTGCCCCCGGGCCCCGATGTGGGTTCAGCCTGCCTCGCGGGCCCGGCTCTCAGCGCTGCCGGCGTCCTTCATTCGCTATTCGCTCTTCGCCATTTGCTATTCCCCGCTGCCCTCTCGCTCCCGCTCGGGCTCGGATGCCGGTGCCTGTCCGGCGAAGGGGGGCTTGACTTTCTTGCCCAAGTCCTCAGGTTGTCACGGATGGACCTCCAAGACCGGTCAGTTCCGGGGCCTCTGTTCGAGGTTGTCGACGGGCAGGAACGCTACCGCGGGCTGCCGGTCGTACGCACGTCGATCGCATTGGGCGGGCACACCTTTCAGCTTGCGGTGCTCGAAGACGCTGCGGACCTGCTCGACCACCCGGACTACGCCCGCCGCTTCCTGGAGGACAACATGGCTCCTTACGGGGTAGAGCTGTGGCCCTCGGCCGTCATGCTGGCGGGCCACGTGCTGGCGGGCGAGCCGGGGGCGGGGCGGTCGGCCCTGGAGCTGGGTTGCGGGCTGGGGCTGGTGGCGATGGCGGCCACGCTGCACGGGTGGAGGGTGCTGGCCACCGACCACGAGGAGACCGCCCTGCAGTTCGGCCGGTACCACTCGGAACTCAACGGCATCGCGGTGGCGGGTTGGGAGCGGCTTGACTGGCGGCAGCCGCCGGGCGGGCAGCGGTTCGACCGCATCTTCGCTGCGGACGTGTTGTACGAAGGTGTCAATCACGCGCCGATTTTGCAGTGCATCGCGGCCCTGCTGGCCCCAAGCGGCGAGGCTCTGATTGCCGACCCGCGTCGCGGCGTGGCCGATCGGTTCGAGATGCTGGCCGTCGAGCACGGCTTCGCGGTGGAGGTCGTTCCGGCATGCGCCGCCGGTCCCAACGGCAAGGATGTCCAGGGTCGAATCTTCGTGCTGCGCCCGGCGGGTGGCCCAGGTCATCTGGGTGGCCCAGGTCCTTTGGACCTGGGGGACTGATGAACGCCGCGCGCTCTCAGGCCGTCCGTGCCCGCGCCACCAGTTGATCCGCCAGCCGCGTCGGCTCCGGCACGCGGCAGCCCGCCCCGGCAATGAGGACGAGTTCCACGGCCGTCTCCAGACAGACGCGGTGCCCGATACTGACGTAGATCGGCTTGACCCGGTCGCGCGTGCGGACGACCGCGCCGATGACTTCGCCGTCGTGGAGCAGGGGAGTAGTGGCCCCGCGCAACGGACCGGGTTCCGCGTGCTCGCCGATGAGCCGGCTCTTGGCGACGCCCACGCTAGGCCGGTCCAGCAGCACGCCCATATGAGAGGCCAGCCCGAAGCGGCGCGGATGCGCCAGCCCCTGGCCGTCAAAGAGGAACGCATCCGGCTCGCAGCGCAGCTTGCGCAACGCCGCGAGCAGCGCCGGTCCTTCGCGGAACGTGAGCAGCCCCGGCACGTAGGGGAAGCGCACCGGTCGCCGGGCAACGTGTTGTTCCACGATACTATGAGTAGGTACCTCCCACACCACGACGCCGGCCACACACTCGCTGCCGTCTTCGCTGAACGCCAGATCGGCGCCGGCAAGCAGACGCGGTGCGCGGACTGCCCCGGCGCGGACGACGCGCTCGCGCAGGCGCTCCTGGAGCAGGCGGGCCTGCTGCGGGGAGACCGACCAGCGATGGAGGCAACGGGGAATACGCACGGTCGTAATCTGCACAACTCTGTAGGCTTCGCTGACGGATAGGTACCTCCGAAATGCAGAATGAAGAAGGCAGAATGCAGAAAGGGCCTTGCAGGCACTCCGCTTTCTGCATTCTTAATTCTGCATTCTGCATTCGTGCTCCGCGGACTTGCGCCCGCAGACGTACCTGGGTCTCGCCAGGGCCCGCCCACGGATTCGATGCCCGCCGACTGATCGTGTCCGCGGGCTTGCGCCCGCGGCTCTGATGCCCGCGCGCTACTGCGACGGTGGAGAGTACTCCTGTGGCGATGAAGGAACTGCACCGAGTTGGGTCATCAGGAACACGTACTCGTCGGCTTGCTCCTTGAGGCGCATCTTGAGGGGCTTGCCTTGGCCGTGGCCGGCCTTGGTCTCCGTCCACACGAAGACCGGGCGACCGCTGCTCGTGGCCGCCTGCAACCGGGCACCCATCTTCCAGGCGTGCATCGGGTCGACCCGCGAGTCCTCCAGCGCGGTGGTCAGCAGGACGGCCGGGTAGGCCGTGCCGGACTTCACATGATGGTACGGCGAATAGGCGTACAGCCACTGGAACGCGGCCGGGTCATCCGGTGAGCCGTACTCGTCCGTCCAGAGCTCGGCGATGCGGAAGCGATGATAACGCACCATATCCAGCAGGGGCACCTGGCAGACAACCGCGCGGCACAGGTCCGGCCGCTGCACGAGGACGGCTCCCACCAGCAGTCCGCCATTGCTGCCACCCTCGATGGCGAGCTTGTCGGGGCAGGTGTACTTCTCCGCCGCGAGCGCCTGGGCCGCCGCGATGAAGTCATCATAGACGTTCTGCTTCTTGTCGAGCTTGCCGGCGTCGTGCCACTGACGCCCGAACTCACCGCCCCCGCGGATGTTCGCCAAGGCGAAGACGCCGCCGCGATCCAGCCAGGGGAACAGCGTCTCCCGGAACATCGGCCGGTACACCACGTCGAACCCGCCGTAGCCATAGAGGAGCGCGGGGTTCTTGCCGTTCAGTTCCAGCCCCTTGCGGTTGACGACGAACATCGGCACCCGCGTCCCGTCCTTGGATGCAAACCAATGTTGCTTCGTCTCGTACTTCGTCGGATCGACCTGCGTCCGTTTCTGCCAGTAGGCAACCGCCTGCCCCGTCGCCAGGTCCTGGCGGAAGTTCGTCGGTGGATGAGTGAACGAGGTGAACGAGAAGAACAGTTCGTTGCGGTCGTGCCGCCCGCCGAAGCTGCCCACCGTCCCGATGCCCGGCAGCTTGATCTCGGCAGCCGGCCGGCCGTCCAACTCGTACACGCGCAGTTGAGAGTACACGTTCTCACTGAGGTTAAGGACCAGCTTGCCGCCTACTATATCAAACGATTCGATGACGGCCTGACTCTGCGGGATGATCTCTTTCCACTCCGCCACGGCCGGCTGAGTCACCGGCGTCCGCAACATGCGGTAGCGCGGCGCGTCGAGGTTCGTCATTATGTAGATCGTCCCGTCCGCCACGTCCGCGCTGAACAGGGCGTCCAGCCCGACCGCCAGCGGCGTCGGCGTCAGGGGCCCCGCGAGCGGCATGACGTACAGGTCGTTGCGCGCGAAGCCGCGCTGGTTCTCCAGCACCGCATACTGCCCGTCGGCGGAGCGCCCGACGTTCGGCCAATCCGTTTTGTCCGCGCTCTCGAAGATGAGCGGGTCCTGCTGCGGGTCCGTGCCGAGACGATGGTGATACACCTTGCGATAGTAGTTCTCATCCCCCGCCGGCACGCTGCCCGGCGCCGGGTAGCGCGTATACAGAAAGCCCTTACCGTCACTCTGCCAGGCGACCGAGCAGCCGCGGGTGTTGGGAATCACGTCGGGCAGGTCCTTGCCGCCGGCGAGGTCGCGCACATACAGGGTACTCTTCTCCGAGCCCTTCTCGCTTTTGCCATAGGCGAGGAGACTGCCGTCCGGGGAAGGATGGTACCAGTCGAGGGCGACGGTGCCGTCGGTGCTGAACGTATTGGGGTCGAGGGCGACCTGCTCGGGCTTGTCCCAGCCGCCGGTGCGGACGTACTCGACCGGGTGGTTCTGCAAGCCCGTCCGGCGGGAGAAGAAGTAGCGCTCGCCGAAGATGGCGGGGATCGACTCGGAGACCGACGATTCGTACGCCTTCTCCAGCTCGGCCAGGATCGTCGCGTGCAGTTCGCTGTACCGAGCGACATAGGCCTCGAAATGGCGGTTCTGGGCCTGGGCCCACTCCTGGACTTCGGAGCTGCCGGGCTCCTCCAACCAGCGGTAGGGGTCCGCCACCGCGGTGCCGTGGACCTGGTCGACGACGTCGACGGTGCGCGTGGCCGGCGGTGCCTGCCCGGCCGCCACCGCCACGATCAGCCCCAGCGCCGCCGCTACCAGCAGCGCCCACGCTCCGCCTGCTCCATGCTTGCGCCAATCAGTCACAACTCTGCTCCTTCCGGGTAACCAAGTAGGACAACGTGGAACGCCGAGGACAATCTGTAGCGCTCCCTGTGGGCGACAACCTGTAGCGTCGCCCCCCCGGGGCGATAACCCTGTAGCGTCGCCCCCCCGTGGGCGACGTGGTTCTCGATAGCGCTCCGAAAAGCCTACGTCGGCCGCGGGGGGCCGACGCTATGGTCTACCGCGCGACCCGGCGCCGCGGGTCAGGCCTCGAAGAGATCCCGCTGGTCGGGCGACTCATGGGCCTCGCGCATCCGCACCTCGCGGATCTCGTCGACGAATTCCTCCACATTGGCGAACTTGCGGTAGACGCTCATGAACCGGACGTAGGCAACCTGATGCAGGTGGCGCAGTTGCTGCGCGACGTACTTGCCGATCTGCTCGGTCGTTACCTCCCGGTCATGGTTGCGGAAGAGCTCCTCCTCGACGCGGTCCACCAGTTCGGCCATCTGCTCATCGGCGACCGCCAGTTTGTAGCACGCCCGCTCCACGCCGTGCAGGATCTTGTCGCGGTTGTAGGCGACGCGCTGCCCGCTGCGCTTGATGACCGTGAGGCGCAGCTCCTCCTCGACCCGCTCCTTGGTGGTAAACCGCCGCCCGCACGCCTCGCATACCCGGCGGCGGCGGATGGCCGCCCCGCCCTCCGTCAAGCGGGAGTCGATTACTTTGTTGTTGTTCGTCTCTCGGCAGGCAGGACAGCGCATGGGGCGACATCCTAAGGGGGCCGGCGGGTCCCCGACCCGCTACGCACTCCCGCAGCCGCCAGTCTAGCAATCGACGCCGATTCTGCCAGTCCGAGCGCCGCCCCGCCGCCCACGGCCGCCGCTACCCCCGCCGGTGCCGCCCGAGGTCACCCGTGGGCGGGGCCGACGCCACGCCGTACCGGGGGAAACCGCCGCCCGGTGCTGGACGGCGGGCGATTCAGCCCCTAAATAGGCACCCATGGCCAGGTTGCAGCGCAAACGCATCGGCGGCATCGAACTGCTCGGCGTCTCCCTCGCCGGCGAGGAGACCGTCGTGGCCGCCCCGGAGTACAACGTCTGCTTCGACGTTGGCCGGGCACCCCGCGAGATGATCTCGATCGACAATGTCTGCCTGAGCCACGGGCACATGGACCACGCGGCCGGGGTTGCCTACTACTTCTCCCAGCGGCTGTTCGTGGGCAACAGTCCCGGGCGGGTGATCCTCCACCGGAGCCTGGCGGGGCCCCTGCAGCGGCTCATGGCAGTTTGGGGGGAGATTGAGGGGCACTACTCGCCGGGGGAGGTCATCGGCGTCGAGCCGCTTGAGGATGTGGAGTTGCGACGGGGGCTGCTGGTGCGTCCCTTCGAGGTGAACCACTGCCCCGCGGCCCTGGGGTTTACCCTGATCGAGGCGCGGCACAAGCTCCGCCCGGAGTTCTTCGGGCTGCCCGGACCGCGACTGGTCGAGCTGAAACGGCAGGGGATCGACATCCAAACGCCGATTGAGCTGCCGCTGGTGACCTTCACGGGCGACACGGCCGTCGGGCGGTTCCTTGACCAGCCCTTCGTCCGCGACAGCCAGGTTCTGCTCATCGAATGCACGTTTTTCGATCAGGAGCACGTGGTCCGGGCCCGGGCCGGTCGGCATTTGCACGTGGCCGATCTGCCCCGGGTGCTGGAAGCGGTCCCGGCCTCCCGGATCGTCCTGATCCACCTGACCCGGCGGACCGACCTGCGCCTGGCACGGAGGATACTGGAGAAGACGGTCCCCAAGAACGACCTGGAGCGCATCAGTTTCCTTATGGAACGGCCGCAGACCCCCGCCGGACCCGGTACCGGGCGCGGGCCCAAGACGGCGGTCCCTCAGACGGAGCAAGACTCGGACGCCGCCGAAGAGGACTCCGCTTCGTCTCCATCCCCTCGTATGCCTGGCCCTCGGGGTTCGCCAGCCTCCGAAGCCTGGTAGGGCGGCCGGCGCCGGAAAAGGGGACATCACTGATTTCCGGACGTGACGGCCTGGAAACGCGAAGCGGGTGTCGGAAACCCGTGCTGGTCCCTTCTTTGCCGGGCGGACGGACGGTTGTCCGACAGGGGGCCGGCGACGCCTGCCGGCCTTGCCCAACAGCGCGAGTGACGGAGGTGCTGTGATGTTCCTCGATTCACCGTGGTTGCCACTGCTGATCTTTCTGGCGCGCATTGCCGACGTGTCGATCGGGACGGTGCGTCTCATCTGCGTCATGCGCGGGCAGCGGCTGGTGGCGGTGGGGCTGGCCTTCTGCGAGATCATGATCTGGATCTACGCCGTGGGCAGCGTACTCACGCAGCTGGACCGCTTTGCCAACATCTTCGGTTATGCCTGCGGCTTCGCGGCCGGCAACGCCGTCGGGATGTGGCTGGAGCAGAAGCTGGCCATGGGCCTGCAAATGGTCACCCTGCTCTCGCGGGGACGGGCCCACGCGGTGGCGGAGGGGCTGCGGTTCGCGGGCATGCCGGTCACGACGCTCAACGCCAGCGGGCGGGACGGCCCGGTGGCCCTTTGCTTCACGGTCGCGGCCCGCAAGTCCGTCCCCACGGTGCTCAAGGTGGCCCGCGAGATTGACGCCGACGTCCTGACCACGATTTCCGATGTGCGCGAGTCGGCGTTTCCCCTGCGCCCACAGTTGGCCGGTAAGATACCGATGCGGCTGGGTGCCAGCCGCGGGCGCTAGTGTTGTCCTGCGGAGATGCCTCGAACAAGCTCACTTGCCGATCCGAGCCCGGGCGGTAGCGAGCGGGCCCAACGGTGTCGCAACGTCAGCAAAGCGGCGCAGCCTGTGCACCTCGGGAATTGAGGCAAGAGCAACGGCCCGCATCGCGCCCACGGCTCCGAAGACACCGGGCGGTTGAAGTCGCACTGATCTCGCCCGCGAGGATCGTATTTCCCGGTTTTTCGCTTGACGCCCCCCCCCCCCCC
>Ga0209096_1002679_pt1 | contig 16771 bp, 14 predicted proteins | sample AD_UKC034_MetaG_FD_184407 | JGI IMG/M metagenome (GOLD analysis project Ga0209096, IMG submission 184407) | Active sludge microbial communities of municipal wastewater-treating anaerobic digesters from USA - AD_UKC034_MetaG (SPAdes) (version 2) | ecosystem: Engineered > Bioreactor > Anaerobic >... | reverse complement strand
GGTAGGGCACGAGGCCGGCCAGGGATGAGGTGTTCACGATATGGCCGGATCCCTGCCTGAGCATGATCGGAACGGCAGCCTGCACCCCATAGATGACGCTCCACAGGTTCGTATCAATCATGGCTTTCCAGTCGTCAAGCGTGCCGGTTTCAAACAGCATGGGTTTGAAGATCCCGGCATTGTTGAACAGCATATCCAGCCGGCCTGCGTCTTTCGCAGTGCGTTCAATCGCCTTCTGCACCTGCTCCTGTTTCGTAACGTCCACGATAAGCGTCCGCACATGGTCCCTGAACGCGAAGAGGTGTCCGGCGGCTTCCGCAACTTTCTTCTGGTCGCGGCCTGCCAGGTAGACCGTCCCTCCTCTCTTCAGCAGTTCTTCACAGAGGGCATATCCGATCCCCGAATTCGCACCGGTCACGATACTGATCTTGTCCTGGTAATAGCCATTTTTATCCATACCTGTCCTCCTTCCCTTCTCCTGACCTTTTCTCCGATAGCCCTGCTCCCCATGCAATCGAGGATGGCCTTGACTTCCATCAATACCCATCACGCCACCACCCTTTCGGCCGGATCCCCGGGACTGGAATCCATGGCGCTTCGCCAGTCCAAACGGTGGGGTATGAGGAATCGCTACCACGTCAGGTTGATTTCCGGAAGGTATTAATTATGATGATCCTATTGCTGATCAAAGAGGGTTACCATGAATCCGTCTGATGATCCAGCATCGAACACCTGCTCGGATGCAGGCACCACCTCCCCTCCGGGGGGTGTTCATTATTCCAGCGATGTCAGTCGCCGATGGGAGAAAATTCACAATGATATGAAACAGCTCTCCCTGATCGGGGGGGTCCGGGGAACGACCATCGATGCAGTCTATGAAAAAACAAAAACACCGCCGAAAATCCACCCCGATCATCCCTTACCGGTCGTAGGGTTTTCCTGCATGACACGGGAGCCCACCGATGCAGAGATCCCTGGCCTGATCGATGCTGCCATCGCTCAGGTGCTGGGACCGCAGGGTCTCTCGGCAATCATCAGGCCGGGGGACAGGGTGGTGATCAAGGTCAATATCGTCGGTCCAAGCCAGGGCCTGCCAGGGGAGAAGGGGCGCGGGATCATCTCAGACCCGCGTATTGTGAGATACGTCGCCGGGAAAGTCCGGGAGATCATCGGATTTGGGGGAACCGCGGACCTGAAGGTCATCGATGCGATATTCACTCCTGAAAAGGATCCCTCGGATAAGAATAATCCACAAAGTTTTTACTATGCCCGCTTACAGCGGAGTGAGGGGAAATCCGTCCATGAGAGCGATGTCTGCTACGATTACAATGCCGATGGGATACTCGATGGAGGCTCCGGAGCAGAGCTCGTCAACCTTGATGCAGTACCGATGTCAGAGCGGTTCCTGACCGTCGTCAACGAACCAATCAGGGGGAGGAGCGAGGTGTGGTTTCCAAAGTTCCTCCGGACGAAGGAACAGGCCCGGGGAGAGGCAGACTATTGCGATGTGTATATCGGGATCCCGGTTCTGAAAAGCCATGGGTTCTGCGGCATGACCGGGGCGCTCAAACTCCACTGGGGAACGATGCTTGGTCTCCTTGAGAAACAGGAGCATGCGGGATATGGATACGGTACTGGCGATATCCGCCTGTTCCTTGATTACCTGTGTGCGATGAACCGTACACGGGGGTTCGATCTGGTGATCATGGATGCCCTTACGGGGAACCGATGTGGCCCGGCAAACAATGTCGACGATCCTGATGCCAAAACCGATTTCATCCTTATGAATGCGATCCTCTGTTCGAAGGAATCGGTCGCTATTGACACGGTCGAGACGCTGCTTGCCGGGTTCCAGCTGGATTCAATCCCCCTCCTCGAATCGGCATTCAGGGATGGGATCGGGATCAACAGGCCGGCATATATCGACCTGAAAGGGTTCGATGCTTTCAAACACCACAAGAAATGGCTGCGGGAGACCTCCCCTGGCTGCGGTCCGGGGAGTTATCCGCTCCAGGCGGGGATGGGGAATGCGAGGACCCACGAGGACTTCAATGCCCCCGAGGGGGTGACCGTTTCCTGCAGGCAGGCTGATCAGCAGTACGTGTTCCGCTACACTGCATCGGAGCCAACTCCCTGCAATCATAAACTCGCGAGGATCGATCTCCTTATCAACGGGACGGTCGTCCGTCGTCTCTTTGAAAACCTGACGGGAGGCAGTGTTTCGGTCAGCCTGGAGCAGTACAGGAATCAGAGTGTGCGGTATCAGATTGCGGCCTGGGATAACGCCCTCAACTGCACGCTTTCGGAAGAGAAGGACCTGAAGGTGTCCTGATCTGGTTCCTGGGGGAGACCCAGCCGTTTTTTTCTCCGGAAAAACATTCGCGGGAACACAGGGGAGGATTGGGAAAAATCCCCCCTGGTGATCCCCGGGCAAGCCTTCGGTGGCAGTGAATGGGTTTTTTCCATGGAGATTGCACCGATGTCTTCCACCCGGAATCCTCCAGAAGGCCGGGAGGGGAATTTCGTCCATCTAAAAAAGCGAGAAGCTTTTTACCTCCTGTGGATATCATTGAACGAGGATCTCCATGCGATGCAAATTAGGATACAGCCCGAGTATCGAACGGTCCAGGCCGACCGATGCGCTGCACCATGCACTACTGGCTGAACAGCTGGGATTTGATGCCATCTGGGTCGATGATCACTTCCTGCCTGTACCCCACATGACCGAATGCGGGTTTGCCTGGACCTGGATGAGCTCTGCCCTCCAGGCCACGGACCGGGTATTCTTTGCCACTGCCGTCACTGCCCCGATCATGCGGTATAACCCTGCCGTTGTGGCGCATGCCTTTGCCACCATGGGGGCGATGTACCCGGGACGGGTGGGGATAGGGGTCGGTTCAGGGGAAGAGCTGAACGAGATGGCGGTGGTGCGAGGGGAATGGCCCCCTCCGGGAAAACGGCTTGAGATGCTCGAAGAGGCACTTTCCGTTATGTCGAAGCTCTGGACGAGCACCGTCCCTACCAGTTTTACCGGCTCGTATTACACCCTCACGAACGCCTCCCTGTTCACCAGGCCGGAGCAGCCGATCCCCGTGTATTTCAGTGCAATCGGTCCACGGGCATCAACGATGGCGGGGCTCCTGGGAGATCACCTGATCACCGTTGCAAGGAATCCCGCCGTCGTCAGGGACGTGATCTTCCCGAACTTCGAGGCCGGTGCACGAAAGGCGGGAAAAGATCCAAAGACCATGGAACGTGCCCTCGCGGTTCTGTATTTTTACGACCCGGAACATCTCGTGGATCCTGAAGCGATGAAGGTCTCTGCCTCGGAGGCGAAGATCGAAGTCGCTGGTGAGGGATCCCAGATGGAGCTCTGGCACAGTGCCGAAGACATCATCCAGCGAATCGAAGAGTGGAAACGGCTGGGATTCGATCACCTCATCTTTGGGAATTTCAGTGCTGATTGCGAGGCAGGTCTCAGGGTCTTTGAAGACGTCCTCCCGCACGTGATCTGAAGACGTCCAAAAATCCTTTTTTCGCTCCTGAAATACCCTGTCTTTCTTCCGGGCGGAGTGGTGGGGGCCCAGGTGACGCAGCTACCCGGAAAGGGTTCAGATTTCATGCTATGCAATAATCTCTCGGGAATTTCGATGCCGTGGCGGTCCATGATGCCCCTGATGAATAAGAGGCGATAAAAGCTGCCATGAAACGGATCGAACTCATGGATGTGGAGTCCTCTGTGGCTATCCCACGGGAAGAAGTAAAGAGACTGCTTACCATGACTGAGTATTCCCTTTCGCTCTCCACACCATGGAGATGAAACCATCCCCTTTTCCAGTACTTCCTCACGATCTTCTTACCCTGTACAGAAAAACCGTCACTGCAAGGAATGAATGTACACGTATCGCTCCCATTGCTCTCTTCCCTGAACGTTCAAAGGAATCCGGCACGGGTTATCAGTACGAACCTCCCGCTCCAAGATATGGTTCTTCGTGCGAACGATTAAGGGAAGTGGTTCAAAAAAATTATCATCGATCCTGATTCCTGTCCTTCTTACCTCTTACCCAAAAGGAGGAGCAATAGCAGATAAGGAGGAACGATATAATGAGACAATTTCTTTCTTTTTTTCTGGTAGTTGCCGCTGTTATTATGGGAATATCGGCTGCGGAGACCACAAAAGAGTTCCTTGTATGGATTTTACCTCTGTTGATATCATGGGCACAGATGCCTGATACCAGTGCCCTCATCAACAAGGTTGCTGTGAAAGGAGACGGCCTCTCCTGACGGCGGGGCCTTTCCGGAACTCATCAGAATCCTTTTTTCGCACCTGATCGGGATCACATTTCATGAGGTATTCTCATAGGAACGCTCATGCGGTATTCTCACAGGAATATCTCGCCCAGACCAGGCCATCTCCCACGACTTCGGTCCGGATGAGCCGCAGGGGGACCTGGAGATCCGGGAATCCTGCCTTTGCCGGGTCGAACATGGTCGGGTCCGGCTTCCCCCCGGCCAGGAAGGGGTGGACAAGAACGCTGACTTCATCGACCATCCCTGCTTGGAGGAGGACGCTGTTGAGGGTCCCGCCGGAATCGACCCTGACCCTTTTCACACCATACCGCCTGTTCAGCTGGTCCAATGCCTGACGCATATCGATCCGGTCACCCCCTGCGATGATGGCATCGATCTTCCGTTCCGCCAGATAGACGAGGTACTCCTTCGGGGTTGCAGCGGAGCAGAACGCAAGGAGGTCCCGCATGTACGGCCAGGTCCGGATGGCGTCCCAGCACCGGACTCTCCCCCGGCTGTCAGCGATCACCAGGAGCGGCCGGGTATCCTCTGCACCCTCCGGTGGAATGAACAGATCCTCGTGTTCCTGTGGCACTTCGAGCGACGGGTTCTCGCGGACAGCGGCAAGGACCGTCTCGCTTCCGAACAGGATGGCATCCGGCTTCCAGGTCGCGGCAAGGGCATAATAGAGATCGAGATTTGCAGGGAAGTTCGTGATCCGGCCGTCAAGGCTGGTGGCAACGTGGAGGATGACCCGGGGTAGCATGCGACTGGCTCCTGATCAGACCTTCCGCAGGATGCTATGAAAGGTGATGCAATACAGGGTGAAGGTGGAAACGAGGATGAACATTCTTTGATCGCACAAGTCGCTGTAATATGCTGAGAGAGAAAGGAGAATTTATGGTTCAGGAAAATATCTCATGAACCATGGATAAAAAAGTAGCATTCGTTCTTATGCTGTGTCTTGTTGGAGCACTTGTTTTCCCTGCAGCATCCGCACCAGTGATCGGGCGATCTGGTTCAGGATGCGGGAATAGGGGCAGGGGAACGCAAAAAAAATTCCCTTCTCGATCCCATGGTCCGGTCAGGAGGGAACCACCCCCCCGAAACCTTCAATGGTGATGGTGATAATAGGGTGGTGCTGAGGGGGAGTGCTCAATGGAGAGTGGGGAAGAGAAAGCGATAGCAATCATCTCGAGAGCTGCGACCGAAGCCCACAAGGGTCAGACCAGGAAGGACGGGAAAACTCCTTTCATTGTCCATCCTGGGCGGGTGGCGAAGTGCGTCGCCCATTACGGGGGGAACCATGTCGGCATCATTGCGGCCTGGCTCCATGACGTGATCGAGGACCATGCTGAGGGGGATGCGATTGTCCGTGAAGCACTGGAAGAGACGTGTCTTCCCGAGAATAACCTGCATGAAATCTACGCCATCGTCCTGGCCCTTACCAAGAATCCGGCAATTCCCGGGAAACGGGAGCGGTTTGCCGACACGCTGGACCGGATTCTCCATGCTCCAGGCCAGGCGATCCTTGTCAAGCTCTGTGACCGGATGGATAACCTGATCGATGCCCGCGATCAGGGGCAGCAGTTCCTCTCCGAATACCTGGACCTGACGGATCACCTGATTGCTACTTTATCTGATGGTGCCATTCGTCACGGGTATTCTGAAGCCCTCGGGCACCTGAAGGTCGTCCGGGAGGATCTGGGTTTTTTTTACGAGGCAAAATTCTTTTAATCCATGGCATGGGGAGAGGGAAGGCGAGGGGGTCCCCTCCCAAACCGGGCGAGAGTGAGAAAGCCCACCAGTTCAGACTCGGAGCGAGCCACGAAATCCCCTTGCGGCATAGTACGATGGCGCACTGTTGTGGAAGAGAAAGACCCTGCCGTACCGGCGATGGGCAAAGAGGGCCCCGCCGAGTTGTCTGATCGCGGGAGGGGTCTTTATCCAGCTTGACGTTTTCGTGTCGAAATTACCCAGGTCCTGCAACGCCCGGTATTGCTCTTCCGTTAACAATTCAATGCCCATGGCGGCTGCCATGTCAATCGCATTATTGTCTGGTGTATTGGTCTTCCTGGCCTCCTGGCCTTCACGATCGTAACACACGTTCCTGCGGCCTTTGGGACTCTCCGGCGAAGAATCATAAAAGAGGTATTCGCCTGTTTTTTTATCATGACCGACCACCTCCGGCTCCCCTCCCGTTCGTTCCATTTCATGGAGCGACCACAGTTTTTCGGGATGTGCTTCCAGCCTTGCCTGGACGTTCTTCCAGAGAAGACCTGTATGGCGGTCCATGTGTTTCTCAAAACGGGCTTTTACTACCCTTAGTAGTTCGTTCTGTTGTTCCGGTGGCAAGGTTTTCTTGAGCGGAGGCATGATCCAGTATTCATCCGTTTTTTTTACATCATCGATGACGATGAGGTTCATCCCCTTCTACTCGCCACTGATCCCGATCAGCACGTGGCGATGACGGGGACCGTCAAACTCGCAGAAGTACACGGCCTGCCAGGTTCCGAAGGCCAGGTGGCCATCAACGACCGGAACGATCGCGGAAAAGCCCATGAGCGATGCCTTGACATGGGCATCGGAATTCCCCTCGCTGTGGCGATAGTCGCCCGTTGCCGGCACCAGCCTGTTGAGGGTGGTGAGGATATCGCGGGCGACGTCAGGGTCGGCGTTCTCGTTTATCGTAAGGCCGGCAGTCGTATGGGGTACATACACGTGGCAGACGCCGGTTTTTATGCCGCTCTTTTCCAGCTCAGAGGCGACCACCCCGGTAATGTCCAGCAGCTGGATCCTGGCGCTCGTGTGTACTTCTCGTTGTGTCCATTTCATGATCTCACCTTATGTGCCACCAGTCTGCCCGCCTTATGGGGGGGAGCTGGTCTGATTCCAATCGGGTTGTGGGTATCACCATGTCCACGCATCGTCTCTCCACTGATCATCAGTGATCATCCTCATGATATTCTTTACCTCCCCATTCTCCTGAATGGCCGGGGTGGCACAAAGAAGGGACGTGTTCCGTGTCCTCTCCAACATGAGTTCCGTGTCCTCTCCAACATGAGTTCCGTGTCCTTTCCAATAGGAATAGTGCAGTCATGTCCCTTCTTCCCCGGATGTTTTCAGGTACCTTTTAATAGTCAATCTCATATGTTACCATGCCCTTGAAAAGGGAGAAGGAGTGATGACCGATGCATTTTGTTGCACTGCTGAAATTCAAAAAGAAGCCGGACAAGGCGTTTATGATCGAGACGCAGAAATTAATCGATGCAGATACCCAGAAAGGGTTCAAATTCCATGCTATTTACTGGATTCTCGGGAAATACGATGCCGTGGCGGTGTATGAAGCCCCTGATGAAAAAGAGGCGATGAAAGCAGCCATGAAACGGGTGGAACTCATGGATGTGGAGACCTATGTGGCTATCCCACGGGAAGAAGTGAAGAGACTGGTGGAATAGAAGAGGATTCAGGCATTTCCCGATTTTTTTCCAGTGGCTCCCCAGTCATCCACCACATCCTCTCCAGTATGACAAAAGATAATTATGCCCCTTCTGATATGCACCATGGGAAAATGCGATGAAACCCATGTCTCTTGCAGGGAGCCTGTTCATTCTCTCAATGCTCCTCTTGTCCGGGTGTACGGGAAATAAGGTGATTCCTCCTCCTGTACAGGAAACAGTATCTGCGGAAGGATCGACCATTTCTCTCCCCTCTCCCCGGATACAGAGCCAGACCTCGGTAGAAGCCGCCCTGCTCACCCGCCGATCGGTTCGGACGTATAGCGATACTCCGCTCACGCTCCCGGAAGCTGGCCAACTGCTGTGGGCCGCCCAGGGAATAACGGACCCGAATGGGTTTCGGACCGCCCCCTCAGCTGGTGCCCTCTACCCCCTTGAGCTGTACCTTGTTGTACAGAGTGTTGACCGTCTTTCCCCGGGAATCTATCACTATCTTCCCACCGATCATCAGCTCCGTCTCTTATCCGAAGGTGAGGTATCGGATCAACTGAGTAGTGCTGCTCTCCGGCAGTCTGCGGTGAAGGACGCTCCAGTGGTGATTGTTTTCTCCGCTGTTCCTGAACGGACAACGGCCAGGTACGATGAACGGGGGATGCAGTATGTCTTCATGGAGGCGGGGCATGCTGCCCAGAATGTCTGCCTCCAGGCAGTTGCCCTCGATCTCGGTACGGTGACCATCGGGGCATTTGATGAGGATGAGGTCCGAACAATTCTGAACCTGCCGGAACGTGAAATTCCGCTCTACCTCCTTCCGGTCGGACGGCCTTGATAGGAACGTATCCCTGGCAGGAGCACCTTTCAGGAACCTCGAGGAACCTCATCGTAGACGGGATCGGACAGGATGCACACGCACGATCTCTTTTTTCGGCACGATGGAGGGGGCGAAGGCTTCTGTACGTATCATCTCAGGGATGCTGCTCTTCCCTTCTGACCTTCGCTGCCTCCCGTTCGCGAAGCTCATTCCTCCGTATCTTTCCCGAATGTGTCTTTGGGAGGGATTCCACAAATTCGATTGCCCGGGGGTACTTGTAAGGGGCAGTTACCCTCTTCACATGCTCCTGCAGGTCAGCCACGAGCCAGGGGGAGGGTGGGACACCGGGTTTGAGTACCACAAAGGCTTTCACGATCAGCCCCCGGATGGGATCAGGGGAACCCACCACCGCTGCCTCCGCAACCGCGGGATGCTCAAGCAGGGCACTCTCGACCTCAAACGGCCCGATGCGATACCCTGACGCCTTGATGACATCATCATCCCTGCCGATGTACCAGAAATTGCCGTCTTCATCCATGGCTGCCTTGTCATCGGTATAATACCAGCCTTTCACAAAGGACTTCCGGTTGGCAGCCTCGTTCTCAATATATCCTGAGAACAACCCGACCGGCCGGGGATTGACGGAGATCGCTATCCTTCCTTCGCGGTTCGTGCCCACCGGGTTACCATGCCGGTCATGGAGTTCGATGTGCCAGCCGGGAGCAGGTGTTCCCATGGAGCCGGGAGGGCTTTCGTGGCAGGGGAATGCACCGATACAGAGCACGGTTTCCGTCTGGCCGTACCCCTCGTAGATCAGGAGGCCGGTCTTCTCTTTCCAGACCCGGATCACCTCGGGGTTCAGGGGTTCACCGGCGCTCACGCAGTGGCGGAGCCGTGAGAGGTTGTACTGCGAGAGGTCCAGGAGGATGAGCATCCGGTAGATGGTGGGCGGGCAGCAGAAGGTGGTGATCCCATACTGCTCAAGGAGCGGGGGTATCTCTGCTGCATCGAATTTTCCCCGGATATCATAGACAAAGACGGCTGCCCCCTCGATCCACTGGCCAAACAGGTTCCCCCATGCACTCTTTGCCCAGCCGGTGTCGGCGATGGTGAAATGGAGATCGGATGGGTTCAGGTCCTGCCATAACCGTGCGGTGACACGATGGCCAAGCGGGTAGCGGTGATCATGGAGCACCATCTTGGGGTTGCCGGTGGTTCCGGACGTGAAGAAGATCAGGAGGGGGTCGGAAGAACGGGTCTTTCCTGCCGGCAGGGGTCTTTCTTGCTCCGGTGAATTGGTGGTGGTATCAGGAGGATAGCTGATCCAGCCGGGGAGGGTACCCTGTACCACCATACAGACTGGTTTTGATGGTTCCTCCTTGAGGGCTTCCTGTACCTTAGGTGCGTTCTCCTGATCGGTGATGACAAGCGAAAACCTGCCTATTTTGAGACGGTAAGCGATGTCATGGGGGGTCAGCAGGGTCGGTGCGGGAGTGAAGACTGCCCCGAGCTTGATCAGGGCAACCACGAGGATCCACCATTCCGGGATCCGCGGGAGCATCAGAAAGACCCGGTCCCCTCGTGAGATCGTACCGTCCTGCAGGAACCGTGCCGCCCGATCGGATTCCTGTTTCATATCCCGGAACGTATATCGCCGCTCCACTCTCTGCTGGTTCACCCAGAGCAACGCCAGCTTGTCCGGCTCTTGTTCTGCCCACGTATCAACGACATCGTACCCGAAGTTGTACCATTCGGGAACCTCTATCGCGAAGTTCTTCAGGCGGTCCTCATGGGGCTCTGGACCGGGGAGGGTACCGGGAGACCGGGGCGGCATATATGCTCGTAATATCTCCCGGAGCTACTTGAAGATGACAGATGGGTATCCGATATCGCTTCCAAAAACCCGCTCTGTTCACTTCTCCATGAATGCACAGTTCGCGACATGATCACCCCATTTTCCCCGGATGGCAACCGCCCGGAGTGCAAGGATCGTAAAGGAAGGCGCGAACAGGTGCCGCAGTTCCTCTTCTGAAGAGAAGTAGAGCACCGTCCCGATCTGCGTCGTCCGGTATTTCCCGGAACCGCCAAACTGGGGATCGTTTTCGTGAAAACAGACCGAGAGATACCTGGCGCCGGGCCGAAGCAGCCGGGCGACATTGGCAACGTACCGGGGGCGGTCCTCAGGGTAAATATGGTGGAGGAGCTCCCAGTCAAACGCAAAGTCAAAAGGACCCTTCACTTCCGGAAGGTCACCAAGAACGTCTGCAACGACGAAGGTGCACCGGACTCCCTCTCTCCTGGCATTTTCCCGGGCAAGATCGATCGCCGAAGGGGAGATATCGATGCCGGTGACATCGAATCCCTGCTTTGCTAGCCAGACAGCATAATTGCCGGCACCACAGCCGAATTCGATCGTCCGGCAGGGGACAAGCCTTCTGTTCCGGACCAGCCGGACGAGGATGTCAGGAGGCGTCTCGATGTTCCACGGGATCTTCTCAGGAGCTATCTTCCGGTAAATCTCTTCCATCTCGACAGGCATACGTACGAACCCATTACCGCGTGTGTGGGACAGAAGAAGGGAAATAGTACTCCATCACCAGTGATTACTCCATCACCAGTGATAGCTGATCAGTTGTTCCGGGCATGCCTGTCATCACCGTATCCCAAAGCCGCGGAACTCCCCGGTCGACAGGCTCTTCGTGATATCCAGGGTGGCGACGCGGATAACGGGATCGCAATCGGCCCGGATCAGGTTCACAAATGTTTCAAGCGAATCGTCCTCTCTTTCGGCAACGATCAGGACCGAACCGTCGGAGAGATTGCCGACAAATCCTGTTACACCGCCGCACAGTCGGCCACATACTACCAAAAACAATCTCCTCAACCGGTGACGGGGAGAACGAATGGGGCGGCGGATGTTCTCCATCAGATGATATCAATAGCAATCAGCTCTTCGATCTCCTCTTCTTCCTCATCTTCCGCTCTTCGTCGTTCCTTTGCGGACCGGGGAGCAGCATCCGGGGTAAAGAGTGCTTTCAGCCATTCGATCAATCCGATAGCTCATCCCTCCCTTACCTTTTGATCGGCTCTCTGGGGTTTATTCTTATGCTTGATCCGCAGCGGGGGCATTGAATGCGAACCGGTCTCCTCGATGTCGGGATCAGGGCAAGTTTCGAGCCCATGTACGTCCACTCATGACTGCATCGCTTGCAGGTTACCCGTATGCTTGTCAACATTCTCAGTCACCGTCCCTGTCGAATATAAGAGAGAAGCCGGCCCATCAGCACCTGGACCGGCCAGGCATGTACCGCAATTCCGCGGGCGTGTCATCACCTCATGCTGTCCGGTAAGGTGAGACAGAGGGACAGTCTCTTTTGGAGGCAATAAGCTGAGGCTGTGCGAGAGGTGAAAGTGAGTGGGGGGAGAGGAATTAGTTGGGAATCGAGATTGAACAAATTGGGATATAAGGATACCACAGGGATGGAAATCTATATACCTTCAATCAAGTATTTTTACTTTATTTAAAGGTAATACTTGTATGAAATTGAAGAGAGAGAGGAGACGCCTGCAGTCCGCTATCGTTCTGGTTTTTGTGTTCGCATTCACCGCGATGATAGTCCCCGTTTCTGGGGCGACTGACCAGGATGCGCAGGGCGGAGACGGAGTAGCGGCCTTGGAGGATATCCCCGCTTCAGGGAATGATACGCCCCTAGATCTCCAGGGTATCACTACCTCAGAAGAATTTCCCTATGGACTCCCCCATGCCTTTTATGGGTACGTCCTGGTCAATAACACCCCTGCCGGACCAGGATTGCTTGTTGAAGCGGAAGGACCTGGCGTCATTACCAATACATCAGATAATCCCGTCACCACTAATGCGGATGGTTCCTATGGCGGGAGTGACCTTTCACAAGTAAAGCTCACTGTCCAGGGCACTATCTCCCCCGGAACCCCCCTTGTGTTCTTCGTCAATGGAAACCAGGCCGAAGTATTTGATGATGTAGCAGGCATATGGAAGACCTCATACCCCTTCCAGAACGGGGAGATTACGGAACTGAATCTCAGGATTCCCTCTCAATCAGAAAATGGCACCCCGGTACCAGATTTCTCAGCGAACCACACATACGGACCGGTAGATCTGACCGTCCAGTTCACCGACATGTCAACCAATACCCCTACTGCATGGGCCTGGGACTTTGGCGATGGGATCACTTCTTCTGATCAGAATCCCGTTCATACATACACCAGTAACGGGATTTACAACGTATCACTGGCAGCAACAAACGCTAATGGTACCACTATTGTGGTAAAAAATAGTTACATACAGGTCGTGCCATTGATCGGAGGGGATAAAGGGTATTACCTTGTTCACTGCAATATCGATGGCGCAGAAGTCTACTTTGATGAGGATGCGAAAGGCATTATCACCAATGGAACGCTTCTTGTCTCGGTATATCTGACAGCGACTCCCTACCAAAACTACTCTGTCTCAAAAGAAGGATATGTCACCGTTGACGGTCCTCTCCACCCGTATCCTGCAAAAGACCAGACCAGGAATATCAATGTGACCCTGGTCGATGTTTCAGATAATACATGGACCCGCCTCGCTTACCCTGAAGTAACCCGGATTCAACCTGGATACCCTGATACAAACTGGACCCGTCCTCCTTACCCTGAAGTAACCCGGATCCAACCAGGATACCCTGATACAAACTGGACCCGTCCTCCATACCCTGAAGTAACCCGGATTCAACCTGGATACCCTGATACAAACTGGACCCATCCCCCATACCCTGAAGTAACCAAGATTCAACCTGGATACCCTGATACAAACTGGACCCGTCCCCCATACCCTGAGGTCAACTGGTCACGTCCGGGGTTCCCTGATGGAAGTGATAACGAGAATGGTGGCGGGCTGGGGGGTGAAGAGGATAGCGGAACCTATACCTCCGATGTTGTGAATGGGAACACGGTTGTTGGCAAATTCAGCATCAATAACATTGACCTTTATTTACCGACTTATTTTGTAAACGTACAGGGGCTTGAACCTCAGCAGAGGTATTGGTTGTTTTACACATCCCCATCCGGTGACAAGCAGTACCTTGCCACCGGTATCACCTCATACAGTGGCACCTGGTATTGGAAAGACTCCTGGGAATATTCTCCCGATGATTTGCAGGATACGACAATTTTTATGATCCAGGATGAACAAGAGGAGGCATTCCTTACCCTCGTGGCTTCGAAGACGGCTCTCGAATCCGGTGAACCGGTTACTTTTACCGCAACGCTGATACAACATAATCCCGTTTCAGGTGAAGAGGCCCCATTGAATGGACAAAACGTGTATCTCGTTGATTCGGATAAGAACAGGTATCTGTGCACACCAGGTACAAACGGTACCTATTCCTGGATAGAGAACATAACATCCCTCGGTACATACATCTATCACGCCGAAGCACTCCTGTCATCCAAAGCATATAAACAATATCCTCTTGTCTCAAGCGATGAAGTCACGGTTAGTTATTCAAGACCAACTGAACTGAGGCTCTCTGTATCAGAGTGGAGCCCAGGGCCCAACACCCCGGTCACCTTTACCGCTACGTTACTACAAGGCAATCCAGCGATTGAAAAGCAAACCTATCTGAGCGATCAGTCTGTGTATATCATCGCTCCCGATGGAAGCAGGAACCTCTGCACTCCTGGTCCGTATGGCACTTATACATGGACAACCATTCCTTCATCCAATACCTATACCTGCTCTGCAGTATTCGATGGCACCGATCTCTACCATGCGGCGGCAAGCTATGCAATGACCGTGAAACCGAAGAAAGCGACGTCACTCACCATATCTGCATCCAACACGAACCCGAACCCTGGAGAAGAAGTTACCTTCACCGCGACACTGATTCAGCACGATCAGAAAACGGGCAATGGAACCCCACTGAGTGGCCGGGAAGTGTTCATTGCCGTCCGGGACAACCTCTATGGGAGAAATCTCTGGCTGGACCCGTTCGAGCACTATCAATGCACTCCCGGCCCCAATGGCACCTACAGCTGTAAGATAAAAATCACTTCTCTTGACAACTCGTATATCGCAGGTTTCAATGGTAATTCCGAATACGCCGATGCAGGATTAAGCAACGAAGAGAGAGTTGTCATGAATCTCTCACCGCTCATCGAGACCTATGGACCTACGCTGGTCTTCCATCCCGATGAGCAGTTTTACCTCGACAATGTCGATTATATTCTCCCCGAGTCTCAGGTAATATGGGGTCTTGTGGAGAATGAGGGGGATTATAACAATTTTAAATTTGTAATTCTTGGAGTCACCCAGAACTACGCTGAAACCCATACTGCCATGAGTAATTTTGATTCGTATCTGATGGGAAAACCCCAGGCGTATATGGAACTGAAATATAACGACCGCTTCCGGTATTTCGTCAATATTCCGGAAGCGCTGAAACCTGGTAATCTTTCCCGGGCAACCACCTATGTTCGTGTATTACCAGTAAATGATGATTCAGTCGATCTCCAATTCTGGTTCTACTATCCCTACAACGGGTACGGAAATGCACATGCGAATATTGGTGACATTGATCTGGGTTATTTCTCCATACAATCCGGTTATACTGGAATCGGCAGACATTATAGTGACTGGGAGCATGTTACACTCCGATTTGACATTTCCGAAAATACTCCTAAATTACAATCGATGTACTTTGCCCAGCATGCAGGGGGTTATTGGTACAATCCTGACGAGTTGACCTATGAAGGGAGTCACCCTATTGTCTATGTAGGCCGGTTCACTCATGCCAGCTATCCCAATGGTCAGTTGGGGGTTCAAGTCTACAAAGACAATAAAGAGCACATTGATTGGGGCATAGGGCATCTCGATGTAGATCTTTGTGACTTTACTGCACATGAAGCGATGAATATGGGTATGTTTACCATACCGGCTTCTAAAGGCAAGGAATTCAGGACCTGGACCGATGGTGGCGCAGAAATATTCTCCTCGGCTTTACCAGGTGTGTATGAGCCATACTGGCTTGGGTTTAAGGGAAGATGGGGGCAGTACGAAAAGAACAATCTTGTGATAACTGTTGGTGATATTGCACCAAAGGAATTGTATATAAATCCAGTTACTGGTACGATTCTCTCGATTGTTAAAGACAAAAAACCTGTCGATGAGTGGGAAGTCAACCCTGGGCCAACCGGGCCTTCCAGGAAAGAAGCGTTTGACTTTGGCGATATCGACGGCCCACCCGTACCATAAGGGTAAAATCAGATCCACCCCTTTTTCTGGGTATCCACACCTTTCAGGACATTCATTGAGAATTCCTTAATTGACACCTTGAGAAATTGTTCCAAGGCTCTCTCTTACGTCTTCTTTTCATGACAGCATGGCCTGACCATCGGTTTCCAAAGATTCACCGGAGTTCATCAAGATACGGCATATCAGGAACTGCATGAAGGCAGACCCGGCATACGGCAAGGGCGTCGCGGACCCATGTGGCATCTCGATGGATGCTGTGAAGGAAACCACCTGAAGGGAGAACGATCTCCTCCTTTTTTCCAGGGGGTTGGCCTGCCATGCCCCCGCTCCCCGCGTTCTCGCTGGGCGTCATCCGGGACCGGGTGCTGTCTGATCGCAGATCGGTACCCTTTTTTCCGTGATGTCAGTAAAAAAGAGTATCGGTCCGTCGGTTCCCCTCTCCCCGTTGCCGCAAATGCCGATATCGGGCAGGTGAACAAGACGGGCCTGACCTCCCTACCAATTTACCGTTTCCACCCAGCGTCGTGCCATTGCAAGACAGACACGCCAGCTGTCCGTGCCCGGGTTGGCTGAGGGCTGTTCCGGGATGTTGTCGCTGTAGTAGAGAACGATCGGGATCGTTGTCAACTGCAGGAAATCCCGCAGGGGCACCCCGGACGCTTCGAGCGTTCCCCCTGAGCTCGGCATGGGGGACGGGAAATCCCCGCCGCAGGAAGATGCTCTGGAACCCTTCCCGTCCGTCCGGTGTGCTCCCCCAGCATCTCGAGAACTGCCCGGCACCATGCAGAAACACGAGCGGGATATGGGATGCGTGGGAGGGGATCTGATATTGTACATACGCATGATCCCCGTGAAGTGTCTGCCCGTCCGGTGTCCTTTTCAAAGGATCGAACCTGCCGGGATGTTGTATCACGGATCCACCGATTACGAAACTTCCCT
>Ga0209096_1002678_pt1 | contig 16775 bp, 20 predicted proteins | sample AD_UKC034_MetaG_FD_184407 | JGI IMG/M metagenome (GOLD analysis project Ga0209096, IMG submission 184407) | Active sludge microbial communities of municipal wastewater-treating anaerobic digesters from USA - AD_UKC034_MetaG (SPAdes) (version 2) | ecosystem: Engineered > Bioreactor > Anaerobic >... | reverse complement strand
CTTTCTCTCGTCCAGGTATTTCAGGAGGCTTCCGACGGTGATGAGGAGGGGCAGGCACTCCTTGCAGGAGGCGTGCCCCATGCCGAGCCTGAGGGTTTTTTCATCAGCCGGGGGCAGGGTCGAGGCCTGGATGCCGGCGCTTCTGAAAATCGCCGAGCCCGCCTCGGAAATAAACCGCCCCATGGACGGAAAAACGAGATGAACTTCCGGATCACAAAGAGGGACCTCCCGGCCCCGGGAGTCGATATACACGGGTTTGCCCCCGTCCAGCCTCATCACCGCGGGCACGAAAGGTCTCGAGGCGGTGTCTTTCTTCTGTCCCTTTTCCACCTCTCCGTACCTTCTGACGATGTCGATGAAGGCCTCGACGCGGGTTTCAAGGCCCGCGTCGGCCACGTGGCTGTCCAGTTCAAGGGTGAGCGACGGCTTCTTCCCCATCAGGTCCCGGAAATAGCCGATGAGAAAGGAGTCGGGGCCGCAGGAAAAGTTTGTGATGTAGCAGCCGTAAAGCCGGGGATGTTCGCTTACATACTTGGCGCATCTCAGAATGCGCTGGCCGGCGGACCAGTACATGCGCTCTTTCGGGATATCCCCGTCCAGCGGGAGATAATGATAGGGAATGACTCTTATGTTCCTCGACGCAAACTTGCCGGGGATCCCCATGTTCGCTTCAGAAACGAAGGCATTGTAGGAACGCCCGAAGAGGACGACGGCGAAAGCCTCATCCTTTTCCTCGATTTCGGCAAGGGTCTTCCGGCCCCTCTCCTCCATTTCCCGCAAGACCTCTTCCTGCAGCCGGACGGCTTCGCCAAACGCCCTTCGGGCCTCCCTCCGGGCGGCCCCCATTTTCCGGGCCATGGCGACGAAGGCCTTTTCCGCTTTCCCGAACCCTCCCGAGAAATCGATGACAGGGGTCAAAATTTTCCTTTTCTTTTTGAGGGTCCTGAGCGTGTCATGATCACGGAACGCCGTGGCGAGATAAAAGGGTTCCCCCTGGGACAGGGGACAGACATATCCCTTACCGGAACTGTTTTTCACATAATCCCCCTTGAAGAGGGGCAGAAAGAGGTAGTCCGGTTTCTTTTCCAGCAGGTCGAGGAAATATCCGTGGGCGATTTCGGCGGGGTAGCAGAAAGGGGCGTCCTTGTAAGCCATCCCGCCGGGGTTGAGGGACCGGGGCAGCAGGACATGGAATCCGAGGGCGCTGAAAAAGCGGTAATAAAGGGGAAAATACGTATTCACCATGAACGATTTGTTGATTCCCACGGACGGGGCGTTCCCGGGGGGCCCGGTTTCCCCGGGCGGTGGAACATATTTTCGGAAGACGAGTCTTTCGTGGTCTTCAGCCAGATTCCGGTCTCCGGCCCGCTCCTTTCGCTTGTGCCGCAGGTTGTACCAGCGGTTGCAGGCTCCCCCGAAGGGGTAGGTTTTCCCTTCGATCCGTATCCTGGCGATGGTGCATTTCCTGTCGCATCGCTCCCGGCCCCCATCGCATGTAAAGGGCGCGCCGTAGCTTATTTCCCTGTCTTTCAGCCGGGCCAGGGAAAAGGCCCCCTCCTCGAGGAGACCGAGTTTCATTCTCCCCATGACTTCGAGGGCCACGCCGAAGGCCCCGATGAGGCCCGGGTCGGGGGGAACGATGATGGGCTTTCCCGTGAGGGCCGCCATGGCAAGAGGGACGGCCCGGTTGTAGCAGACCCCTCCCTGCATGAAGACTTTCTTTCCCGCGGGCCGGTTTCCCCGGACGCGGCGGCTGTAGTTCATGCAAACGGCGTAGACCAGGCCGGCGACGACATCGTTCCCGTCGATACCGTCGTGAAAGGCTTTTTTAATGTCGCTGCTGATGAAGGCGGCGCACTGGTCATTGAAATTCGGGGGATGCCGACCCCGAAGGGCGATTTCGGCAATGTCCTCCATCTCGATGGCAAGCGATTCCCTTGCCGCTTCCTCCAGGAAGGACCCCGTGCCGGCGCTGCAGGCATCATTCATGGCGTAATCGGAGGGAACCCCGTTGATGATATAGGTGTATTTGGCGTCCTGCCCCCCGATTTCAAAGATGGTGTCCACATCCCTGTCAAAGAAAAGGGCCCCCGTGGCATGGGCGATGATCTCGTTGACGACTCCGTCCGTCATGGCGTGAAGCCCGGCGATCTGTCTTCCCGATCCCGTTACACCGAGGCCCACGATGGAAGTCCTGTCGGATAGAGGACCCAGTTGATCATGAAGATCGGCGTAACACGTCCTGGCTGCCCGGACCGGATCACCGTCCGTACGGATATAGACGGAGGAACAGACCGCATTGTCATCCAGCCGGACGATGACCGCTTTCGTCGTCGTCGAACCCACGTCGAGACCGAGAACGCAGCGGTCCCCTGCCCTGGCCTCTCCCTTTTCCGTCGTTTTATATGTGACCATGGGCTCGAAATTTTTCAGCGGGGCAAGGCGGCTGAAGACGTTCCCGCCGTGATTGAAAAGATCACGCAACCCGGGAAGCGGCCGTGTTTCGTTTTTCAGGGCCCAGAGAGCGCAGCCCAGGGCTTCGAAAACGGGGGCCTGCCTGGGGACAATGAGCTTGCCGATCTCACGCTTCAGGTAATCCACCATGACGGTGTTCTGCGCGCAGCCTCCGACAAGCAGGATGTTTTCCCGGGGAACATGGGTCAGGAGTTCCGAGATCTTTCCCGCCATCATCTGGCTGAGGCCGGCGGCGACACGGCCCTTGGGAATTCCCTTGTTCGTCGCGTGGGTGCAGTCGCTCTTGCAGAAAACGCTGCAGCGGCCGGAAACCCTGTAGGGGCTTTCCGTCCGGGCGTACGTCACGGCGTCATCCAGGGAAATTCCGATTCTCCTGATCTGCTGGAGAAAAAACTCGCCCGTTCCCGAGGCGCATTTGTTTCCCGTCCGAACGGAGGTGATTTTTCCATCCCGGCCCAGAACATAAACCAGAAAGGTTTCACCCCCGGCGCTGACAATGGCGTTTATGTCATTTTCGGGTCCGTAAAGCCAGGCCAGGGCTTCTTCCACGGCCTCCGGCTCGGGGATGGATGTCAGATTAATGTATTTCCTGAATTTTCTGCCCGTTACGGCGATGCCCTGATAGGAGGTTCTTTCGATTTTTTCGAGGTTTTCGAGGACGTGTTTTTGAGGGTTGCCGTTATGGGACTGCGCGGATGAGCGGACAACGGATATGATACCGTTACTGTCCTGAACCAGTTCCACCATCGACAACGTCGAGGCACCGATGCAAAGACCGAGAGATCTCATGATAGACGATCCCCCCCTTTTTTCAGGGCAACCGCAGGAGGTCCCGGTATAAAATCTCCCCTACGGTTCTTTCCGTGCGACCTTTTATTCCTTTTATCCTTCGGGCCAGTTCTCGGCTTTTCTTGAAATCGAAGTTTCTGAAAGCCTCCAGGAAGGACTCCAGCAGGTCCCAGTTTTTCTCTTCCATGCGCGGACAGCGTTTCAAGATCTACAGAAGGGCCCGTGACACCGACAAGGCTTCCCCGCTTTTTCCGGCGGGCGGGAGGTTACCGACAGGCTCAAGCAGCCGCCGGTCGTTGAAACAGGCCTGCCACTCGAGGCTTTCGAGCTGGGAGTGTTCTCAATTGTGCCACGGACCGAGACGATAGATTCCCTTCGTAATGCAAGAGGAAATCTTCTGGATCGCCTCTATCGTCACGCCCCGCTTTCATTGAAAGACGATTTCCACCCAAGAGGAAGACCAGCAAAGAAGCCTCTCCCAGCTGTTCAACAACGATAAAAGAATACCGGACATCCAGAAAGAAAACAATGAAGAAATGCGGGAAAGGACCAACCGGACATTCAAAAGGGCCGTCCTTTGGGGGGGCCTTCTTATTTGTCTCGAAAAGTGGGGAAAGAGCCGGACTTTGCCTTTGACAAAAAGAAAAAAGGGGTCCGGCCGTTTACCGTAACCCCTTGTTATCACTTGGTGCCGGAGGAGAGAATCGAACTCTCATGAGCGCAAGGCCCGGGGGATTTTGAGTCCCCTGCGTCTACCAGTTTCACCACTCCGGCACGGCCTTGAATTATCATCACGGACCGGCTGATTGTCAAGAAAAATGTATTGACAATCCTTGATTTCCTGTGTTAGTTAGCCTTCTGTTTTTGTTATTTCAAAATTCCGGGGCTGTAGCTCAGTTGGGAGAGCGCTTGAATGGCATTCAAGAGGCCAGGGGTTCGACTCCCCTCAGCTCCACCAAGTAAATTCAAGGGGTTGCGGGTCATGAAAAATGGCTTGCAACCCTTTTCCGTATGGTAAACGTACACTTCACCGATCATTGCCTGATCACTTCCTCTTTCTTTTGATTGTCTGCCTGATGGAGAACACCGTCTAACACATTGACGGCATTTACCTTATGGGAGGGTGCAAGGTGGGCATAGCGCAGGGTCATGCTCAGGGTTTTGTGCCCGAGCAGTTCTTTGACTGTCGTCAAATCGATCCCCGCCATGACAAGGTGGGATGCAAAGCAGTGTCTAAGGTCATGGAAATGGAAATCTTCGATTTTTGCCCTTCTGCAGGCGCTTCTGAAGGCAGTTTTAACATCAGTGTAAGGTTTGCCTGTCTGGTATTCATAGAAGACGTAAGGCACATCTAATCTTCTCGGTTTCTTGTCGGTTCCCCTGTACCGTTCAAGAAGGGCCTGTCTGACCGTTTCGTTAATGGGGATCTCTCTCCTTTCACCGTTCTTTGTCCTGTCAAGCAGTATGAACCCGTGTTTCAGGTCTACGTTTTCCCATTTCAAGGAAAGGATTTCGCTTTTACGCATTCCTGTGTTCACTGCAACCAAGACAATGGGTTTTAGGTGGCTAGCGGATTCCTTCACCAAGGCATTCACTTCATTCCTTGAAAGATAGCGCAGCCTTCGATTGTTCTCTTCAAGGAATTTTACCTTACGTATCTTCTTGAGAATCCCCTCTTCCACCATCTCCCAATCCACCGCCTTCGTGAACATATGTTTAATCGTTGCAAGAAGACGGTTCACCGTTGCGGGTTTGTATTCCCTCATGAGGTCCGATTGATACTGCTCAAGGATCATCGACGTGAAGCGCCGAAGCGGATAGGTCTTGAAATGTTCTTCAAGCTTCTCGATCAGATAAATCTTACTCGGATAGCACCGTTGACGTTCGGCCCACTTCTTGTATTCATCACACAACTCTTTGAAGGAATGGTTCTGAATCCGCTTCCGTATCTCCGGTTCTTTCCCTTCCTGAATTTCCGCTTTCCTTTGATGATAAAGATCGATAGCGACTTTCTGCTTTGTGCTTTTTGAAGATTCAGAGATCAATTTCCCGTCAAATCCGGCATAGCGTATCCACCAAAAGGCACTGTCTTTCCTCTTGTATACGCCTTTGGGCATGTTATTCACCTCCTTTTTGATTGTTCTTTTTCGAGGTAATTCAAAAGGATTTTCAATGTCTTGCTCGGCTTTCGCTCACCTCCTTCCAGGTAGTAGACATAATTGCCAGATACACCGATCATGTTTGCAAACTGCCGTTGAGTCATTCCCAGCAGCTTACGAAAATCTCTGATTTCATCCGGTAACCATGCCTTCATGTCTGCAAGGTACTCTAACATAGTTAGATAGTCAAGGGAAAAATGAAGTGTACGTTTTGGTATACAGGGAATATTTTGTTCAGGCATATTCAATACCTTAGGTGAGGATCTTATGATTATCAATCAAGTGCTTGGTTATCTCGTTTCTTTTTTTTCTTCTCCGTCTCTGATGGTAACTGCAATGGATCAAACTTGAAGGAATTCAACCATTGATCAATGTCTCTTTTTCTGAACATCCTGACCTTGCCGCCTATCTTGAAACATGGAAGTTTTCTTTCTCTGACCATCTTTGAAACACCGGACGGCGAAAGATTCAGATATGCAGCCACATCCGAAGTATCCAAGAATTCACTGTATTTTTCATCTTTGCTCTGGCCATGGGCAATGATGGGTTTCAATTCGTTGATGATTGCCTGAGCAATGGCATTTATGTCTTTTTCTTCAAGCTCTATCTTCATTACCCACGCCCTCGGTTTTCTTAGTTCCTTTCGCCTTCCACTGGTCAACCGCAGCCCAATAATCATTCAGGCTCGCCTTTCCATCCAAAACGGCCAGGAACAGCCGGTGAATTTCATCTTCAATGCTCCTGGTCCTGGCCCGGATCTCGTCTGAACCGTTCCATGTTCCCCTGGCTTGGATCTCATTCATGGCAACAAACATGATTTGATCCATCTTCTTTTCCATGGATTGCCGGTCTAATGATTTCAATTTACCTTCCACGTTAATCTAGAAAATCCGTCTCATAAAACCGTGAACATTCCCCCTTGAAATATAACAATGCTGCTCCCCCGGAATTGTAGCGGCTGGCCTCGATCCTCACGGTAGTCAGGGGATCGAATGACTGGACCAAGACCCCATTTTTTGGCGAAATACTGTCTCTCTTTTTTCTCTCACCCCTGTCGCTACTCAATCGATTCCGGTGGAGAATGATAAGGTGGTCACAGTCAGAGTAAATGGAGGATGAATCCTTAAGGTCTTGAGCAGTCATGCTTCTGTCATCCTCAATTTTTCTTGGTTGCGCAATCAGGATGATGGGGATCTTCATTTCTTCTGCTAGGAGTTTAAAGCCTTGGACGGAAAGCGAGATTTCCTGTGTCTGGTTAGTCATTGAACGGCAGAGAAAATGAAGGTGGTCAAATGCCACCAGTTTCAGACCATATCTTCTGATTGCTTGTTTCAGGATGTTCAGCATCTCTTCCGTTGAGGGTTTTTTATATGCATAACCAAAGTAAAGGGGCTTACCTTGGAAGGCATTCCTCGTATTTTCGATTCCTCTTTCACTTATGTTTTCTTCTTCGCAATGGAACTGAACAATTTTGTGGATGATTTTCTCCGGTCTCATTTCCATGCAGAAAAACAGCGAAGGGATCCCTTGGAGAGCATTCCAGGTTACAAGCTGAAGGACCCATGAGGTTTTTCCAATCTTGGGGGGTGCAGACACAACCACAAGTTCCCCGGGCTTAAGACCGCTTTTCAATAGCCTGTCAACCGATTGAAATCCCGTATTCAATCCCGCTTGATCCGGCTTTTCACCTTCTTTCTTGAGAAGTTCCAGTCCGTCATTCAGGGATATGATTCCCGTAACATCAAAGGGTCTCGCCTTTTGGACAAGGGCCTGAAAATCAGAAACATCATGGTTGCTAAAATATTCATTCACATCCTGACCATCCGGCAGGACTACGTTAAAGCACCTGTCGAAGCCCAACCGATAGGCCGCTTCCCGGGCACCCCTCTGGCCGGGTTCATCGGAATCATAAAGAAGAATAATTTTTCCCACCGATTCAAGAAGATCGATCCATTCGGCATTGAATGAACCGGCACCAGCGGTCACACCCACAACATTTTCACCCACCTTTTCAATGAGGGTAAGACAGTCGATTTCGCCTTCGGTCAGATAGATTTCATCAGGATTCTTCTCAAGAGCGTCCTGGTTGTAAAGAACGGTTTGACCGCCAGGATAGCGTCGAAATCCCTTTTCTGCGGGTGGAATTGTCCGGTACTTTATATTGACTGCCCTTCCATTGGCGTAATGGGGAATCATCAGCCACTTTGTGCCGTTCTTCTCGGTTTCAAGACCCAGTTTGAACCTTTGTACGATATCAACACCGATTCCTCGCTCTGCGGTAACGTAATCAAGAGCATTGGCATCATCCAAGAGCGTTCTGTGACCTTTCGAAATAATCTCTTCGCCCGGCGCATTGAACTTTACGTTTTTTCCTTGAAATGCTTGGACGATTTCTCCGCCTGATGATTTGTGGCGGCTTATATTCCTTCCATTTATTTCCTGATCTCCAAAATGCTTTTTCAATGTAGTCAGGTTCCCCCTTTCCTGGCATTTGTGGCAGAAAAACACACCCTCTCTCTGGTCAATGTAAAAATGCCCTTTCGTGTCTCCACAAAACGGGCATTCCTGCAAAATGATCTGACCGGCCCGGATTCTGTGAACAAGGTTTTTCGACTGTATGTAATCAGTTGCTTCCATTGTCACCTTTGACGACTGGACCGATATTTTCTGTTTCCCCCCTTAGGTAAGCATCGAGAAGGGGGCTTCCTGTCGACCTGAAACAGGCTTTTCCCTCCCAGGCAGTATCTTGGTTTCTGATTATCCCCATTAAATATTTTTCACCCTTGCCCTCACGGTAACACTGCTTATCAAGGTACACCCCACAGCCTGCAATTACCTGCTCAACGGAATAACTGTTCCACAACTGAAGAATTTTCAGCTTAACGGAATCGGCAATCCTTCCCGTCTTTCTGGTGAAAGAGATCGCCTCAAGGGTCTCATGGATGATTTCTGGCTCAGGATACCTATCCAGGAGAGAAGAAATTTCTTCAGGTATATTATTCTTTATCTTCTTTATATTCTTGTTTGTGGTTAGTTGCTGGTTAATTGCTGGTTGATCTACTGGTTGATCCTTTCTAACACCCCCCTGATAAGTATCCCAATTTGTTATGGATACTATCGAATATCTGTTGGTTGATTTGCTGGTTAGATTTTTACGTTTCCTCAGTGAGTTAAGGATGGTCCTCACTTCTTGCTCAGAAAGTCCCGTCTCTTCTGCGGCTCTTCGCCGTCCGAAAATAAATTGACCTGGCTGCAAGGTAACTTCCTGACGGTCCACCGTTACCTTGCATTCGAAACTGTGGTTGGCCTTGAGAAGACACCATGTCCAGAATACCCACAGTTTATGATCTTTAATCCACCCGTTTTCTAATGCTTTTCGATAAAGTTTTACGAATCCTCTGTTCAAAGGGCATACCTCCCGGGATCTCCGTCAAATCGGAACAGGAGCATGTTTGCAAGATTTTTTTCCGGGCTTGGCGTTTCAAAGCGCACATCCTCCCGCTCATCCGCCAGTTCGCAAAGCAGAAGTAACATATTCGCAGCCAGGGGATTCTTTTTGAAAACACTTCGATAACGCCGCTTGAAGTTAACGTTCGGAACAAAAAACGAAAGTCGTTCTTTACTCATCTCTTAGTTTCCTCCATTTTAAGGTTAAAATTTGGGTACTTTGAGACGCACATTTCCAGCCCACCCTTGTCCCAACCCTTCTTTGGGATGATCGTTAAAATTTGGCCGCCTTTTCCTTGATCAGGTGTTCTTTTCTGGCCCTCATCGCGCTCATCTGTTCCCCCGTTCTTCCTCTCCTGAACACGAGGCTCTTTCCGAACCGATAGGGGTGACAGTGACAGTCTTCCGTCTGGCAATCGGCAACCATGCTTGAAGATCCGCCCATGCATTCAAGACAGAATTTTCGGATCACTTTCACTGACGGCCTACCCTTGCCCATCCGATATTTATGGAACGGGCAATCTGTCCCGTCACAGCCAGGAACATCAGAAGCAATTTCACCAACGCAATGGACACAGTATTTCCTGATTGTCTGGCCCGGGGTGAGAGCTATGCTCCCCGCATTTTTCAAGTCGAAAGCCTGTTCAACCTTTGGGGTCATTTCTTATTGCATCCCTCACCGTAAGTTCTGTTCACCCACTCCATGACAGCCGCAATATTGAATCGGACATACTTCCCAACCCTGAGCCTTGGTATGGCCCCCGGACCCCTGGCGCGTGTCCGGCGATAAAGCCAAGACAGGGGCACCCTCAACCGTTCCGCCATTTCCTTTGGCGTAATCAGTTCGCCTTTTTGATCCATTGTTTCCCTCCATCGTTATTGTTTAAACAAAAAAAGCCGCCATGGTTGAAAATCATCCATGACGGCCCAAGACTACTAAAGATTATCTATTAAAACAAATTTACATGTTATATCCCATACTTATAAAATTACACTCAATTTGGGAGGATTTTTAAAGGTTGAGGGTTTACTAATCATCCAAATCAAGGAATTCTTCAGCTTGATCCCTTGACCACCCTAGCTTCATCATCCGCTCAATTCTTGATTCCTTTTCTGTTGACTTTTTAACTTCTTTTTTCCTTTGTCTACTCTTCTTAACGGCCTCGCGATTTTCTTCGGGCTTTCTTTGTTTGTTTTTATAGTCATACCTGCATTTTGACGTGCAGAAATAATTATCCGATGAAATTTCTTTATCAGTTGATCTTAGATGATAATTTCCACAATTCTTGCACTTTTTTATTTTTTTTTGATTATTGTAACTAAGATAATCTATTAAATCAGAATAGAAGATCGAGTGGAACTCATCACCGAATGTTAGCCCTATAGGTAAGCCTTTCTTATTCCTAAGTTTTTGTATAAAAGCAATATTGCGAATTTCATTAAATCCATTTATATCATTTAAAGCACAGCCTTTTTCAAGTTCGCTTAAAACATGTAGAAAATATATCTGGCGGCATTGATAACAAAATATTTCCTCGTCAAAACAAGGACATTGACCGCGTTGTTTTGTGACAACATTCTTGCACATACATCGAATTTCGTCAGGATCATTCTTACACTCTTTGTCGAGTCGTAATCTATGTTCGTATAACAATGTATAGGAATCATATATTCCTCTTTTTTTTGCAAATTCAGGATCTGTTACAACTTTATTTACTAACCGGTCTTCTAAGGCACCGCATTGTATTAAGTATTCGGCACGCTCAAACATTGATCCCGCATATTTGAAACTTCTATAATACTTCCTTTCTTCTTTTGAAAATGAATGATAGTATATCAATGCGTCAAGATTATCTTGCATGTTGTTGGCTATTTTCATATCAAGTTGAGAATATCTAATTGCAAGATCTATAATTAGTCCAGTGTGTTTCCCAGTTAAGTTTTTAAATGGCATCTTATGCCTCTCATAAATTAACCGCAAATTGGAAATATCCTCAATTAGCGACAATCGGGCATACGTTATAAAAGGTCTGTTTTCTCTGGTATTTTGAATTGCCTCACCCTCGCAATCTCCCCGGTTTTGTAGGAAAGGGCAAAGCCAGTGGGGAAGCTGGCTTTTCGGGTCCGGTTCCCTATGCCCTTATTCTTACGATTTCCTTATCACGTTTGGAAGGAAAATCAATCCGATATCCTATGCATCTGTGATCTTGCCTTCCAACTCTTTCAGCCGATTCACCATCGGTTTTACGTAATCGAATTCATAACGAGCGGTCAATTCTTGAATGTCCTTCAAGTAATTTTCCAACATGACTTTTATGTTTAGCAGCGTTCCGGCAATGTATGAGACTCTTTCGGGGGTTGCTTCACCTCCCTCGATTTCCTCGATCTTATTGTCGAGAAGATCAAGCAGACACTGCATTGGAATGAATCCCCGGGCATTCAATTCATCCAGGGCACCAAACTTAACGGCCATTTCGGAAATTCTCATTGCAAACCCCCTCTTTTTTTGTTGATCATCATTACTGTTTAAATGATAGATATCTAACATACAATATTCTTGTTGGTCAAACTTTTTTGTTGCACCATGTCCTTTGGTTTTGCTAAGGGATATTTATGACTGAGAAGAAGATGTTCGCCACTCGAATTGATAAGGAACTACTCAAGGAACTCAAGATACTAAGCGTCCTAACGGAAAGACCCGTCAACTCTCTCCTGGAAGAAGCAATAAATGATCTTGTTCAGAAATTGAAGATAGATAGCCCTTTGAAGGGGAATTAACTTTCTTCATCCCTTGCGGGGAGCGGGATTTTGTTTCAACCTCATAAAGACCAAATCTAAGCGCAATCGATATATTCATACAAATAGGAGGAGTTATGAAGCAGTTATTCGTTAGATTAGCTATGCTCTGTGTTTCCTCTTTCCTCATATCTGCATGCGCAACTGCAAACATTTATCAAAAGCCAGGTGTAGATATAAGCAAATATAAGAAAATTGCCGTAACGAAGTTTCTCTGCTCAAGTGATGAATCGGCAGGGCAAGAAGTTAGTGATTTAATGGCTCTTGAATTCATTAAAAAAAATTATAATGTCATTGAAAGAACCCAACTCGCTGCACTTGTTAACGAAAATGAACTGTCTATGATGGGCATTACGGATACAGCCAGGCCGCAATTAAAATTGATGGGCATTAATGGACTAATATTTGGCACCGTCAGTAGTTATAGCAATGTACCTGGTGAGTCACCAATCTTTGTTAAAGGAAAGGTGATTGCCACGCTACCAACGAATCGCTGCACTGCTTCTCTCTCGATCAAGATGGTTGATGTAGATTCAGGTCAGGTTGTATGGATAGCAAACGGGTCGAACTCTGACAGCGGAATGGGCCTTACACCCAATAAGGTTATGCAAGATGTTATAACTATCATTGCAGAAAAGATTCCTCAACAGAATATTGATGTCGTTATACCTCAAGTACTGCCAACAAGGGTGGAAAAAATTAGCAACTTCTCATCAGAAAAAATCATTCAAGTCAGACCAGATGAAACACCCGGCCCAATGGAGCAGAAAGAACAGCGTCAAAAAAAACTTGCACGTCAAGTTAACGCAGACTTGACAGAATATGAGAAGGTGACTTCATCGAAATACGGCCAAGGTTTAGAAGCTGCCACCTGGAAAGCAATGATATCAAGTTATCCTGAGGCAAAAGATGTGAAGGTGGGCGATGTGGATGGAATGCTTTCGGTAATGGGGTTAACCCGTTACGGCAACGAAGTTATCACCTTGGAAGAAGAGAAACAACGGATAGAAAAGAAAGAGATGAGGCAATTGGAGGAAAAACCAAATAGAACCAATTATGAATTAATACAATTGACATACACGGATCTTCAGACAGGTCTTATGTGGGCAGCAAGAGATAACGGAGTGAATATCGATTGGAAAAATGCCAAACAGTATTGTGATAATTATTGCTTATGTGGTTTTAATGATTGGCGGATGCCAACGATAGAGGAACTTGTAGGGTTGTATAAGAGTGGTATCCATAAGAATAAAATTAACCTAAGTGGACCTTTTTTATGGGCACTAGAAACGCGCGGTTCCAAGGCGGCTTATGTCCACTTTCCTTCCGGTAACAAGGATTGGGATTATTCGATAAGCTCTTTAAACTGCAGAATCATCCCGGTTCGATCTTGTAAGAGAGTTGAAGGTCATTCTGATAATCAACCCATAGAAAAACCATCTTCATCATGGGAAGAATTTGAAGGATATCAACAAAGAGATGACTGGTGATGTCCTGAATGAGGGTTAGTATTTAAATGCCTGTATCTATCAAATTTTTGCTTCGCTAATTTCTGACATTGTCTGCTCCGGCACTCTCCTCCACTTGGCTGTAAAGAGTCAGCCCAGTGGAGGAAGTGTCTTTTCGGATTTGTTTTGCTTATCTGCATTACAAAAGACATCTACTTTTGTATCTTCACACGTGCTTTATTGATTCGCTTCAAAATTGGCTCAGCATAGCTGCTATGAAGATCGGCTTTATATGTCTTAAAGTAATTGTCAGTATGTTTAATTGCCTCTTCAAGTTTTCCTAACTTGATAAGGCATACCGTTAGTCGATTTAATGCGTATACCTCCCCGGAGAAACCGACTTCGGCCTTCCATTCCTCAAGACATTGACCGACAATTCCTGTTTCGTAGCTAATGAAAGCATAGCTCTGAATGGCTTCAACCGCCCTGGTGTACATTAATGCCGCCTTCCCTACATCTACCTTTTCAGTGACCTTGGCTTTCTCGATAAGCGATCTATTTTCGTTTCGTAGCTTATTGAGCATGTCGAGAGATTCTTGGTCATAATCACGGGACATGTTGATCCAGTTGACAAGCTTTTCGGGTGGACATTGAGCTATCCATGCGGCTTCCAAATCTTCAGCCTCTTGGGCTGACAAGTTGTCGTGAAGGATTTTGACTTGGTAGTCTCCTTTTAGATGTTTTTTAACATACCAATCCCATATTAGGTGGCGGTCGCTATCCCAAGCCCTCCTGCCTTTTCCTTTTCCTATATAAAATATTTGTCCAGTATGATCCAAATGCGCATAGACATAATATCCACGTGGTTTTTTTTGATCAGCATCCGAACTTGGTTCAAGGGGCTCGGAGGCGCTATTTACAATTTCGATACCTCGATTTGTCAGCCTGAATATTAATTTCATTGATTATTATTGCTATTTTTTTCCCAAAACTCCCGGCTCAAGCGCTGCCCTTCGGCAATCTGAGCGGGTGACATCTTATTGCTCAAAGTATCCCGGTATTTCTTTGCATTTTCATTTCCCCTTGCAGCTAAAAGATTAAACCACTTGTACGCCTGAACATAGTCTTGCGGTACACCATCGCCACTGTCATACATCCAACCCAAACCGAATTGGCCAGCTTCCTCGCCTTGTTCAGCAGCCTTGGAGAACAACTTGAATGCTTTCTTGTAATCCTGGGGAACGCCATCGCCCCAATAATATAACATGCCAAGCCTTCCTTGCGAGTAGGCATCGCCCTGTTCAGCAGCCTTGGAGAACCATTTCAACGCTTCCTTGTTGTCTTGGGGAACGCCTCGACCGTTAATATACATCCAACCCAATTGACGTTGGGCAATAGAAAAGCCCTGTTCAGCAGATATGGAGAACAACTTGAATGCTTTCTTGTAATCCTGCGGAACTCCGTGGCCTTTTAAATACATCTCGCCCAAGGATCCTTTAGCAATCGGATGTCCCTGTTCGGCGGACTTGGAGAACCATTTGAACGCTTCTTTGTAATCCTGTGGGATGCTGCCGTAACCGCGAACATACATCAAACCCAAACTGCATTGAGCTTCGGCATCGCCAGCTTCTGCTTTGCGGTATGTTTTTTTAAAGGATTCGGTATTGTCTTGTGATAATACTGCCATCGGTATAATCAGAAAAAATACCAGCACAGCAATATAAAAACTTATCTTCAACACCTCATCCCCCCTCCATTTTTCTTTGTTCAGCTATGTTCGTCCTGAAAGACCGGAAATGTTTTCGGATCATCTTGTCAACATCAGTCCCGTCAGGATTCAGGATGTTGGCGTTTTGCTCCTTTTTATAAGACAACCTTTTAAATATAAAAATATTTTTTATAACTTATCATAAGCATGAAATAATATCTATCTTTCCAATATCTCAAAAGATAGTCACTGGAGACATATTTTTTTGACTCAACCAGTTCCCACATAATTTCTTATCAACCGGGAAGCGTGTGTGCCCGTCTGATACGAATCCTATAGGTGCGCTTTGGTGCTCTATGTTGCGCTATGCTTCACTTTGGTTCACCATATATGCGGTTTAATGCATCGGATTTGACCGTTTTGTTAACCCGAAGCGTTAACCGTCTACTCCTTTGTACTCCACCCTCCAGCCCCGGGAAGATTCAAGGACGAACTCATCCTGCTTGATTATCCCTGCGATAACAAGCAATTGGCTGTTTATCTCGTTTGTAGCTTTGAGCAGTTCAGGGCGATCATCCATCCTGGCCCTACCCTGGGAATCGAAGTTAACGGGTTCCGTGTCTTCGTTCTTGTCGGATTCCATACGATCCAAGCGCTTCTTTACGGCAACGTGAGAAATGCCGATCTCCCCGGCGATCTCACGAAGGCTCCTGTTCTGCTTCTTCAGTTCAACAATCTTCTCATCGGTATGATCCAAGGTTCGAACCTCCATTTTTTGACCTCCCGTGTTGCGGCGGATTCTATGTGCTATTAGGCGGGTCTCTGTCCGGTCCCTCCCCGGTGGGCAGGGGACATGGGACAATGGTCGACCGCCACGGGGTAACGTATAGTTTCCGTACGGTAAGCATATCGACAATATGGCTTAATGTGACTTTTCAAACGGAAACAGCTGATGAATATTTGCCTGATATGACTCAATATGATGTAATAGGAGGGCTTCTGGGTCTTGGGATTCCATATATGGCATTCAAGAGGCCAGGGGTTCGACTCCCCTCAGCTCCACCAAGAAAATTCAAGGGGTTGACCAAAACAGGTTAACCCTTTTTTTGTCACACCGATTTTATCCGACTACTGTCCCACCCCTTGGAGAAATAAAAAGGCCGCCCCGACGGACGGCCCTCCTTTACTCCTTGGACGAAACATTGATCAATAAGAGGGTACCCCTGCCACTACATCGTTCAGTTTCCCATGGCGGGTAAGCCCGGGCTTCTCATAGAGCTTCTTTTCCACCTTCTTCTCTTCATGATTTTTTTTCATGATCCCCTCCTTAAAATCTCGCGCAACCCAACGAACCGGTTTTTGCTGTTGTACCAGCCACGACGTTTGTCAGTTTTTCTATTTTTGTCAAGACGGGCTTCTCATACCTCGTCTTTTTGGTCTCTTTCTTTTCTTCTTTCTTCATCGCCCGATCCTTGGTAAATTATACGAAATTTCTAACACTATAGGATAAGCCTTCACGTCTCTCAATGGTTTTCATAGGATTCTCGTAACATTGACCCTGATCCTAGGCATTTAACCCGGGGGAGATGGTTCTTGTGAAGAAGTCGAAGGATGTCCGCCTGCCGTTGCCGGGAATTTGCCTGAGATGATTCAATGTGCCGCAATGTAAAAATTCACGGTAGACAAGAAAGAGGCACTACCTGTCGTGGATGAGACCGTATTCATTTTTCTCCCAGTTCCTTCTGGAGTTTCCGGATTTTTTCCTCCGTCGATTTCAACTCTCGGTGCCAGTAGCGTTTCTTGGCGCTTTTTTCCGCTCTCTTTCTCTTTATCTTGTATTCTCTAGCCTGACTCTCCAGATCCTCGATCTGGCTTTCAATACGGGCACGTTCCGCCTGTTCTTCCGCTTTCTCGGTCGCCAGGGCTTCTTCTTTCTTTCTTCTCTCCTCTTCC
>Ga0209096_1002677_pt1 | contig 16776 bp, 19 predicted proteins | sample AD_UKC034_MetaG_FD_184407 | JGI IMG/M metagenome (GOLD analysis project Ga0209096, IMG submission 184407) | Active sludge microbial communities of municipal wastewater-treating anaerobic digesters from USA - AD_UKC034_MetaG (SPAdes) (version 2) | ecosystem: Engineered > Bioreactor > Anaerobic >... | reverse complement strand
GGGTGATAATTGAACATGCGGGAGTTGGAGATTACTTTACTCGGGTCTTTGAGGACGACTGGATGGCGTCAACATCAAACACAGGAAAAAAAGGACCTGACTGGTTCAAGATCGGGATTGCTCTCGCAGTTCTCTTTACCCTCGCGGGCCTGGCATATATCAAGAAGAAGACCGTGTTTTAACTCAATCATGATACTGGTAGAGAACAGCTCTGGACTTTTGGAGGCTCCACGTGAATTATCGTTTCATCGCACACCGGCATATGTCACAGAGTGTGATCCCGGTGTCTGAGCTTGTTACGGACAAGGCCCACCGATCGATGAGCGAATCGAGTTCATGTGAGATCTCAACACCTGAATCTCCTCTTTTTCTGCTCATATACTGTGATACTGCCGCACGGCTGACACCAAGCATTTTTGCCGCATCGCTCTGCGTGATCCCCTCTCGCTGCACGAGCCGTGTTACCATTTCAGCCCTCATTGCAGGAAGGTATTTGCGTACCATGATATCACAGACAACGATATCACAGCCGGCATTCTTCATGCAGGCACCTGTTGCGGCTCGCGATTCTGATAAATAATCTGGCGTGCATCACGGAAATTGAACTTTTCGATGATCAACTGATTCTCCTTCAACTTCTTCAGGGCATAGCGCACCGTCCTCGGCGCAAGTTTGCTCTTCCTGACAATTTCCTTATGGGTCATCGCGCCACCTTCATCGAGGAGATGCAGGACAGCCCGGGATGAGGGGGGGAGGTTTACTTGTGGCATGAATAAGTGTTAACGCTGTTAACATATCAAACTGTCGATTATAAATCTGATTGATACGTGGATCCTTATATGCTTGTCCGGCAGGAGCGTATTGCCTTTCTGCTCCTCTGTTTTGTTTCGGTGTCGATCATTGCAACTACATTCATTCTCTCCGGTATTGACAAATCCATCCTGGCATCAGACTATACTCCCCGATCAGATGAGGGTTCACTGGTGCATCTCGAGGGAGAAATAAAAGAAGTCCACACCACAAAAACCGGAGGGCATATCCTTGCAACCATCAATGGAACGGCGGTTTTCATCCCTGCCACCCTTGCAGGGGAGGTAGTGCTGCATGAAGGGGACTACGTCTCCCTGTATGGCCTGGTTCAGACATACCAGGGAGAGAGGGAAGTTGTGCTGAATTCCCACAGTGATATCACGATACTGAATAAGAGATGATCGGGCTGATCAGGATCTCAACCAAGGAAATGAGAACGTCTTCCCATGACATCTGAATTCAGAAAAATCTCTGCAGCAGATTTATTCTTCTGAATCACCGGTTTCTTTCGCTTCCCTGCCATATTCAGAGGATATCCGAATCATCCTTGCAGAGTGTGCTGCTGCTGTTTTCACGTTGTCATCCATGTCCGCCAGTGCAGCCTTTTCAAGAGATGCGAGTGCCCGTTCATCTCCAATGAGGCCTAATGCAAGAGCAGCATGTTTCCGGACCTGTTTCTTTTTATCATTGAGGAGCGCTATCAATGGCTCCACCGCCCGTTTGTCACGAAGCTTGCCAAGGCCCAGTGCAGCACCAGCCCGTAACCATGGTTCTGTCGAGTTCAGCGCCTGGAGCAATGGCTCCACCGCCCGTGCATCCCCAATAGAGCCCAGCGATTTTGCAGCCAGCCATGAGACTTCGACAAAGGGATCCTTGAGTGACTCGATTAATGGCAGAACCGCTGTCTGATCACCGATAATACCCAGATGCTCGGCCGCTTTCCACCGCGTGTCAAGATGCGGGCTTTTCAGAAGATCGATATAAGCCTGAATATTTCGCCTGCGGAGGTTACTATCAATAAATTTTATATCAAGAGGTTCTTCTTTATCCGCATTCATCAGACAACTCCCGCTCACGGGGGGTTGGTGACCGGCTCTATTAATTGTTTTGGTTTTACGGGCATTCTTTCGGGAGATCATTGAGTATCCTGGAATGGTTTTTTAAGTTCATGAGTAATTTCAAGGCTGACATCGAAATTTCGGACGGTATGGGTCAGTGTCCCGGCGCTTATCCGGTCAACCCCGGGAATGGCATATGAGAGGAGATTTGTCTCATCTATGTTTCCAGAAACCTCGATTACAAGGTGTTCCCGGAGATCTTTTCTGTTCATTACATCCAGCGTCTCCCTGACAAGGTCAGGCGTCATGTTGTCCAGGAGAATCATATCTGCACCAAATTTGGCAGCAGCAACGGCATCGGTAGGGGTGGAGACTTCCACCTCGATTTTCCGATACAAGGAATGGTGCTTTGCCCGCTGGATGGCAGTCTCAATGGTAACGAGAGCGAGATGGTTATCCTTGATAAGGATACCATCTGAAAGGTTCATGCGGTGAGGATCCCCCCCGCCGATCATTACCGCTTTTTTATCCAGATACCGCATACCGGGCGCTGTTTTACGGGTAGCTGCAATACGGATCGGAACTCCGGTGGTTGAGAGGAGAGAGGATAGCAATCTGGTACGGTTCGCAACACCACTCATTCTCCCGATGATGTTCAAAGCGGTTCTTTCCACGAGAAGAATCCCTCTGGCAGGACCTTCCATCGACATGATGACGGTGTCAGCAGCGACTTCGCATCCATCTGAATAGCGATCGTGTATAATTGCGCCGAAATATGAAAAGAGGGTTGCCGCCTCTTCGAGTCCTGCAATCAATCCTGCTTCGCGGGCGATGATGACCGCCTTACACCGGATATCCCCTAGGGTGGTTTCACTGGTGATATCCCCAAAGGGTGCATCCTCTTGGATATAGGAAAGGAGAAGTTCAGGAGTATGCATATGCGTGTCCTTCCGGAGGGAGAAATAGCGATGTTGTTCCCAGATACAATCCGTTCGAGGCCGTTCTGTGAATTCTCATGCCAGCCTCTTCATCGTTTGAGAAAATGCTGGAGGCTCCACGTCCTGCACAACTGGCGGGTTTCAGTGGCCGCAGTCCATTTTGGGAATTCTGAGGATTCATGTTCCAACCACCAGCGGCTCTTCGATGTTGGTGAGGAGTGAGAGAATGGAGAGGGCTGCAAGGTAACTGGTTGCCGGATTGTCAGGGCTTGGCAGATTGTTCACACGGATATAAATATCGCCAAAGACTCCTTCCACGATTATCTCATGGATATTCCTGTCGACAGCAGGATCCACATAGAGTTCCACATCCACCTCTCGCCCGGCTGCAAGGCTGAGTGCCACTGAGACATTTACATTCCGGGGGAATTCCTTGATGCATTCATTCGCTTTTCCTTCAAATATCAGTGTCCGCTCTGATGCAGGGAGGCCAAGAGACGCCGGATTCTTTGTGGTACGGAGCAGGAGTCGTGAAATGGGTGCGATCTGACCGACTTTTATGTTATCAAGGCCTGTAATCGCGCCGCTTGGGATATGGATCTTTCTTTTTTGCCTCCGGGCTATGCCGATAATTTGTGACCTGAAAAGGGGGTCTGATAATGCACCCACACTCATGACAACCATATGCTTTTCATGTAAAAGGATGGTCTCTGCATAGGCCTTTACTGCTTTTACCGAGGCCGCCTCCACGACCAGGTCAAAAGGAGCATTGATAAAATCCTCGAAATTTTCATACGGTGTCCCCCCAGAAACAAGTGCGAGTTCACACGCCCTTTCATGGACTTTGTCATAAAGGGCGACGACCTTCCAGTTTCCCTGGTACTCTGCAATAATATGCCCGATATTTCCACAACCGAGGAGCCCGATGCTCAACATCACTACAACATACACAACGCTATCGGTTAAGCATTTTGCAGAATAGGCATGATAGGAGGCAATGATTTTTTTCCGGGTCTCAAAGGCAGCTCATGCCCTCCCCTGGCTTTATGAGGGGTTGGACAGAAATCACACACGGGTATGGAGTCTCCAGCCGGATCTGATTCAGAAATGAGTCATAGAGAGAGCTTTTCGGACCTTGCACACAAGGATGTCTGTATCCTCACTTTTGGGTGTACCTATAATCACGGAGACAGCAGGAAACTGGAAGCGGTTCTGATCTCTCGAGGCTGCAGGATTGTCCCGGAACCGGAAAAAGCCGATGCACTGGTAGTGAATACCTGCACGGTGATCGGAGCAACAGAGCGGAAAATGATCAGAATACTGAAAAAATATAGTGATATGCCCCTCTACGTCACAGGCTGTATGATGCTGGTGCAGAGAGAAGAGATCTGCGCAGTCTGCAATCCGGGGTTTATCCATCCTGATGCAATAACGGAAGAATTCAGTCGGATTCCACATCGCAGCCACCATGAAACAGGGATAGTCCAGATAGGGAAAGGATGTCGCGGAACGTGTACGTATTGTATCACCCGGTATGCAAGGGGTCCTCCGGTCAATCATAAAATGGAAGAAATACTGGATGAGATCCGAAAATGCCATGAAAATGGAGCATTCGAGATTCAGCTCTGTGCCCAGGACTGCAGCGCATGGAGGGGGGAGGACCATGAAACCTTGGCCGACCTTCTTTCAAGCACCGGAGATCTTCAGGGATCGTTTCTCATCCGCGTCGGTATGATGAATCCCGCAACCCTCCTTCCGATTCTCGATCCTGTCATTGAATCGTTCACGAGTTCACGAGTATTCCGTTTTGTTCACCTTCCAGTCCAGTCCGGTTCAGACCGGATTCTTTCGAGAATGGGCAGAGGGTATACCCGTGATGAGTTTACCTCACTCGTGAATGAGTTCCGAAAAAAAATTCCTGGGATTTCGATAGCAACGGACATCATCACGGGATTTCCTGGGGAAGATGAAGAGGACTTCCAGGCCTCGATTGACTTAATTTCTGCGGTGCAGCCCGCCAAAGTAAACATTACCCGTTATTCACCCCGCCCCCACACCATGATTGCCGATGCAAAAGCGCCTACTGATTACATAAGGAAAGTCAGATCACGAAAGATACAGTCTCATGCTGAAGTGCTGTATCATCGTCAGAATCGTTCCCTGCTTGGCAGAACCATCGGTGTTACTGTGACAGAACACATCAGACCCGGGAGCGTCCTCTGCAGAAGCAGCAATTACACCGGTGTTATTATCGAGAGCGATCTTCCGGTAGGGGCGAAGGTCCGGGTATGTCTTGTTGAGGACCGGATGTACTTCTTCTCAGGGGAATTGGTATCATGATGTGTAACCTCATGCAAGGAATAGTATATAGCACAATAGAGTTTATGCCGTTTCATTTACGACGGAAGGATTAAACGTGAGGCACACCAATTCCAGTCATTCACCACAGGATGAGGAATATACGATGGATGAGATTGAAGCTGGTTTACTAAAATTGACTGAAAGGATTAAAGAGAGGGAAAAAGAGCGGGAGTCCCTGTCAAATGAGGTAAAAACGCATGAAGTTGCGCTCTTTGGGAGGCTGGCCAGGATTGCTGCCCCGCTGATTCCCAGCATAGGAATCCTGATGTTGCAACGTGGCAAGCAGGACACAAAGGGGGAGCTGTATGATACCATGTTCCATAAAAAGAAGATGATTGTCCTGGGAAAAACCGATCCGGCCGGGCATCGTCCTGATAATATGTCAAAAAAAGTGGATGATCAGTTCTGCGTCCTGTCAGAGGATGGAAAATTTTATGAATTAATGTTCTCTTTTGACGGATTTATTGTTGACTCTTATGCAAATCAGATAACCCCGAAAGATGCACTTGATCGGTATGGATACGAACCGATGTACATGCTCTATCAGGCCCTCCATGATTACCTCAAAGGGCAGGAAGATCTGGTCGCGGCACTGAAACGGGTCCTTGAATTTGTTTTCCCCGCCTCTGCTGCCAAGAAATAAGATTAATCTCCCTCTTTTTTCCATTTGAAGAGTGGAAATGCCGGTTTTAACAGATCTTCCTCGCTTCTGCCGGTTGCAGATAACAGATACGTTTTTGAAAAGCGCTCTTTATTTTCATTCTCGAAGGAGACTGTTACTTTCACCTCATTTATCATCTTTTCGAAGGCATAGAGATATTTTTCATCTTCCTTTAAGAGAGGGAGATCTATTTCAATATCCAGGGGGATGAATGCGGCATGGATGGCAAACGCTGAGGCATTTCCCCTGTTTTTTAACTCTATTGCCTTTGCCCCGTTTTTTAAAATTGCGTACACATCCGGATGCATCCGGGAGTCTTCCATGATCCAGACGGACATCAGGAGGGCGATGAAGATAATGAAGGCCATACCCCCGGCATAGATGTCATAGATAAAGAGCAGGATGGTGACGATCAGGGCAGCACCGAGAAGGATCTTGTAGTTCCGTTCCATGTAAGAAATGGTTGTCTTTCTGGGGTAATTAAGAAAATGGGAGTGGGCCCGATGTGATTCGAACACATGACCTCCCGGTTATCAGCCGGGCGCACCACCGGGCTATGCTACGGGCCCATAAATTGCCTAAATAGTTAAACAACACGACTTCTTATAGGTTTTGAAACAACGGCCGAATTCCTATATAAGGGTGTGAACCAGAGTATCTCATAAAGAGGACATCTTGGTGGACTATGGACCAGCGCTATCTCTTGGGAAATGAAGCAATTGCCCTCGCATGTCTTGAATCTCCGGTAGGATTCGTGAGCGGGTATCCGGGAACTCCTTCTTCAGAAGTGATCGAGATCCTCGCAGCGCATCCCGACCGGAGCAGCTATGTGGAATGGTCGGTGAATGAAAAGGTTGCATTCGAAAATGCACTCGCAGCGGCCTGGTGCGGGGTGCGGTCTCTGGTGACGATGAAGCATGTGGGACTGAATGTAGCAGCAGATCCGCTGATGACAAGCGCATATACCGGGGTCACCGGAGGGTTTGTCATCATGAGTGCGGATGATCCCTTTGCGCATTCATCGCAGAATGAGCAGGACAGCCGGATGTATGCAAAATTTGCGAAGATTCCATGCTTTGATCCTTCAACGTTACAAGAAGCTCATGATATGGTAAAGGATGCTTTTGCCCTTTCCGAAGAGTTGGGGCTCCCTGTTCTGTTTCGGCCGACTACAAGGATATGTCATTCAAAGAGCAATGTCACCGTGGGTCCTGTTCTGCCCTATTCCGGAAAAGGGGAGTTTCACAAAGATCCCCGACAGTATGTCGTAATTCCTGCCCATACAAGAATCCTCCATAGGAAGCTCAATGAAAAACAGCCGGCAGTCAGAAAACGGATTTCCGAATCTGGATATAATCAGTATCACTTCCGGGGAAAGCGTGCGATCATCGCAAGCGGTATTGCCGCAGCCTACGTCCAGGAAATTATACCCCCTGATGTCTCATTCATGAAGATCGGTGCTTACCCAATCGATGAAGAATGGCTTGCAGGTTTTGTACGGAAGCATCAGGAGGTCCTCGTTGTTGAGGAGCTCTTCCCGGTGGTGGAAGAAGCGGTGCGCGAAGTAGCAGGTACTGTGACCGTCTTTGGCAAAAAGACCGGTCACGCACCATATGAAGGAGAACTTTCACCAGAAAACGTCGCACGGATTATGGAGGCATGTGGATTTTCTCCTGCGGTTCATTACACTTCAGTCCAACCGGTTCCTGACCTGCCCCCGCGGCCACCTATCCTTTGTGCCGGATGCATGCACAGGCCTGTCTTCTACGCCATTAAAAAGATCTTCCGTGATGGTATTTACCCGAGCGATATTGGCTGCTATACTTTGGGGCTCCAGCTGGGAGCTGTCGACACTACTATATGCATGGGGGCCTCGATCACCGTGGGGAGTGGATTTTCCCACGCAGGAGAAGAGCGGGATATTGTGGCGACCATAGGAGACTCTACCTTCCTTCATACCGGGATTCCAGGCCTCCTGAATGCGGTCTATAACGGGGCGAACATGACTCTCGTAATCCTTGACAACCGGACAACGGCGATGACAGGGCATCAGCCAAATCCCAACACAGGATGCACTGTTTGTGGGGGGCTTTCCCCACAGATCTCGCTTGAAGCGTTATGCCGTGCCTGTGGGGTTCCTCACGTTGAGACGGTTGACCCTTATGACATGGTGATGCTCACTGCCACCCTCAAGACCGCAAAATCACTCCCGGGTGTCAAGGTGGTGGTTGCAAAACAGCCGTGCGTGATCACGGCCAGGAGAGCCGGGGTAAGGAGAGGAACGTACAGGGTCGATCCAGACATATGCACCGGGTGCGGTACCTGCATCAAATTCGGCTGCCCTGCCATCGAACAGCAGGATGAGAAAGCCTGGATCAATGACCTCTGCAGCGGGTGTGCAGTCTGTGCGCAGATATGTCCTGCCGGTGCTATCGGAAGGGAGGGGAGCAGATGAGGGATTCATATGATATCATGATTGTCGGCATCGGTGGCCAGGGGACGATCCTTGCCTCGAATATCATAGGTGAAGCATGTATCCTGGAGGGCAGGACTGTCAGGGGAGCTGAGACCCATGGCATGGCACAACGGGGTGGATCTGTCGAGAGTCATGTCAGGATTGATGGGAAATTCGGCCCTCTTATCGCACCAGGAAGCGCCGATCTTCTTATTGGATTTGATCTGCTCGAAGGACTCAGGTACTCACACTTTCTGAGACCCGATGGAAAGATAGTGCTCTCTGAACGGTTGGTAATCCCCACTTCGGTGTATGTCCAGGGACTTGCGATCCCCACCCCTGAGGAGTTGATAAAGAAGCTCTCGCGTTTAAATCTCACCCTGATCAGAGCAGAAGAGGTAGCAAAGGAGGCAGGGAGTATTCTTGCATCGAACGTTGTCATGCTTGGCGCAGCATCCCATCAGATTCCTCTCGATGAATCCTCCCTCGTCCATGCGGTTCAGCGTCTCGTCCCAAAGAAAACCATCGAGATCAATACAAGGGCTTTTACCCTGGGCAGGAACGTGGGACCCGGGTGCTGAGCGACGAGGAGAGGCACAGAGTGGACAAATCGCCGCTTGGTCCGTTTGAGCTAAATGCCCTGTATCAGGGAGATGCGCTGGATCTGCTCCCCCTTATCCCCTCGGGGAGCATCGATCTCATTGTCACTGATCCCCCGTTTGCTATTGACTTCCGGGCGCAGAGACTGAACTATAACCGCACAGGGGCAAATGTCCTTGAGGGGTATGCAGAGATTGCTCCCGATGAGTACGGGAGTTTCACCTCCCGGTGGCTCAGGGAAGCGTTCCGGGTCCTCTCCGGTTCAGGGAGTATCTACCTCTTTTCGGGATGGAACCGGCTTAAGGACGTGCTGTATGGTATCGACTCTGCCGGTTTTCACACCATCAACCACCTGATATGGAAGTACCAGTTCGGGGTATTTACCCGGAAGAAATACGTCACGAGTCACTATCATATTCTCTTTGCCGTAAAAGATCCTCGTAATTACACGTTCAATAAAATAGAGCACTATCCTGAGGATGTCTGGGTCATCAACCGCGAGTACTGGAAGGGAAAGAAGAAGACTCCTACAAAGCTTCCTGGAGAAATTGTCAGAAAAATTCTCTTTTATTCCAGCAATCCCGGAGATATTGTTCTGGATCCATTTCTTGGATCGGGAACTGTTGCCGCGGTCTGCAGGGAGACTGGCAGGCATTATCTTGGGTTTGAGTTGGTGGAAGATTATTACCGGTTTGCATCAGAACGGGTCGGTAGCATGGGAGATCGAGGTGTGAGGAAAAAAATGCCCTGGAAAAGCGGGAAAAAGGGAAGGGATCGTGAGAACGCTGAGGGGGAGATTTGAACTCCCGAGGGGCTGGACGCCCCACAGGCTTTCCAGGCCTGCGCCTTACCGGTCTAGACTACCTCAGCACAGAAATGCACCCTTACTATTGTAAGGGATTTTTTTTAATGCTATCTCATGGAGAGCCGGCACGATCCCTCTTTTTCCAACCTCTCGGATACGTGCCCGGGTCCATGAATACTGTTGAAGGAGCTATGACAAGCCCGTTTTTGAGCGATCCTGCTACCTTTGATGAGACGAGTGTCCGGCCAAGTGCAACAAGTTCCCCCTGCAAACTGGTGAGAACGACGGTCACCCCTTTTTCAAATGCATCATAGCTGTGCAATCCCGGGCGTGCGAGTATCGCTCCATGACAGACCGAATCCACCGCAGTATCGCGGATCACAACCTTTGGAAGGGACAGTAACGCTGCACTGGGCGAAAGGATCAGTGATTTCAGCAATTCGGGATTCCCTCGCCGGGATTCACCTGCGGCATCTTCCAGTTCATGGAGGGTGCAGGCCCTGGTCTCATCAAAGTGACCTGAACGGATCCGCCTGAGTTCAACCATGTGTGCCCCGGAGCCAAGAGCAAGACCTATGTGATGGCACAGCGAGCGGACATATGTCCCTGCATCGCACCTGACCCGGATCAGCAGGTACCGGTCAACAGCATCAAGAAGATCGATCTCATGGACAACGCGGATCCGGAGATTCCTCGCCACCGCACTTTTCCGTGGGGGGCGCTGATATATCCGGCCGGTGAATTCCGCAAGGATCTCCCGGATGCGTGGGGCAGCGACATCACGATGGAGCCGTATGAGACAGACATATTCCTTCTCTTCTGAGAGGAGTAACGGGGCAAGTCGAACGGCTTTTCCAATCATGACCGTAAGGACCCCGGAAACACCAGGGTCAAGGGTCCCTGCATGCCCGACCCGGGTTTGGAGAATCTCACCGACCCACGCAGTAACCTGGTGGCTTGAAGGTCCCCTGGGCTTGTCGATAACAATGAGGCCATCCTGGAAAGGAGAAGGCTGTGTCATATCAGCCCTGCCAGCCATCCTCTTCAAACTCCTGCAGGTTTAGTTCTGGCTGCAAGATGCCGGTTCAGTTCCTGAAGCGTGCCTTCCAGTGATCCGTCCCCGGTAACGTCAGGGATGATACCCCGACCGCGCATCACTGCCCCGGTCGACTCACCGATTGCGATCTTCATGACAGGGATATCGTCGTCGTAAACTGCAGTGGAGAAAGACATCGCGCTGGTGAATAGGATTGCCTCCGCAGAGCTCAGATCCAATAGATTTCCCGTTGGAATGAGGGCATACACCCGGACCTCTTCCGGGATCCCTCCAGCCTCCCGGATACCTTCAATCAGGTTCGGATTCGGGACATCTGCACGGGGAATTCCTATCCGTTTTCCCCGGATCCATGAACCAAGATAGGGAACAAAGTCACGGGAATAAAAACTGGGGAGGGTCTCGGCATCAATTCCGAAATGACCGAGCGTCAGTGCCGTCCGGGGCCCGATGGCTATCACCCTGGGCCACCGTGAGAGTCGCGGGGCGATGATCTTTGCAGGAAGGGCACTCGTGAAGAAGAGGCAGTCATATTCATTAGCCTCTACCGATTTTACAAACGAAGAGATCAGATCTTCCCTGATCTCAGCTCTCAATGGTGATATCGGGTAACATTCATGGCCGAAGCTCTTACAGCGGGATGCATCATCCTTCTCCTTTCCGACGAGCCGTGTGATTGCAATCCTCATTTGGCGTATGTACCTTTTACTACCAGTATCTTTATAGCGATGTATTTATCTTGATTCCGCCCAACCTAGGCGGAAATGATCGGTTTCCTGGCAGGAATTGTTCTTGGCGTGTTGCTTGGAGCGATCAGTGGCCTGCTTCCCGGGATCCATGTGAATACCATGGCCGCGGGCCTGCTGGCGCTCCAGCTGCCCCTCATTCCCGTGTTCGGGCCTGAGATGCTTGCCATCGCGATGGTTTCAGCCCTTATTACCCACACATTCCTCGACATCATCCCCAGTACATTCCTCGGAATTCCTGATGCTGATACCGCACTCTCTGTAATTCCAGCCCACGCAATGTGCCTCGAGGGCAAGGGTGAGGAAGCAGTCCGTATTGCTGCCCTGGGAAGCGTTGCAGGGTTCCTTGCCTCTCTGCCGGTGGCACTTGCCCTGCTTCTGCTGGCGCCGTTGGTCCAGGGATCCCTGGATTGGGCTGTGGCGATCATTCTCACGGGTGTGGCGGGGTATCTGGTCCTTTTTTCTGAGTCTCCCCTGCACAGTGGCATTATTTTTCTCATATCTGGGATGCTGGGGCTGTTTTCCTTCCAGTTTGCATTCCTGGGCGCAGGCCCATTCGGATCTTCAGGAATACTCATGCCCCTCCTGTCTGGGTTGTTCGGTATTTCCCTGCTTCTTGTATCGGGGAAAGGGCCGGTCCCCCAACAGCACTTCGACGGTATCAGTCTCCCAAGCCGGACGGTTGTAAAAGGGACAATTTCAGGCACTATTGCCGGTATTGTGGTCGGATGGCTTCCTGGTCTTTCGAATGCGACCGCAAATTCTGTCGTCGCCTCGGTAGCTGATTACAACAGAGACCGGCAGGGATACCTGTTTGCCACGAATGCTGCAAATACTGTGAATGCGGTTGCCGGCCTCGCGGCATTCTATGCTATTGCACGGACAAGGAATGGCGTCATGGTGGCACTCTCAGCAATCGAGACACCCCCGTTCAGTGTGTTACTCTCTGCCGCGGCGTGTGCAGCAGCCTGCGCTTATCTCCTCACCCTCCTGCTCGCTTCAACGGCATGGAGGTTTGGTGGAATCAACCGGACCGGGCTTACCGCAGGTGTCATGGTGTTCATCACCCTGCTGAGTTTTCTGTTCTGTGGCCTGTTTGGGCTCTTCATCCTCCTTCTCGCCACCCTGCTCGGCCTTGTTCCAAGATTGCTGAATATCCCCCAGGTATTTTGCATGGGAGCTGTAACCCTCCCGGTTATCCTTTTCTCTCTTGGAGTCTCCGTATTCTGAGGAGGCCGGGAATCAGGGCCCCTTGCCAGATCATCTTTTAGTCTCACCCTTGAGCCCTTGAACTGTGGATGAATCCTAATGAGGGTTCATACCCATTACTGCTTATGAAGTCCTACTGGTTTCTTGACCGGGAGGGGGGGACATGTCATGCCCTGCCGCATGATCAACGGATACTGGCAGAACGGATAAAGCAGCTTGAAGGGGACAAAACGGCTGAAACTCCTGACTGGGAATATGCGGTGAAATGTGGATTTGTAAAAAACCGGGGTGAGTATCTTGACCTGTTACATGCCACTGCATTGTTTCTGGCGGCAGACCGCATAGATGAGGAGTCAAAGGTTGATCACCCTGAATTAATTCTGATGGTGAAGATGCTTGATGAGATAGATACCGTCATCAATCTTTTATCTGAACGATCAGTGGAATGGTATCGGGCCCTCAATCCTGAATTCAGCCGAAAGTCAGAGATACCACGGGGAAGAAAACTACGAGATCTGATGAGGGACGGGTCTGATGAGGCGCTGGGTGAAATTCTGGATGAGATCGAGCAGCTCACCAAACGACGGTCAACCCTGTCAGGGAAGGTATCTGCCAAAGCAGCAGAATTCCTCCCCAACTGCAGTGCCCTCGCCGGGGGTCTGGTGGCTGCACGCCTTGCTGCAGAGGCGGGAGGAATTCGTGCCCTTGCCCTGATGCCAGGAAGTGCAATCCAGGTGCTCGGTGCCCGAAATGCCCTTTTTTGTCATCTCTCCACTGCATCACCCCCGCCAAAACATGGTCTGGTGTATCAGTATCGGGGCGTGCACGGTTCCAGGAAGGAAAGGAGAGGCAAGGTCGCAAGGGTTCTTGCTGCAAAACTTGCCATTGCAGCGAAGATCGATTATTACCGAGGAGAGTCTGATCCTGTATTCATTGAAAAAGCCCAAGAAACGATACTGAATGCCGGGAGGAGTCCATGATCTGGATTGGAGACCAACTCGTCTCAGAAGGCCCTGGTGGCGTCTATGGGGAGCGGATGATTCAGGGGTATCGGCTCTGGAATCCGAGGAGGAGCAAGCTGGCAGCGCTCTATCACCTCGGAAAGGGCATCGATCTTGAGAGCCACCACCGGGTGCTCTACCTTGGTGCTGCGAACGGGACCACCGTCTCCCATGTTGCCGATTACGTGGAAGTCGTATATGCAGTTGAACCAGCACCCAGGCCGATGCAGGATCTTATTGTAGTAGCCCGGCAGCGTAAAAATATCATACCGATCATGGCGGATGCGAGAAGGCCTGAACGATATATCCCCTTAGTGGAGAAAGTCGATATCATCTATCAGGATGTAGCCCAGCCAGACCAGGCAGAGATACTGTCAGTGAATAGCAGGTTCCTTGTGTCAGACGGGTTCATGGTATTCATGCTCAAACCGAGGAGCATTGATGTCACCCGAACTCCTGCCCATGTGGCTGAAGAGGTGATAAATGAACTGAGCACCAGGGGTATCCGGACGGAGGAATGCGTCTGGCTTTCCCCCTACTATCCTGATCATGCAGCATTGATCTGCAAAATCAGCTGAAAAAATGACGATCGAGGGGGTAACACATTCTGAAATATTGGTTTTTCCTTGAATCTATAGGGTTAGTACAACCCTCTGTTCAGATCTCAGGGGATCACATACAGAGGGGGGTAACCTCCACATCAAACCGGTCCCCAAGAAGGACATGGGGATAACAAAAGACCATGGCAGATCTGCATTATCCGTGAAAGAAAAAAAGGATACTTTATAGCCCGGAGCAGATTCGAACTGCTGTCGCGGGATCCAGAGTCCCGCATGATTGACCGCTACACTACCGGGCTGTAATATCCTATCTTATTGATGCTTTCTCCTAATTAACCTGACTGATTTGAGCCTGGGACACCTCATAACCTGCATTTTCCGCATGTCCTGCAGACTTCTGTGGCTGGTTTTATAAATTCCCCTTTCCCGCAGAACGGTTCGATGTCATTTACATCTCGTTTATAGTATATGTGGGGTACGAGGGAGATGTGGGTATAATATCCTAGGGGAAGTCCGAGCTGCTCTGCAATATAGTTCTGAAGATGTACCAAAGCAAACATATTCGCCCCTGCCGCGGTAAGCATGTCATTGCTCCTGAACACCACTTTCATTGAAAGGTGTCCATCCCGGACGAGACACTGGACCAGCTGGAGGCAGGGGCAGTCATCCAGCTGTTCATCAACATAGGGATTCCATGTAATTGCTATCGCTCTCCTGCTCACCTGGGATGCCGCAAGTTTACGGACGATATACGCAATCTGGTCGATATGAAGCGCAGTTCCCTCTGCCACCAGGGGTGTTCCCCAGTTATAGAGTCGATCATGATAATCATACTCGAATACCGCAGGAGTGCCGAAAAGAAGGTCATGGGCGTACTGTTCCACGAATTTTCTTGAGAATCTTGAGTGAGGGCTCACCATCGGCTCAGTATCCGGGTGTTCTATCCGCATTGCAATTTCATCAAACTCGATGGTTGCCTCTCGATCTTCGGTATTAAGCACCCATCCCTTCTCTAATACCATTTTTACTACCAGGTCATGGGCTGTTCCAAGAGAAGGCGCCCTTATAATTCGCATACTACCTTTATGCAGAATAGTGGAACGTAAAGATATGGAAATAAATTCCGTTCTGACAAAAGGGTGAGAATGATACTGGCGGGCCGTTCACTAGTCATTGAATGGGGAAAAGGAGAGGAGGGTATCTGGAGACTGACGAGGGGGAATGGAAAGGAACATCCCGGGTTCAATCCTTCATTCAATATGATTTCAGGAAGAACTCTGACCATGCGCGAGACATAGGTGTAGCTGTGGAATGACCACGTTTATGTACGTATTGGATGAATAGTTTAAGGAAATGAAAAATAATGCCTGCTTTTACTCAAATCGCTTGTTTTATCCCACAAAGACCTGCATATCCCTCTGTGTTCGACCAAAAAAGATATATTAGGCGTTCCACAAATATTGAATCATATTCCGTTATTCGGAGTATGGAGCACGATGAACCGGTTTTCGGCAATTGCCGACAACTGTTCGGGACGTGTGCATTGGATTGAACGTTTCAAATTGGACATGAGTATAAGGAGGACAAAGATGACTAAGCGCTTTAGCCTTGCACTGATTGCTCTGGTGGCCCTTGCGATGCTGATTCTTCCGGCATCAGCAGCGGTAAACCAGATTGCGCAGGGCGGAGATGTGTTTATTGGTGAAGAAGGCCTGGATGTAACCGCCGCCGTAGGGACTTTCACCCAGATTGCATGGTTTGCATCAGGGACCACGCCCGCCACCGACACACCAAACTACATAGTAGCCGTAGGCAATGCTGCAAGCTTCTATGTTGCACCTGCTGACTTCGTTGGCAGGACCGGGAACTGGTATAACTGGAACGGAGCCAACGCAGGTGTTGCATTCAATGTTGTTGATCCCAACATCGACATCAAGATCTGGGACCAGAATGCCAACAAGGATGTCACCGGCAAGCAGGTTCCGGCAGGCAATGTTGAGAACTTCAGGGTCGAGACCAACACCTACTCTGTGATAAACAGGCCCAGCTATGCTGGTGAGGGGTTCGTCAACATCAAGGTGAAGACCGCTGATGGTGCAACCTACACCGCATTGGAGACTCCGGCCAACGTCATGAAGACCTTGACCGGCCAGGCGATTACCCAGTCACTTTGGTACTGGGCAGTACCTGCCGGGGACACCTCTGTTGGATGGGACACCGCTGCTACCGATGACGCAGGCTCCCGCCTGTACAAGGCTGGTACCTACACGGTGAGTGCAGAGCTGAACCTCAACAAGATCAAGGACAACTACAAGGCCCCTGATGGCACCGATTACAGCGGCAAGACCGTGACCGCACTCAAGACGATTGCGATCACCGGTGACACCGTGAAGATCGAGGCCAGCAAGGATACCGTTGTCCGCGGGAACCAGTTCTCGGTGACCGTCACGGGCAGGGCAAACGAGTTCTACTACGTGTGGGTCAAGGGAACGAGCTCAATGACCGGTGGTACGGGAGA
>Ga0209096_1002675_pt1 | contig 16791 bp, 18 predicted proteins | sample AD_UKC034_MetaG_FD_184407 | JGI IMG/M metagenome (GOLD analysis project Ga0209096, IMG submission 184407) | Active sludge microbial communities of municipal wastewater-treating anaerobic digesters from USA - AD_UKC034_MetaG (SPAdes) (version 2) | ecosystem: Engineered > Bioreactor > Anaerobic >... | reverse complement strand
GGCACGTTTGATCTTAAGCGGATCGGATAATAAATTAAACTTTTAAAAGTTATTTAATAAGTATAGCTTATATAAATCTCCTTGTCAAGACAGCCCCTGCGTTTTCAGATTTCTCCGTCTGCCGTATATTTCATGATCCCGCCGGGTAATGCGGAAAGATTTATGTTAAGCGTATGCATGAACTTAATGAGGAATAACCGGTTATCGTATGTTGCTACAATGGAACCTTTCATTTTGCAAAAGAACCGTTCGATCCGGCTTTTGCTGTTTCTGAGTTTTACGACTTTTAAGTACGGCTTATCGACTTGTGAGGGCGGCTTCTGGATCTCCTGCGCCATATATATGAAATGCCGGCGGATGATCGTTCGAACTCCAGCATTATCAATTATTTCTGCGCATGCAAGCACTTTTCTTCTACGGTCCGCAGATGTCAGGTTCCTGAATAATAAGTCGCGCATGGTATTGGTGCCGGGCTGTCCGGACAAGTTGCCCGAACAACCCGGACTTATATCCCCGTTACCTTCCGAAAGCTTAAGAAATAACCATTATTTCCAAGCTGTGACTGGTGGGGATATTATTAAAACTTTAATAAAGAGCTTAATTATATATCAAAAAAAATATGTCTCAACATAAGTATATATGGTAAATTACACAAATTCAAGCATTATAATGGCTTAGGAGAAAGCGTTTTCAATCATAAAAACATGGGGACGGTTCTCTTCGAGAACCGTCCCCATTATTTCGAGAACCGTCCCCATTATTTAAACTTTATCTGTGCTTCTTTCCCCTCCATCAAACGCTTGATATTGGATTTATGGCGGTATATGGTGAAGGCGCTGAGGAAAATGCTTGCTGTGATCATAATGCCCTGTTGTCTGAAAAGTATCATGAGCATGGGAAGCGCGATTGCCGCAATGATCGAAGATAAAGATACGATCCTGTGTATGATGAATGTGACTGCCCACACAAGGACGGCCAGTCCGATGACCAGCCCCAGGCCCTGGATCTTGACCGCAAGGGCCAGCAGCATGCCCAGGGTCGTTGCTATACCCTTGCCGCCTTTGAAATGCAGGAATATGGTCCAGTTATGTCCGCAGATACAGCTGACGCCCAGCAGGATAAATACGATCTGCGGGTCAAGGGATGAGCGCGAAGCGAAAAAGTCGCCCATGAGCAAAAGCGGCAGGAATCCCTTTACGATGTCGAGCGCGAGCACCGTGATACCGGCACCTTTGCCCAGGACCCGCAGGGCATTGGTCGCGCCGACATTGCCTGAGCCGTACTGCCTGATGTCAATGCCTTTGAGCAGGCGGCCGAAAATGTAGGCTGTCGGTATGGAGCCGATCAGGTAATTAATGATGATTCCGGTTATTATCCACATTGTTATACAGGGTCTTGAACCCGCGCATGACATAATCGGTCCCGGATATCGCCGTAAAGAAGACCGCGGTCCACCAGCATATAAAAGCGTATTCCCATTGAATGAGCACGAGGATCACCGATGCCATCTGGAAGGTCGTGGTGAGCTTTCCCCATCTGGTCGGGACTATATTGATCTCCTGCTTGACGATGAAGATGACGACCGCACCGAGCAGGATCAGAATGTCCCTGCTGATGACGACAAGGATGACCGGCAGCGGGAAACGGACCGGAAGCGGAGCCAGGTACAAACAGATGAACGCAGACATAAGCAGCAGTTTGTCTCCGAGGGGGTCGAGGATGAGACCCGCCTTGGACTGCTGTTTGGCCCTGCGCGCGATGTAACCGTCGACTGCGTCCGATATGACCCCGAGGCCGAAGATACCGAGCGCGACGAACCGCAGGTATTCCCTCGATGCGGGGTCCTGGCTGTAATACACCAGGCAGGCCACGAAAAAAGGAACGCTGACGATGCGGAACGTCGATATTTTATTGGCGAAGTTCATTCGATAAGCCTGATGCGGTTCGGAGGCCAGTATATGACCATTGCCTTGCCGAGCAGGTTCTTCTTCGGAACAAATCCCCAGTACCGCGAATCCTGGCTTGATGCGGAATTGTCCCCGAGCACAAAGTACGCGTCGTCGGGGATAACGGTCTTTTTGCCCAGGTCCCCGTAATCGCCGCGGTTATAATAGTACCGGGAACTGATCTTTGTTTCGATGACAGGCTTGTCGTTGATGTATATCTGCCCGTTCTTTATCTCGATGGTTTCGCCCGGAAGGCCGGCGATCCGCTTGATAAAATCCTTTTTGGTGTCCTGGGGGAATATGAAGACGATCACGTCCCCGCGTTCGGGCCGGCTCATGGCCGGAAGCCTGATGTCGGTGAACGGTATTTTTGCGCCGTAGATGAACTTGTTGACGAGGATCGCGTCCCCCTCGATGAGGGTCATACGCATGGAGCCGGTGGGGATCTTGAACGCCTGCACGAGGAATGTCCTGATGACCATTGCCAGGATGAACGCAATAAGGATCGATTCGGCCCATTCCCGTATCGTCGCCTTGATATTCGAGCTTTTCTCCGCCTTTGAATTGATCATGTCAGATTTTTAATACCTCCAGAAATGCTTCTTGCGGGATCTCGACTTTCCCGAACTGCTTCATGTGCCGCTTTCCTTTTTTCTGCGCTTCCCAGAGCTTGCGCTTGCGCGTGATATCGCCGCCCGAACAGCGGCTCGTGACCGATTTTCCGACCGGCCGAACCTTTTCCGACGCAAGGATCTGGCCGCCGACCGCGGCCTGTATGGAGACCTCGAACATCTGCCGCGGGATGAGCTCCCGCAGTTTCGATGCGAGCGCGTGCGCCTTGACCGGGGCTTTTTCCCTCGGAAGCAGGGACGAGAACGCGTCGCACACCTGTCCGTTGAACATTATATCAAGCTTTACGAGTTTTGTGGGAAAATATTCCTTGAATTCGTAATCGATCGATCCGTACCCGCGCGTGAGTGATTTTACGCGGTCGTAAAAATCGACGATGATCTCGGAGAGCGGAATATCGAACGATAATTTCACGCGCTCCTTGCCCAGGTGCTCCTGATTGTTGAACACCCCCCTGCGCCCCTTGACCATCTCGCACACCGCCTCGATCGATTCGATCGGGATGATGATCAGCAGGGTCACGTACGGCTCGAATGATTCGGCGATATCTGCCGGTGAAGGATATTTCGCCGGATTATCGCAGTCGATGACCGTGCCGTTGGTCAGTTTTATGCGGTAGACCACATTCGGGACCGTCAGGATCAGATTGAGGTCGTATTCGCGCTCGAGCCGTTCCTGCACGATCTCCATATGAAGTAGGCCCAGGAATCCGCATCGAAACCCCGTGCCGAACGACTGGCTGTGTTCCGGTTCGTAAATGAACGATGCGTCCTGCAGTTTCATCTTGTCCATGGCGTCGCGCAGATCGTTGAAATCGCCCGAGTTGACCGGATATATCCCGCAGAAGACCAGCGGTTTGAGCGTGCGGAAACCGGGTAGCGGTCTGTTGTAGGGGTTCTTGATATCCGTAAGCGTATCGCCGATGATGATCTCGCGCGGATCGCGGATATTGGCGGTCAGATATCCGACCTCTCCGCATCCAAGCGAATCCGCTTCGGTATATTTGAGATTCTTGAATACGCCCAGCTCCTCGACCTTATACACGGCGCCCGAATGCATGAGCCGCAATTGCGCGCGTTGATCGAGCGTTCCGTCCATGATCCGCACATAGATGACGACGCCTTTATACACGTCGAACCGGCAATCGAATACGAGCGCCTTGAGCGGTTTTGCCGGATCTCCGGGCGGCGGCGGGATGATCCTGACGATATGCTCGAGGATATCCTTGACCCCGGTCCCCTCCTTGGCCGACGCGAGGATAATGTCCTGTTCTTTGAACCCGAGCACTTCCACGATCTGCTGTTTGATGGAGGGCACGTCGATGCTCGGCAGATCGATCTTGTTGATGACCGGTATCACTTCGAGGTTGTTCTCGAGCGCCAGGTAATAATTGGCCACCGTCTGCGCTTCGATGCCCTGCCCGGCATCTATGATGAGGATTGCGCCTTCGCACGCGGAAAGCGATTTGGATACCTCGTAGGTAAAATCGACGTGGCCGGGCGTGTCGATCAGGTTCAGGACGTAGGGTGTCCCGTCCGATGCCTGATAGTCGATGCGCACGGTCGAGGCCTTGATGGTGATGCCGCGTTCCCGCTCGAGGTCCATATCGTCAAGGACCTGGTCCTTGATATGGCGGCGGTCAAGCGCGCCGGTAATGTCGAGGATGCGGTCGGCGAGCGTTGATTTGCCGTGGTCGATATGCGCGATGATGGAGAAATTCCTGATGAGCGATTGTTCCATAGATATCGGGTCTATTTTGGACGTATGCCGGACATGACTGCGGCGACGACCTGGTCAATGGTCATGCCCGTCGTATCGATGAAAACGGCGTCGTCGGCTTTTTTAAGCGGAGAGTGTTCCCGCGTCGAATCGATGGTATCCCTGTTTTTAAGGTCCGCTGCCACCTGTTCGCGGCTGACGCCTTTGATCTTCAGGTTGATCAGGTCCTTATACCTGCGATCGACCCTGACGTCGAAGGCGGCGTCGATATAAAATTTCCTATCGGCGTTGGGGAATACCGCAGTGCCGATGTCCCTGCCGTCCATGATGCAGTCCCGCTCGGCGCCGAGCTTGCGCTGGAGCTTGACAAGGATATCGCGCACCCGGCCGATGCGGGCGATATCCGAAACATGCCTGGTGACGCGCGGCTCGCGGACCGCGACGGACACGTCGAGGCCGTCGAGAAGCACCTGGATGGGGCCGTGGTCGTTTGGGATAAGGTCTATATTGGTCCGCTGCGCCAGCTCGCAGACCGCATGCTCGTCTTTCGGGTCGATCTCGGCTTCGATGACCTTGAGCGTCAATGCGCGGTACATGGCGCCCGTGTCGATATACAGGAACCCGGTGCGTTTTGCGACGAGTTTGGCGACCGTGCTTTTGCCGCTGCCCGCGGGCCCGTCAATAGCGATGATCATGGGATGATCCGCTGTTTTTTTGACCGCGCGCGCGCCATGATCCGCCGCAGTGAATGCGTATCGCCGCGGCTGAGCGCACTGCGGAACGCCTTTATGCTCTGCATGAACGCATCGATCGCATCAGTCAGATCGGCCCGGTTGGTCATAAATATGTCATTCCAAACCTCATGGCCTGAACCGGCGATCCTGGTCATATCGCGCAGGGACTGCGGGCTGTCGGCAAGGTATGCGGCAGGGATACTTTCGAGCAGCGCAAATGCAATTGCATGCGGCAGGTGGCTTGCATACGCCAGCGCCCGGTCGTGAGCAGCAGGGCCCATCATGCGCGGTTGTGCTCCGAGCCGCACCCAGAGGCGCCTGACCGCTTCAAGCGCGGTCGTATCCGTTTGTTTTACCGGAGTGATGATGCATGCGGCATTTTTGAACAGGTCGGGCCGCGCGTGCGCGATCCCCTGTTTTTCAGACCCGGCGAGCGGATGGCAGCCTACAAAGCGTTTCAACGAAGCGCCGGCTTTTTTAACCACCGCGGCCTTCGTGCTGGCCACGTCCATGACAATACAATTTTGCGGTATCAGTTTTTGAATGCGTCCGGCCTGCGCGAGGATCGTTTGGACCGGCGCTGCCAGGATGACGATGTCGCAGCCGGAAAGGATGCGCAGGTCACGGGAACCACGGTCTATGGCGCCCATACGCCGCGCTCTGATGAGCGAGCTATCGTGCCGGCTCGTGCCGACGATCTCATCCGCCAGTTTTTTCTGCCTGAGGGCCAGGCCGATAGAGCCGCCGATAAGCCCGGTGCCTACGATGCCGGCTTTTTTAAACACCGCCATTTATATCTCTCTCGATATTGCCTGTGCAAGGGTCCTGAGTTCGCCCAACATAGGCGCAAAGGTCGCGGGTTTGAGCGACTGCGGGCCGTCGGAAACCGCTTCTTCCGGCCGCGTGTGGACCTCGATGATAAGCCCGTCGGCGCCGGCGGCGACCGCCGCCCTTGATAGCGCAGGCACCAGCCCCCATTTGCCCGCGGCATGGCTCGGGTCCACGATCACGGGAAGGTGCGACAGCTGCTTGATGACGGGGATCGCGCTGATATCGAGCGTGTTGCGCGTCGCATCCTCGAACGTGCGGATGCCCCGTTCGCAGAGCATCACGTTGAAATTGCCTCCGGCGAGGATGTATTCGGCCGACATCAAAAGTTCTTTTATCGTCGAAGACAAACCGCGTTTGAGAAGGACCGGCTTTTTGGTATTGCCGACCTCTTTGAGAAGGTTGAAATTCTGCATGTTCCGGGCGCCGATCTGGAGGATATCGACATATTTCGCCACGAGCGCCACGTCGCGGGTGTCCATGACCTCGCTGACCGTGACCATGTCAAGCTCTCGTGCCGCTTCCGCGAGGAATTTCAAGCCTTCTTCTCCGATCCCCTGGAAACTGTACGGCGATGTGCGCGGCTTGAACGCGCCTCCGCGCAGGACCGTCGCTCCCGCTCGCTTCACTTCCCTGCCGATTTCCATGAGGGTGTCGAGGTTTTCGATTGCGCAGGGGCCTGCCATGACCACGATCCTGTTGCCGCCGATGCGGATGCCCCGTCCGGCGTCGATGATCGTATTTTCCTTGCGCATTTCCCGCGATACGAGCTTATAGGGCGAAAGGACCGGCATGACCTTTTCCACGCCGGGGAATATCTCAAGGGGCGTTATCTGCAGGATGTCCTCCGGCCCGATAACGCCGATGATCGTGCGTTCGGTGCCTTTGGAGATATGCGGGGTCAGGCCGAGCTTCTGGATCTTCTCCACCAGATGGCCGATCTGCTCCTCAGTTGCGTCTTTGCGAAGTACGACGATCATGACCGGGCTCCTTGGAATGAGGATAAGACTTTTTTGAGCGCTGAAATGAATTTTTTGTTTTCCGCAGGCGTTCCGATGGATACCCGCAGGAACGAATCAAGCCTGTATTGCTTCATGTCCCTGACGATGACGCCCAGGGCCAGGAGCCTGCGGAAGACCTCGACGCCGTCGCGGCCAATGTCTATAAGAATGAAATTCGTCACTGACGGGATATACGCGACGCCCATGGCCGCGAGTTCCCGATACAGGTATTTCTTGCCCGCGAGCGTTATCCTGCGGGTCTTCGAAAGGAACGCGGCATCGTCGAGCGCGCCGAGCGCCGCGGCCTGCGCTATCAGGTTGACGTTGAACGGCTGGCGGGCCCGCTCAAGAAAAGGCGTGAACCGGGCGGGCGCGATACAATACCCGATGCGCACGCCGGCGAGGCCGTATCCTTTCGACATGGTCTTGAGCACGATAACGCGCCCCGACTTGATATAATCGATGCCGCGGGGATAATCATCCACGTCGATGAACGTATCATACGCCTCGTCGAGAACGACGATGGCGCGCGCGGGCAGTTTTTTAAGGAACCGCTCGAACTCGCCGCGGCTCACATAGGTGCCGGTCGGGTTGTTCGGATTGGCGATGAACACGAGCTTTGTCTTCGGCGTGACCGCGGCTGCCATGGCCCGGAGGTCGAAGGCCAGATTTTTAAGCGGCACCGTGACGACCTTTTTGTTGTTGACCTGTGCGATGATCTCGTATTCGACAAAGGTCTGCCGGGAGGTAACGATGTTCTCGTTGTCCTCGACGAACGTTTTGATGACGACGTCGATCAGTTCGTCCGACCCGTTGCCCAGGACCAGGTTATCCGGCTTGACGCCGAGCTTTTTTGCAAGTTTCGCCTTGAGATAAAAGCTCTGGCTGTCGGGATACCGGTTGACGCATTGAAGCGCTTTGCGCATCGCTGCGACCGCACGGGGGGATGCGCCGATGGGGTTTTCATTGGAGGCCAGCTTTATGACGTTCGTGAGGCCGAGCTCCCGCTTGGTCTCCTCGATGGGCTTGCCCGCCACATATGCCTGCACCTGCCGGATGTTCTTCCTGACCAGTTCCATGGAATATCCTTGTCGTTATGCGCCGACCGGGTATGAGCCCAGTATCTTAAGGAATTTACATTTATGCTCAAGCTCGCGCAAAGCCTTATGGATCCGGGGGCTCTGCTGATGGCCTTCGAGATCGACGAAGAAATAATAGTCCCAGGCGCGCTTCTTGGAGGGGCGCGATTCGATCTTGTTCAGGTTCACCTTATATTTTTTGAACGGCATGAGCATCTCGTGCAGCGCGCCGACCTTATCCTTGATCGAGAACAAGAGCGACGTCTTGTCCCTGCCCGTGGGCGCGGTGTCGGTCGTGCCGATCACAAAAAAACGCGTGCGGTTATGAGGCGAATCCTCGATGCTGCGCGCAACGGTGTTCAGGCCGTACATCTTGGCGGCGAGCGCCGAGGCGATACAGCCTGCCGATCTCGTGGCGCCGGCGATCTGCGCCGCCTTGGTCGTCGACGATACCTCGACATGGTCGACGCCGGGCATGTTCTTTTGCAGCCAGATCCTGCATTGCCCGAATACCTCCGCCTTGGAATACACGGCGGCGATCTTCTTCAGCGGGCTTCTCGAAAGCAGGTTGTGGCTGATATCGAGGATGACCTGCGCGCAGATCTTGAGGTCCGAGTCGACGAACATGTCGAGCGTGTGGTTCACCGCGCCTTCGATGGAGTTCTCGATGGGCACCACCCCGTAATCCGCGCTGCCCTTTTCGACCTCTGCGAAGACGTCCGCGATGCTTTCGCATGAAACGTACGATACCTGGCTGCCGAAGCGTTTGAGCGCGGCCTGATGGGTGAACGTCGCCGGGGGCCCGAGGTAGGCGATAGTCAGTTTCTTTTCCAGAGAAAGGCTTCCGGACATGACCTCTCGGTAAATGGCCTCGAGCGCCGCAGTGCTTAAAGGCCCGCGGTTGAGCGCCGCGATCCGCGCAAGGACCTCCCGCTCGCGCTCGGGGCAGTATGCCGCAGCCCCCTGTTTTGATTTGCGCGCGCCTATATCGACGATGATGCGCGCGCGCTTGTTGAGAAGCTCGACGATCTGCTTATCGGCGGCGTCAATCTGTTTGCGCAGGCGTTTGAGCGGCATTGTCTTGTTGTCCTTGTGGTGGCGCTGTTTGTTCTTCGACAGGCTCGATATCGGCGAGCTGCTGAGCCGTCGGCACGTGCACGTTCTCCAATTTCGGCAGGTCCTCGAGGGATCTCAGCCCGAAATATTCGAGGAACTTGCGCGTGGTCCCGTATACCTTGGGCCGTCCGGGAGTTTTCTTCCTGCCGGTGACCCGGATCAGGTCCCGTTCTTCGAGCGTGGACATGACCCCGTCCACGTTGACCTGACGCAAAGATTCGATCTCGAGCTTTGACAGCGGTTGTTTGTACGCGATGATCGCCAGCGTTTCCATGGCGGACCGCGAGAGCCGGTCGGCGCTGCGTCCGGTTTTGAACAGTTTTTTCAGGAATATCGCGAATATCGGGTTGGCGATCATCTGGTAGCCGCCGGCGACCTCGTAGATGCGGATGCCGCGATTGGCTTCCTCGTATTCCCTCCGCAGGCCTTCGACGGTTGCGCGCACGGCCGCAGCATCGAGATTGTCGAGCACGCGCCTGATCTGGTCGAGCATGAGCGGCTTGTCGCTCGCAAACAGCATTGCCTCGATCGCCGCCCGTGTGTTCGTCGATACGCTGGTTTCATTCATGATCAATCCGTATTTTTTTCTGTTTGTACACTTCGTTCAGGAGCCCTTCGGCTGAGGATATCGCCGGATTCGCCTCGAGCGCGGCGCCGATCATTGAGAGCGCCTCGGGTTTTTTATACCCCAGCTGGAGCAGGACGGCGAGCGATTCCTGTTCAAACGTCTCCGGAGGCCGTTGCGCAGCCTCAACCGCTGCGTCCTGGATAAGGCCGAACCTGCCGACTTTGTTCTGGAGCTTCGCAATGATCTCTTTTGCCCGCTGGGCGCCGATGCCCGGCAGGGATTTCAGGAACGCCGCATCGCCCTCGTCGATCGCGCGGGCGATCGTTGAAAACGGTTTGTTAAGTGCCTTGACCGCCGCTCGCGGGCCTATTCCGGAGACCGTGATGAACGACTCGAAAAATTCTTTCTCGATCTCGTTCAGGAACCCGATGAGGACCGGGACGCTGCGCGACGGATCCACCTGGTGATAATGGAAGGTCACCAGTTCTATCGTATTGTCCTGAGCAATATGCTCCGCCACTTTTTGAAAAATAGCCGCCGGGACGAACACACGGTACGTGATCCCGCCGACGTCGAGCATCAGCGCGTTATCCTGCTGCTGTGAGATCTTTCCTTTAATGCGCGCGATCATCGTCTGTGTGCGTCGAGCACCTGTGCGAGAGCGCCGGTGCGGTAATGGAACGTGTGGGTCAGTGCAAGCGCAAGCGCGTCGGTCACATCGTACGCCCGCGGGACCTGCTTCATGCTTAAAAAGGATATCACCATGCGCTGCACCTGCTGTTTGGTCGCGTGCCCCCTGCCCACGACCGCCTTTTTGACCTGCGTCGCGGCGTATTCCGCAACGGGGATGCCTTTGTGGCTGCATGCAAGGATGATGGTCCCGCGCGCCTGTCCCAGCAAGAACGCCGTTGTCGTGTGGCCGTGGTGCACAAAGACCTTTTCGAGCACTGCGGCGTCCGGTTTGAACCGCTCTATGACGCTCGATACCTGGGTGTATATCGAGTCCAGACGTTCCTCCATGGGATCGTCCGGCCTGGTCGCGAGCGTTCCCGATACGATATGCGCCGGCCGCGCGCCCGCGGTATCAATGATGCCGTATCCGGTGGTCTGGAGCGCGGGATCGATCCCGAGGATCTTCATGGGTCCTACCCGGCGTCTTCGGCGTCCATCTGCGCCATGACGTCATCGGGTATATCCGAATTGTCATAAACGTTCTCAACATCGTCATGTTCTTCAAGCGCGTCGATCAGGTCTTTGAGCTTTTTTGCATTCGCCAGATCGAGTTTGACCGTTGACGAGGGAACCATGGTGACCTCGGCGCTTGCGCATTTGATGCCCTTTGCTTCGAGCGCTGCCTTGATCGCATCCATTTTCTGCGGCGCGCTGTATACTTCGAACTGCGTGCCTTCGGTCTTTATATCGTCCGCCCCGGCATCAAGGGCAATGGTCATGACGTCGTCTTCGCTGACCCCTGCTTTGTCAATTGCGATATATCCTTTCATGGTGAACATCCAGCTTACCGACCCGCCGAGACTGCCGCCGGTCTTGGACATGATATTCCTGACTTCAGCAGCGCAGCGGTTCTTATTGTCCGTAATGGCGTCGATCATGATGGCAACGCCGCCCGGCCCGAAACCCTCGTATTTGACTGATTCGTACGTAATGCCGGGAACTTCGCCCGTGCCGCGTTTGATAGCCATTTTAATATTGTCAAGGGGCATGTTCGCTTCTTTTGCCCTGGCCATGACCGTGCGCAGTTTCGAATTCTGATCGGGATTGCCGCCGCCTTCGCGCGCGATGATGGTGATCTCTTTGATCAGTCTCGTATAGGTGGCGCCTTTTTTCGCGTCGGCCGCCGCTTTTTTGCCTTTATTCGTCTTCCATTTTGAGTGACCTGACATGTCATTATCCTCCGTAGAGATGGTTCATAATGGGGACGTTCCCCGTGGGTACCTTGTGCGATGAGATAAGTGGTGTAAGCCGAGTTTTGTTTACGTGGTCATTTCTCTCGACGCCGAAGTCGCCTCCGGCGCTCTAGCAGCCAACCCGAAGCTTATACGGGACGGGCAGCCCCACCGCTTCCTACATGGCATTGCTCCGCGCAGAGATTGCTCGTTTCACCCCTGCGCCCTTTCGGCCGCAGGACTCGTCTCTGTAGCTCTGATCCTCATGCGCCTTACGGCGCATGGGCGGGGGATTACCCGCTGCGCTGCCCTCCGGAGCCCGGACTTTCCTCCCCGCCGGATTACATCCTGCGGGGCAACCACCCCCACTTATCTCTTAAGGGCGTCCTTTACCGCTTGTGTAGCCAATCTATCGGCATGCGCGTTCTGTTCGCGCGGTATATGATCGATGGATACTTCTTTGAAACCGCTCAGAAGGCGTTCCGCCTGGGAATAGAGGCCGATGATATTGGCGTTGCGCACCTTATACGCCTTGTTCATCTGCCGGCATAACAGCTCGCTGTCGGATTTGATCCTGACCGTATCGGCCTTGAGCAAAAGCCCTTCCTGCAGGCCGTGGACGAGCGCCGTATATTCGGCGATGTTATTGGTCGCGGGCCCGATGAACCGGGCGATCTGCCTGATCACGGAGCCGTCCTGCATGATAATGATCCCGATGCCGCTCGGTCCGGGATTGCCTTTTGAAGCTCCGTCGATATATATGTCAAGCGTGGTCATTCGGGATGTACAGGATCCTGTTGCATACTTCGCAGGTGATGATATGATCGTACATCTGGATCAGGTTGATGACCTGGGGCGGTACGGACATATGACAGCCGAGGCACGACGAATCTTTGACCGCGACGATCGCCAGCCCGTCCCTCGATTTCAGTATCCGGTTGTATTGCGTCAGGATATGCTTATCGATGCCGGGAGCGATCTGCTTGCGCTGGGATTCAAGCTGCGCAAGGCGGCCCTCGATCTCCTTGAGCTCTCCCTCGACCTTCGTCTTCTGGCTGAGAAAGGATTTTTCATCCTCTGAGAGCTTTTTCTGCTCTTCATCGACGGCCCGCTTGGCGCGGTCGATCTTATCCATCGCCTCGAGTATCCTATCCTCGACCATGGAAGCGTCGGCTTTGCTGTCCTGTATCTGCTGGAGCATCGTATTGTACTCTTTATTGGTCTTGAGCTGGTATAACTGGCCTTGCAGTTTTTTTGTGTTCTCTTCCTTGGAAGCGAACTCGAGTTCCCGGTCCTTTTTTTCTTTCTGCGCGTCGAGATAGGCTTTTTCCAGGGCCGCGAGCGATTTTTTCTTGTCCTCGAACTGGAGGCGTAATGCTTCGACCTGGGCCGGTTTCGCTTTTTTTTCTTCAGTCAAAGTATATATCTGGGTATCGACGGCCTGAAGCTGGAGAAGGTTCTCTAACTGGTTTTTCAACGTTGACACTTCATGTTTTCCTTTCTCCCGAATAAAGATGGTGGGCGCAATAGGACTTGAACCTATGACCTCCACAATGTGAATGTGGCGCTCTAACCAACTGAGCCATGCACCCGCGAACTATTCCCGGCATGGCGTGTCCTGCATCTGCCGAAGGCAGATCAGGAGAGCCATGCACCCGCGAACTATTCCCGGCATGGCGTGTCCTGCATCTGCCGAAGGCAGATCAGGAGAGCCATGCACCCGCGAACTATTCCCGGCATGGCGTGTCCTGCATCTGCCGAAGGCAGATCAGGAGAGCCATGCACCCGCGAACCGCTCTATTAACTGGGCCCAGGAGGGTTCTCCCGTTTCGAGTGACTGAGTATCTTTGAAACGGGATCCCATCCGATCATTAGAATCGAGAGATGGGGGAACCTTCTCCGTGTGGTATTATTGGGCCCACAGGGATTCGAACCCCGGACCAAGAGATTATGAGTCTCCTGCTCTACCGCTGAGCTATGGGCCCGAATTCTTCCTAACCCACTATTTCTCTTATAAAATATAGAATATTATAATACCCTTTCCGGGCTTTCTTTGCAAGCTAAAAATTAAAAAAAAGGCATATTTAAATATCGTAATCGAGGCGGACATCCCGGTCAAGGCGAGACAGGACGTCGGGGCAATCGAGGAAGCGGGATATTTTGTTGAACCCGTTCATGCCGATACCGTTGCCTTCATGATGGACGGCCAGATACAGCCTGGTTTTGGCGCGGGTCAGGCCGACATAGAACAACCGGTGCTCTTCCTCTATCCTGTCCTGGTCTTCAAGGGAGAAGCTGACCGGCAGGACCCCGTCTATGAGGCCGATAAGGTATACGCATTCCCATTCAAGGCCTTTGGCGGAGTGTATGGTGGAGAGGGTCAGCGGTTTTTCATCGTCCGGATCCCGGGACGCTGCCTGGCTCGTGCCGTATTCCGGAGGCTCCAGGGAGAACTCCGCGAGAAAATCCTCAAGCGACGTGTACCTGTCCGATATGCGGCGCAATGCCTCAAGGTCGTTGATCCGCTGGTGCCAGTCGTCAAACCGTTCCTTGAAAAGAGGTTCATAATATTTCAGCATGATATCGATGCTTCCGCCGATCCCCGCATCGGCGGCGCGCGCGTGCTCAAGCGCTTCAGCAAGGCGTTCCAGGCGGTGGCCGTACGCGGCCGCGGTGAATGCCGTCCGCAGGACGCCGGTTGCGCTGCCGCCAGCGGCAGGGTGCGCTTCCATCGCGGCGATTATCTTTGCCGCGGTGCGCGGGCCGATGCCTTCAATGAGCGTTAGTATCCGGGTCCACGATATTTCGTCACGCGGGTTCAAAAGGACTTTGAGGTGCGAAAGCAGGTCCTTGACGTGCGCGGTTTCGTAAAATTTCATGCCGCCGAAGACCTGGAACGGTATGCCGCGCCTGGTCAATTCCATCTGCAGGAGTATGGATACGTACGACGACCGGAACAGGACCGCCTGTTTTGCGAGATCGATGCCTTCATTGCGCAGGTCGAGCACCTTCTGGGCAATCCATTCCGCCTCCATGGCGTTATCCTGGAAGAAAACGAGCTGCGGCCGGGCGCCGTGGTGCTCGGTCGCTGAAAAAAGATCTTTGGAGAATTTGGTCCGCATGTTCTTGAGCACCGCGTTGGCCACGTCGAGGATGCTCTGGCTTGACCGGTAATTGGCCTCGAGTTTGACGATGCGCGTTCCCGGAAAGCGGCGGGGGAATTCCATGATATTCTCGTGGGAGGCGCCGCGGAAACCGTATATGCTCTGGGCATCGTCGCCGACGGCCATGCAGTTGCCGTGGTCCTTTGAAAGAAGCCAGGTTATTTCAGCCTGTAATTTATTGGTGTCCTGGTACTCATCCACCATGATATACCGGTATTGGGCGGCAAGGCCCGCGCGGATGTCTTCATAGCGCGACATAAGAAGCGCCAGATATACGAGCAGATCGTCGTAATCAAGGTACCCTTTCCTGAGCTTGTACGCGGCGTATTCGTCGCGGATCCTGCATATGGCCGGCACGTGAGGCGCGAAATCGGGATATTCGGCATCGACGATGTCTGCGACGGGCCTCGATTTGTTGATCGACATGCTGAGGATCTTTCGCAGCGTATCTTTGCGCGGGAAACGCCTGTCTTTGGAATCGATGCCGAGTTTGCCGACGCATAGATTGACTGCGTTTTCGGCGTCCGACTCGTCAAGGATCGTAAAGGTCGTGAATCCGAGGCGGCCGGCGTATTTCTTCAGGATGCGGTACGCGAACGAATGGAACGTCCCCCCCTCGACGTAGCTGCAGCGGATATCATGGCGGCTTGCGCGCGAAAGCATCTGTCCGGCGGCCTTGCGGGTAAAGGTCAAAAGCAGGATCGACCGGGGCGCTATTCCGCGCTGGATGAGGTACAGCACGCGGTATTCGATCACCCGGGTCTTGCCCGAACCGGCGCCGGCAATGACCAGCAGCGGGCCGTCAACGGTCCGGACCGCTTCAAGCTGCGACGGATTGAGCTCTTGTTCGAAATCGATCATTTCTCAGCCATGGCGATGGTGACGGGATCGCCGATAGAGATGCGGTAACGCCGGCAGAATCCGGCCGGGATCTCAAGCACGTACGCGGCTGCGCCGTCCGGAGCGTAACTGGGGCATCCGCGCGAGCATGGCTGCGCGTTGTGGCGAATGTCGACGATACGCAGATTTTTCCCGATCCAGACCATATCAATGGGAAAACGCATGTTCATCATCCAGAACGAATGGCGGGCTTCCTCGGGGAATACGAAAAGCATGCCGCGGCCTGGTGAAAGTTCATCGCGGTGCATGAGGCCGGCCGCGCGCGCCGCATCCGTTTCGGCTATCTCGGCAGTAACGCATTGGCCGTTTATGCAGACGTCGGCTTTGTCTGTATTGGCGAGCGCCCGCGCCTGAAGCGTTGCGGCACACAGGATGACCGTGAGGATCAGGCGGCACATCATACCCTCCTGTGCTTTATGATGATCCCCGCGGATTCGATGATAAGTAGTCCCGCCAGGACGAGCAGGACGATGCTGGTCAGCACGAGCGGCTCGGCCGAGATACCGGCTCCCGAAATGCCGCGGATCAGCCACGGTTTCAGGATAAGGACAAGCGACAGGACCGCGACGATCGTCATGAAGACTGCCGGGATAAGCGTTACGGGATAGGGCCGTTTTTTGCGGTAAAGCCAGACGGACAGGCCCAGAAGCGTCATCGCGGCAAGGAGCTGGTTCGAGGAGCCGAAAACGGTCCAGAAGACCTTCCATGCGGGGATGACGTTTCCCGCCGCGTCGCGGGTTTTCGTCGTTACGCAGAGCGCGGGCAGGCACAGCGTCGCCAGCGTCGAAAGGACGATCCCCGCTTTGTTCTTCAACCCGGTCAGTTCCTGGAAGATATACCGGCCCAGCCGCGTCGCAACGTCGAGGGTATCGTATACGAAGGTCGCGAACGCAAGGAGCGCAAAGTTAAAAGCGAATTCGTAATTGATGCCGATCGTATCGAGGAATGTCGCGATGCCCCGGGCGTATATCTGGTTCGGGTCGGCGAGCTTCTCCGCCTGCGCCCGGGTGAGGATGATAAGCGTCCCGAGCGCGATAATGGCCACGACGCTTTCCAGAAGCATGCCGCCGAATCCGACGACGAGCGCGTCGCTTTCCCTGTTGAGTTGTTTTGACGTCGTGCCCGAGGCCACGATCGAATGGAAACCAGAGCAGGCCCCGCAGGCGACCGTGGTGAACAACAGCGGCACCTCCAGAGCAGGC
>Ga0209096_1002674_pt1 | contig 16793 bp, 23 predicted proteins | sample AD_UKC034_MetaG_FD_184407 | JGI IMG/M metagenome (GOLD analysis project Ga0209096, IMG submission 184407) | Active sludge microbial communities of municipal wastewater-treating anaerobic digesters from USA - AD_UKC034_MetaG (SPAdes) (version 2) | ecosystem: Engineered > Bioreactor > Anaerobic >... | reverse complement strand
AAGCCGTCAAAAAAATTCACGAAGCGCAGACACTTCCGAAAGAGAGGGCGATAGCCGAACTGTTGGGCGCGATAAATTACCTAGCGGCGAAGGTTATTGATTTGGAGAATAACTAGACATGCCTTAATTTGTGATAAGGAGAGAAGAAATGACAGAAAAACATCAAGTAAAAGAAAAGGTAATTTTATCAGATCATACGCTTTATGTTTGCTCTTGTGGCTGTATTTGCGAAGGCGAGTCTGAATATTTATTACATGAGAAAAAAGCTAATGCCACAAGCCAAGATAGCTTAATTGGTAAAGCCACTGTTTTGTAAACAGTATGATGAGGGTTCAAAGCCTTCTCTTGGCTCCATAAAATAACTTGATTTTAATTTAGAAATATAGTATAGAAAACAGCTATGCAGACAGAAATCAAAACCGCAAAAATATCCGAAATAAAGTTAAATCCCGATCCGCACAAACACGCAGAGCGCAAGGCGATGGAGAGAATACGAGCGAATATAAAAATGGTTATCAAAAAAATAATGGCGCAAAAAAACACAGGAAAAACGGGATATGAAAAATATCCTAAATTATTTAACTCTAAACGCTGGGAGTGGTTACGGTTAAGGACATTTGCTCGTGATAATTATACTTGTAAGCTATGCAATAGATTTACTCCTGCTCCGCAGTGCGATCATATAATCCCGCACGGTGGAGACAGTGATTTATTTTACGACGAGCAAAACCTACAAACATTGTGCATCACTTGTCATAATCGGAAAACAGCAAAAGAGCATGGGGGAAAAATATCGGGATGTGATGTGTGTGGAATACCAATTGATAATAAGCACCCCTGGAACACAGGGGGGGGTGGCAAAAATGTCTAGAGGGGTAACGCTGGAAACCGAGTGGGGAGCTCGGCTCGCAACATCGCAAAATTAGAGGAGGGGGGGTAAAATGCGTGGCAGAAAACCTAAGCCGACAAAACTAAAAATATTGATGGGAAATCCGGGACATCGGCCATTGCCGGAAAACGAATTACAACTAGAGGTTAAATTTCCTGCGTGCCCTGATGGTCTCACCCCTGAGGCAAAAAAAATATGGAAACGGGAAGCAAAGAAGTTAGAACCATCGGGAATATTAACCGAACTTGATCAGACTATATTCGCAATGTATTGCGAATCATATGCGACATGGAGCGATGCAGTATTACAAATTGCAAAAAGGGGCGTGATTGTGGGAACAAAAACTGGATTTCCAATACAAAATCCTTATGTGCCGGTAAAGAATACAGCGTGGAAACAAATGAAGGAATGCTTAGTTGAAATGGGGATGACTCCGAGTAGTAGAAGTAGAGTCGCGGTTAATCAGCAACCTAACAAAATAACGAGCAAAAAGGAAAGATTTTTCGCGTCATGAAAATAAAAAGAAAAAAAGATCGCGCCACCGCTTATGCACACAAGGTACTAAGCGGTGAAATACTGGCAGGGGCTTACGTCCGGGGAGCTTGCCAGCGTCACCTTAACGATTTGGAAAAATCAAAATCAACATCTTATCCGTTCGCGTTTAGCGAACACAAAGCAAGCGAAGCAATCGCTTTTTTCGAAGAGGTGCTGCATTTAAACGGTGGACAATATGAAGGGAAACCTTTTCTTTTGTTTGCATGGCAGGATTTTATTATTGGGTCGTTATTTGGTTGGGAAAGGAAAAAAAATAAAAAGCGCCGTTTCCGCGTCGCTTACATTGAAGGCGCGAAGGGGTGTGGTAAGTCTCCGCTTGCCGCGGGCATAGGATTGATGGGAATGCTTGCAGATGGAGAAGCACGAGCAGAAATATATGCCGCAGCGACCAAACGCGATCAGGCCATGATATTATTTCGCGACGCCGTTGCGATGTATGAATTATCGCCGGAGATTAATAAACGCCTTATTGCATCCGGAGTTGGTGAAAAATGTTGGAATTTATCTCATTTGGAAAGTGGCTCTTTTTTTCGGGTTATTTCATCTGACAAAAAACAATCTGGGCCGCGACCCCATATTGCTTTACTAGATGAAATCCACGAGCATACGGACGGGACAGCTATCGAAATGCTTAGAGCAGGATTTAAATTCCGAGAGCAACCATTAAGTTTTATGATTACTAACGCGGGACATAATACATCAAGCGTGTGTTGGGAATATCATGATATGGGAAGTAAAATTGCTTTGGAGCAAATTCAAAACGATGAATTTTTTTCTTATATTTGCTCGCTTGATGAAGAGGATTTAGAAAACGATAAATATTTAACCGATGAATCATTGTGGCCTAAAGTTAATCCTTCATTGATTCACGGCCTGCCCGGATACAATTATATTAGGAGCCAAATAAAAGAGGCTTACGGCCTCCCCTCGAAAATGGCTACTGTTAAGCGATTGTGTTTTTGTGTTTGGACAGAAGCGGAAAATCCGGCAATTTCGCGCGACGCATGGGAAGCGTGCAAGGATAAAGATTATCCTCTAGAAATTTTACAAAATCGCCGTTGCTGGGGTGGATTAGATTTGTCTGCCGTTCACGATCTAACTGCATTTGCATTAATGTTCGAACCATCTGAAGCCGATCCTTACTGGCGACTTAAGGTATGGTTCTGGCTTCCCGGCGTCGAACTTAAAAAAAAAGAAGACCAAGACCACGTGCCATATATCGCGTGGCGGGACGCTGGTTACATTAACGCCGTGCCACGCAAAACCATAGAATATGACTTTGTCGTGAAAGATATTTTTGAAATTTGTAATAAGTTTAGTGTGCAGAAAATCGCCTTTGACCGCGCTTATGTCGAGAAATATTTTTTGCCCGCGTTAGACAGAAGCGGATATCAATTACCGGAAATAATGCCTTTCGGGCAGGGATATTTATCGATGGGACCGGCGGTAAAAGTGTTTGAAAAAAAACTTATCGGCGAAACATTACGACACGATGGTAATCCATGCCTGACGTGGAATGCCGCGTGCGTAGTGGCGGAGGCGAATGCTGCAGGCGATATAAAATATTCTAAAAATAAAGCAACGGGTCGGATTGACGGAATAATTGCGGCTGTAATGGCTTGTGGAATTCTGGAAGAAGTAAAAACAGCATCTGTTTACGATAGTAAAACAAAAGATGAAATAAGAAAGAGCTTACTGGGGCAGGCTTAGTTATGGAAAAACAACTTTACAGAGTTGACGAGGTGGCGCAATATTTTGACGTTTCGAAATCGCTGGTTTACCGGTGGATTGAATGTGGGGATATTGAAGCCGAAAAATATCGGGGAACTATTAGAATATCTTACGATGCTATAATCGCCTATCGTGAAAACCACAAAATGAAACCGCTGGAATAAAAAGGAGAGATAGTGCCTATGGCGGATTTTTGCTTAACTTGCCTGGCAAGAGGTGTTTGCGAATCAATTTGTCCAGAGCTCAAATTACATCTGCGGGAAATTGAAGTAAAACAAAAAGAGCTTCCTATTCGCTTCCCCCGGCGTGGCCGGGTGGAGTGGGCGCCGCCGCCCACTAAGTTGACGAAAAGAGAACGGGAAATCGTTACGCTTTTTGGGAAGGGGCTCTCGCGGTCTGAAACGTGCGAACTACTTAAAATAACAAAAAAAACGCTTCGCAATAATCTCGCCAAAATAAAAAAGAAGCATGAAAAATAGGGACGCTTTTTACTCTTTGTAGAGAGGTAATTTTATTACCTACTCGCGAACTGGCGTTCCAGTGAGGGCTGCAATTAACTTAGGGAAACAAAAAAGCAGGGGCGGGGGTTTTTTTTGCAAAATAGACGCTTTTTTCAAAACTTGAAATCGCACATCAATCTTGATGTTCGAGACATTTTTCTTTTTGGCGGCCTTTTGCTTTTTGGTTACGGACTATATCTTTTGCGACCGTGGCTTTGTTTCACAATTTGCGGCTTGATTTTTATGCTCTTTGCTTTTTTTTTACGGAGTAACAAATGAGTTTTGTATCGCGCTTGCGACCCAAGGCACGTTCATCTCGCGAGTTGCAGGAATTTATTTTAGGCGTTTCGGGCGGCTCTACTTCTAGCGGGATCAGCGTAACTTCCGACAACGCGACAAAATCAGCAATTGTTTTTGCCTGTGTGAATATTCTTTCACGGGCTTTTTCTCAACTGCCCTGCCACCTTATGCAGCAAAACGGCAAGGACAAAAAAAAAGCAACAGAACACCCGCTCTACTTTTTACTGCATGATCAACCGAACGAGTGGATGACCGCGCCAGAGTTCTGGGGTATGGCATTAGTTCATCTTCTTTTGCGCGGAAATTTTTTTGCTCTTAAAAATACCCATAAGGGACAGGTGAACGAATTAATCCCGTTGGCTCCGAATGTGGTTCAAGAAGTTAAACAAACTGATTTTTATAAACTGATTTACAAATGCCGTTTTCCCGATGGCTCAATAAAAGAAGTTCAAGGCTCTGACATTCTACATCTTCGCGGCTTATCAACAAACGGCTACATGGGCATGAATCCAATCGAGCAGGTGCGGGAGAGTATCGGATTTTCGTTGGCGGCTCAGGAGTTCGGCGCAAGCTATTTTGGAAACGGAATCCATCCGGGTGTTATTGTTGAACACCCCAGCACACTGAAAGACCCTAAAACATTCACCGATATTTTTATGGAAACATATAGTGGATTGGGTAAGGCGCACAGAGTAATGCTTTTACAAGAAGGAATGAAAGCACAAAAGATTTCGATTAATCCGCAAGACGCACAATTTCTCGAAACGAGGCGTTACCAAAAAAAAGAAATTGTGGACATCTTCTTTTCCCTGCCGCTTTCCATGTTAATGGCGGATGATACCAATCCCACCTTCGCATCCGCCGAACAATTTGGATTATCCTTTGTAATATATTCGCTAATGCCGTGGGCGGTGAATATTGAAAAAGCACTAGCCAGAGATTTGCTCACCCCAGATGAAAGAAAAACACACTACGTAAAATTTAAAATGGACGGGTTGATGCGCGGCGATATGGCAACGCGCTTTGCCGCTTATTCTACGGCAATTGATAAAGAAATTATGAATCCTAATGAAGTCAGGGAGCTTGAAGATTTGAATCCGTATGAGGGCGGTGACGAATATAAAACGCGGACTTCAACAGTAAAAGATATGGGAGGCAAAAATGCTTAAGTACAGAAATATAAAAAACGCTGAGGCAACAGCCAAATTTTGGGGCAAGACCCTAACAAAACAGGAGTGGTATAAAATTGAAGCGGCGGCAAATGATAATACCGAAATTATAGTATATGATGTTATTGGGTGGCCGTTCATTGAGGCCGATGCTTTTGTCCGCGACCTTGCTTCAATCAAGTCAAAAAAAATCACTTTAAGAATTAACTCACCGGGCGGTGATGTTTTTGATGGCGTGGCGATTTTTAACGCGCTAAAAAACAAAGACGCGGAAATTATAACAAGAGTGGAAGGCCTGGCCGCGTCTATTGCTTCCATCATCGCCCTTGCTGGCGATGAAATCCAAATGCACAAATCCGCAATGTATATGATTCACGACCCTTGGGTTTTGGTCGCGGGTAACCAACACGATTTGCGTGACATCGCGGACGTCTTGGCGAAGATTGGCGATAACATGCTCGACATCTACTACGATAAAGTAGGCGGCAAGAAACGCGAACTCAAACAGTTAATGAAGGACGAGACGTGGTTTAAGGCGAGTGAAGCAAAAGAGTTTGGATTAATTGATACGGTTTTAGAAACCGAAAAAAAAGTCAACGCGCTTTTTGACCTCTCTATGTTTGCCAACGCGCCGGAAGAAATCAAAACGGAAATTGAAGGTAGAGACTTAACGCTGCGGGAACTTGAACGTGCCTTGCGGGATGCAGGGGCTTCAAGGTCTTACGCGGCCAGAGTGGCGGCGGGAAGCCGCGATATATCGCGGAGGGATTCCGCGAAAGCTGAGAAATTAGAAACTTTAATTAATTTAATTCGAGGAGGAAAATAAAAATGTCCAAAGACATTAATGTTGTCATTGAAGATTTGGGGCATGCCTTTGAAGAGTTTAAGGCTGAAAACGATAATCGCCTCAAAGAAATCGAAAAAAAAGGCCATGCAGACCCGCTTCTGGCTGAGAAGGTTGAAAAAATAAACGCGGAACTCGACAAAATATCCGCGATGAAAAAAGAACTCGAAGACTTGCAGACCATTATTTCTCGCGGGAAATATCCGGGCGGCGGACAGACTGAGATTGATCGCGCGAAAGCCGAACACAAAGAGGCATTTGAAAAATGGTTCCGGAAAGGTATCGAGGGAAATTTGAAAGAATTGGAGGTTCGCGCTTCTTTATCCAGCTCATCTGATCCGGACGGCGGCTTTACCGTTCCTACAGAAATGAGCAAAGAAATTGACCGCGTTGCTTCAACTATTTCTGTTATGCGCCAGCTCGCAACCGTTGTGAATATTTCTACCGACACTTATGAGAAGCTAGTTAATCAGGGTGGCGCAACCAGCGGCTGGGTAGGAGAAAAAGCATCAAGAACTGAGACGAGCGCTCCGCAACTGGCCAAGATTGCTATCAACACAAAAGAATTTTACGCAAATCCGGCGGCAACTCAAAAACTGCTTGACGACTCTTCCCTTAATATCGAGCAGTGGCTTGCTGATGAAGTGGCTATTAAGTTCAACGAAGCCGAAGGCGATGCGTTTATTAACGGTAACGGTGTAGAAAAACCAAAGGGCATTCTGGGCTATACAACGGTTACTAACGCTTCTTACGCGTGGGGGAAAATCGGCTTTATTGCAACCGGCGCAAGTTCTACTTTTACCGACGTGGATAAGCTGATTGATCTACAACAGGCACTGAAAGCTACCTACCAACCAGGCGCGGTTTTTCTAATGAATACATCAACGCAGGGTACGGTGAGAAAATTCAAAGACGGTGAGGGGAATTACATTTGGCAGTTGGGCTTAAAAGAAGGTGCGCCAAACCTGCTATTAGGAAAGCCTGTGGTCATTGATGATAATATGCCGTCTGTTGCTAGCAATAAATATCCAATCGCCTACGCAAATTTTAAAAGAGCATATTTGATTGTTGATCGCTTTGGTGTTCGCGTTTTGCGTGATCCCTACACAAATAAACCATACATTCACTTTTACACGACAAAGAGAGTTGGCGGCGGAGTTGTGATGTATGAAGCGATTAAACTTTTAAAAGTTGTTACAAGTTAAAAAGGAGGAAAAACAAAATGAAAGACCTTTACAATAATATTGAAATAGAAACCATAATGGCTCCTATTGCCGTTACGGGTCATACCAGCGATCAAGATATCGATCTTGCCGGTTTTAATTCCGCCGTTATCGTTGTTTCAACGGGCGCGGGGGACATTGACGACCCTAACTATATGTCGCTTCGGATTTCCCACGCCGACGATGATGGAACGGGTTCGGCTGGAGATTATGCTTATGTGGAGGATGGCGATTTGCTTGGCGCTGGTAGCATTACGGACGGCGTACCAGCAACACCGCTCATTGACGACGAAAATACGACCTTTATGGTTGGCTATGTCGGCGGCAAGCGATTTCTCAAAGTTGAACTGAGGGAAGCGGCAACGACTAATGCAGTTATTGGTATTCACATTATCAAAGGCCATCCTCTTGATGCGCCCGCGATAAGTTAAAACCTGTCCTTCGATGGATACTCGCTGGGGCGGTCGATCCTGCCGCCCCAGCGGGGAAACCACAGGATTTAAAAGGAGAAAAAAAATGAGTTATCAATCTAAGGTTTACAGAAAACAAGGTGGAGAGGAATTTGTTGTTGCGGACGGCGGAACTATAACTGTGGAAAGCGGCGGCACGCTTGCACTGGAAAGCGGTAGCGTTCTGAGTATTGCGGATGGAGCGCTGGAAGCGCCTGACATCGCATTAGCACAGGGGAGTATTCTTGTTGGAGATTCAGATGGCGAAGCCGCTGCTATTTCTGCGAAGACAAGTGGACAAATATTGGTCGGCAACGGAACCACAGTGGCTAGTGTCGCTGTAAGCGGTGATATTGCTTTAGCCGCGACTGGTGAAGTGACAATACAAAACGGTGCTGTTGAAGATTCCATGATTGAAGGTCTGAGCGCCGGGCAGATTATTATAGGCGTGGACGGTACGGCGGCGAATAACACAAAGGTTACCCTTTCCGGTGATGTGACGATGGATGCCACCGGAGCCGTAACAATTGCCGCAAAGGCTGTTGAGGACACGATGATATCCGCCGGTGCTGGTACGGTATTAGTGGGAACTAAAACAGATGGAGACGTTACTCTGTTAGATAATTCGGCAGCGGGTTCTATTGTCATCGGCCAAGGCGCGGGCGAAACTTGTGCGGCGGCAGTATTAAGCGGTGATGTGACGATGGATAAGACCGGCAAGGTAACCCTTGCGCTTCCGAAACTAGTTGCGGCAGATGATAGTGTTACTATGTCGTACGAAGAGAATATCGCCGGTTTGTCTTCGGCGATAACACTGGCGAACGAAATACGCGGTGATATTATCAATCACTTTGGCAACGCCACCAGACACACAACGGGATTACAATCTACTGCCGCAATAGAAGATGAAGCCGACGACCTTGCTTCGTTGATCGCTCTCACAAATTCTTTAATGACATTGTATGCAGCGCATAACGCCGATATGGTTCTCGGTTCGGGCTGGGCTTATCACTCTGCACAGGGCGCGGCGAAAGCTCTTTCGAGCGAAGTCGCTACCACAACTCTTGCCGATTCTATAACCATGCTAAACGACATTAAAGCAAAATACAACGACCACGAAGATGAGACTAATGGCCATGCCGATCAATCCTCTGTTACCGCCGACCAAGTGGCGGCCACTGACGCGGGTTATGGCGATACTAATCGCGTAACAGTAGCCAATGCCGCTACCGGAGATATTGTGTTTTGGAATATTCTGGATGACGGAACTGGAGATGTAACCGGAACATCAGCAACAGCGGGGGAAGGATATATTGATTTTAAATTTTCTGCCAACCCTCAGGATGACGCGATTGTTTCTTATCTTGTTATAAGGCCAGCGGCCAGTTAATTTTAACGGGGGGGCGGGGAAACCCGCTCCCGCTCTCAAAAGTGAAAGGGGGTAAGCATGGCAGTTACATACATAGGCCACTTAAAAAATAAAGCTATTGGCTTATCTACGGATATAAAGCCGGAAATGGCAAGCGGTTCTACTTTTTTCGAATACGATACGGGAAATCTCCTTATAAATATCGACGGCTCGACATGGGTAGTTAAGCAACCGGCTTCAAGCACTTTCGTTTCGCGGACAATAGATTTAAAACAAGCTGCGGCGGATTATGACTTATTTAATATCACGGCGCAAAACTGCTTAATTGATTTTCTCTACATAATTATTCCCACCGACAATTCAAATCCAGACGGCGATTTTGCTGGAATATCTATTCAGTCAACCGATGATACGCCGGTGGTGTTTATATCCAGTGAGGCGGGGGCGGCGGAAAACTTAACCGCCGGTGCACACTTATCTTATTTCGGTCAGGGAGTAATCGCGAGCGGAAAAAAAATCCAGCTTACGGTTATAGGCGGTGCGACCGACGATGAATGTGTTTGCACTGTTTACATTGTTTACAGGACATTGGTAGCGGGCGGATATATAATCCCAACCCCATCGGCGTAGGGGGGGTATGAACAACTATACTGACACCTCGGAAACAACGATTACGGTGAAATGGTGGTGCGTGATTGTTCTCATCATTAGTATTTTCGGGTTCTTTTTTCTTGGATTTATTAATCATGAATCAAGAATCACAAAAACCGAAACGCAAGTTGAGGCCATTTACGATGTTGTTCAGGATATTAAAGCGGACACCACAAAAATAAAAGATAAGCTGTATGAGAAATGAAATATTTTAAACTGGAAGAATTTAACTGCCCTTGTTGCCAACGCAACGAGATGCAACTTGATTTTCTCGCAAAGCTTATCCGAGCGCGGGAAACATCAGACGTGGCTTACGTTATTAACTCTGGCTATCGCTGTGATGCTCATAATAAAGCAGTGGGTTCAAAAACTAAAAATCATATTTTAGGAAGGGCGGCAGACATTAAGGCGGTGGATAGCAGAACAAGATTTAAAATTTTAGGCGGATTAATTGCGGCAGGCTATACGAGAATAGGCATAGGAAAAACATATATTCATGTTGATGATATGGAAACGGAGAATGCTCCGCCGGAAGTTTGTTGGTTGTATTAATGGGAATAAGCATAGCAGAAATAAATGTCGGTGAGGTGTTTAGCGGTATCGGGTCGCTGGCGAAGGATATACGTGCGGCAATTACAGGCAAAGCCCCGATAGACGCGACTAAAGCGGCGGAGTTGGAAGTTAAACTTTTAGAGCTAGAGGAAAGTGCAAAAAACGCACAGACCGAAATCAACAAAATCGAGGCGGCAAGTTCAAGCGTTTTTGTTTCCGGGTGGCGGCCATTTCTCGGTTGGGTTTGCGGCGCGGCATTTACGTATAACTACATTTTAATGCCCTTTATCTTTTTTATGGCAAAACTTTACGGCTCTGAAGTTGAACTGCCTAACTTAGATATGGGAATTTTAGTAACGCTTTTGTTTGGTATGCTTGGATTGGGAACTTTAAGAACTTACGAAAAGACAAAAGGGGTTGCGCAGAAATAGCGTTCCAAGGGCGTTTTCTGTAAGGTGTAAAAAAATGAAACTTATTTTATTTTCAGCTCCGATAGTTGAGCCGGTATCACTTACCGAATTGAAAGCACATTTGAGGCTGGATTCACTTACTTTTGCCGAGAGCTTGGGAAGCACGCAATCAATCGCGCCGGGGCTTCAAGCGGTTAATGAATTATACGCGCTGGAAGGAACTGGAGTTAATGTGTTTGGGTATCCGGCTATTGTATATTTTCAGGCCGGAACTTGCGGAGCGAACGGAACGGTTGACGTTAAAATTCAGGAATCCGACGACAACTCTACTTATACAGACTGGATGGGTGGAGCTTTCGAACAGGTAACAACGGAAACGGACAACGCAACTTATGAAAAAGAATACACGGGAAATAAATCTTATATAAGAACCGTAGCCAGCGTGAAGACTGCAAGCTGTTCTTTCGGAACTTCTATCGTTACGAAAGCTGCGGTTACCGATGAGGACACGTATCTAGCAGAAATTCTGAAAGCCGCAAGACACAGCGTGGAGAACGATACCAGAAGACAGTTGATAACAGCAACATGGATTCTCTATTTGGATTTTTTTCCCTCTTCTAATTACATAAAAATACCATTAGGCAATCTGCAATCAGATAATTTTTCTATCAAATATAAAGACTCCGACGGAACGGAATATACTTTTGAAGATTATATTGTTGAAACTAACGGAGAAAATTGCGGCAGGGCAGTTTTAAAAAACGGTTGTTCATGGCCTTCAGCAACGCTTTATCCATCCAACCCTATTTATATCACCTTCACCTGTGGATATGGAGACACCGGCGCGGATGTTCCGGTAATAGCAAAGCAAGCGATAAAACATATGGCGGCAAAACTCCACGCGGAGCGAGGAAACGAAATGAGTGAAAGCCCTAAAGATATTACTTATTATAGATTAATTAATTTAGTGCCGCCGTTGTGGGAGTTTTAATGATTAGCGGAAGAATGGATCGGCAAATTATTATAAAAAAGAAAACCGTAACAACTGACAGTTTTGGCGGAGTAATCGAAACATGGTCAGATGTTTCGACCGTTTGGGCAAACGTGCAATATTTACGGGGCGCGGAAAGATACGCGGCCAAACAAACAGTGGCAAGCATCGATGTTAAATTCAAAATATGGTGGAGAAGAGATGTTGGAGTGGAAAACATAATCGAATATGACGGAAAAGAGTATGACATTTATGCTTGCTTAGAACTAGGACGCCGGGAGGGACTAGAACTCCACGCGGGAGCGAGGGCGGAATGAATCAAGAATTCACGTGCAAATTAAAAGGACTGCCGGAATTACTTAACCTGCTTGAGCAACTTCCCACGGTATCAATGCAAAAAACAGCGGTTAGAAATGCTTTAAAAAAATCAGCCGCGCCTATTCTAAATGTCGCAAAGCTGAACGTTCCGAGAGGAGATGCGGGCAATTTGGAAAAGTCATTAAAAATATCAACAAGCTTAAAAGCGAGCCAGAAAAAAGGGCAAACATACGACAGGACAAGAGTTACGGTTTATGTTGGTTCGTCCGCGCCTCATGCGCATCTTATAGAGTTCGGCACCAAAGACAGGACGCAAAAAAAGACAGGTAGGTTTACAGGGCGTATTTCGCCAAATCCGTTTTTACGAAATGCGTGGGATTCTACAAAAGAGATTGCGCTAAAGATACTTGCACGAGAATTGCGTGCACAAATTTACGCGGCGGCTAGAAGATTAAGGAAGCGAGCGGAAAAAGGAAAGCTAACAACAAAGCAGATTGAAGGGCTGAATAGGTAATGGCGATTTCAACAATTGAAGAAGCATTGCGATACTCAATTCTTGCGGACAATTCAGTCCGGGCGATTACCACAAGATGTTATGCCGCTGAACTGCCGCAGAATCCCATTTTTCCTTTAATACTGTTCTTTAGGGTTACGGGCGCAAGTGATGTTCATCTTGGCGGAGTATCCGGCATCGCTCATGTGAGATTTCAGATTGAGGCATGGGCGGAAACATACGCGGCGGCAAAGGAATTAGCAAGAGCGATAAGAGGAGCAATTAACACAAAAATATTTAGGGTTGATTCAGTAAGTTTGAACTCAATCGTAATTCAAAGCGAAAGGGATTATTACGAGCCTGATGTCGGCACACACAGAATCATCGCCGACTATATGGTTTGGGGAACAGAAAATTAATAGGGTTTTCTTTACCCTAAATTTAATGAGGAGGAAAAAAAGTGGCTATTGAAAGTCAAGGGACAAAATTAGAAATTAGCGGAACTAGCGGGGAAGCTGTTACTGTTACCGAATTAACGGTCGGCTATCCAACAATTTTGGGCGCGACGGCGCACAGCCTAGCAGAAGGAGACATTGTAACTCTTTCCAATTTTGCCGGTGATGATGCAGCAACGCTTAATAGCAAAGTGGTTGTTGTGCGCTTTGTTACCGACGATACCTTCGCTGTTGGGATTGATACGACCGGCAAAACTATAACCGATAACACTGATCAAGCGTTGGCAACCCCCTTGGAGTGGACGGAAATTGGCGAAGTTGTTAGCTTTGACGGGCCTTCAGGAACTGCATCTGTTATTGACGTTTCACATCTGGGAAGCACTGCAAAAGAAAAACTTATTGGTTTGCCGGATGAAGGCCAGATTACGCTTTCGGTTAATTGGGATTTGGAAAACGATACGGGTCAACAAGCGGCTATGGATGCGCGGGCAGCGCGAACGGAAAAGAATTTTAAACTTACTTTTTCGGATGCTTCGACTGCTACGTTCGCGGGTTATGTGCTTGGGATGTCCGTCAGCGGCGGGGTTGATGGCAAGGTTGAAGGTTCAATCACCATCGAAATCACTGACGACATTACCTGGTCTTATGAGGGTGCTTAATGAATCCCGTGTTTGGAGAAAAAAAAATCCAGCTTAACGGCGAGGATTATACGGTGAGGTTTACGTGGAAAGCTCTTGCAGCGATAGAGAATAAATACGGAGACGCGCCGGATTTTTTTAATCCTGAGGTTGTCGCAAATATTTTATCTATCGCGATTAACGATTCCGAAATGACGGCGGAAAAAATTCTGGAAATGAACGCGCCGTTTGTGCCCGTGTCGCTTGCCGTTCAGGAAGCTCTGCAGTGGGCTTATTTTGGAAAAGAGCCGATTTCAAAAAGCGATGAAAAAAAAAACCGCCGGAAGGGTGGATTCTTTCGGCTTATAAGGCGGCTGTTTTAGTTGGTATTTCTCCGGTTGAGTTTTGGGAGTTGACTCCGTATCTTACAAGGCTGGCGGTAGTGGCGTTATCGGATGGAAGAAACACTACCGCTTGGATTAATGCCAATCTTTACCGAGCGAAAAAACTTCCCAAACTCTCAGAGATTACATCGCTACAAAAAAGCACTCGAAATATTAGCGTAGAGCTTAAAACCGCGTTGAAACAAATGAAAAGGAAAAAGAATGGCTGAACCTATTGGTGCATTACGAGCAGAACTATCCGCTAATCACGTGCAATTTGAGAGTGATATGGGGAAAGCTCGCCGTGCCGCGCAGACTCATGCGAAGGGCATACAGGGCGCGTTAAGCAAGGTTGGCACTACGTTTAACAACACAATGAAATCCGTTTTGGGTTTTCGGGGTGCTATGGTTGCGCTCACTGCCGCCGGTGGTTTCGGTTTGTTCATGAAAAACACTATTGACGCAGCAGATCAACTTTCCAAAATGGCGCAAAAGGTCGGCGTATCGACCGAAAGTCTTTCGACACTCAAATATGCCGCCTCTATATCCGGCGTGGAGCTGGAAAAACTGCAAACCGGCCTTGTGCGATTATCTCGTAACTCAATGGATGTTACGCTGGGCCTCAAGACTGCAAGGGATGGGTTTGACGCGCTAGGAATAAGCGTTACTGATACAGACGGCGCGTTAAAAAAATCAGACAATCTACTAAAAGAAATTGCGGACAAGTTCGCAAGAATGGAAGACGGCGCATCCAAAACTGCCATAGCGACAAAATTATTCGGCAGGGCGGGCGCGGAATTGATCCCCATGCTCAACCTTGGGTCGGCTGGAATTGAACAGCTAGAGCAAAAAGCGCGGGATTTAGGAATCGAACTATCTACTGAAACGGGACGGGCGGCAGAACAATTTAATGACGATTTGCAAGAGTTAAGCACGCACGCTAAGGGCTTGGGCGTATCGCTGGCAACTTATATACTTCCTAATCTCACAGAAATCACGAAAGCGATGAAAGAGGCCGCGGACGAAAGCGGCTTATTGAAAGCGGCGTGGGTAGGTTTAGGCGGCTTGGGGGCGTGGGCTTTTACAGATGAACTTGATTCACTGCCGGAAAAAATTGAGAATACAAGAAAAAAACTTGATGAGCTGAAAAAGAAACAAGAAAACCTTACTCCTTCATGGGTTCAGGGAGCGCAAAAAAAACTAGGCGTATTGGGTAAGGTTTTTGGCGAAGCGGAAAGTTATAAAAGATTATCTATAGCAATACAAGAAACCGAATCTAAATTAAATTCTCTGGAAGCACAGCAGGCGAAAGAAGATGAAGCACGGAAAAAACGCGCCGAACAGCTAAAAGAGGAAACACAGCAAAGAGAAGAAGCAACGGTAAAAGCGGAACAATCTGTATTACGAATTGCGGAAGCTGAAAAAAGGCGTGTTGCTTTACAATCGGAAATTAAAACTCTTTATGATTCAACAAGAACGCCACTCGAAAAATACAACGCGCAGCTTGAAAGGCTTAATGATCTTTTAAAAATCGGCGCAATAGACCACGACTTATATAATCGAGCCGTAAATCAAGCTCAGATTGAATTTGATAAAAGTACGGAAAAAATTAACGAACATATCGAAGAGCTGGAAGCTGTTGAAGACAAATACGCGGAACTAAAACAAGCTATTGAGGGGTGGGGAAAAGAAAGCGCCAACGCGATAGTCGATTTTTGCCTTACTGGTAAGGCTTCATTTTCCGACATGATTCAATTCATGATTTCCGAAATGATGAAGATGATTCTTTATCAACAAATTTTTGAGCCGCTAAGTAAGGGCATCAGCGGATGGATTGGCGGACTGTTCGCGGGCGGTGGTGGCGGCGGTGGTGGCGGCGGCAGTATGATTATTGGCGGGCTGGCTAGGGGCGGAGTTTTCCATAAGGGAAATTTAGTTCCTTTCGAGCGCGGGGGCGTAGTTACAAAACCAACTATATTTCCGATGGCGCACGGCGCGGGCTTGATGGGAGAAGCCGGACACGAAGCGATACTTCCTCTCGCGAGAGTTAGGGGTGACTTGGGAGTCCGGGCTTCCGTGGGCGCACCTGTAATTAATATAATCAATAATAATAATTCTGAAATAACAACATCAACAAAAGAAACATCGCAAGGAATGGAAATAGATGTGATGCTTGATAAAGCAATCGCGCAGAAGATGGGCCAACGTAATTCCAATACCAATCAGATGTTGAGAACTAATTTTAGCGCGAAGGAAAGGCTGGTGGCGAGATGACATGGCCGGAAACTTTACCACAAATATTATTGATTGAAGGTTACGCGGAATCAATGGCCGATACTTCAATCCGGTCTTCAATGGACACGGGGCCAGCAAAAGTACGCAAAAGAACTTCAGCGGCAATCAGGCCGCTTAAAGGCACTATTATCTTAACGGAGACACAGCTTGCGGCGTTTAAAAATTTTTATATTACTGATTTATCTGGCGGGGCGTTACGCTTTACGTGGGAAGACCCTGTTACCGAAGAAGAACTGGAAATGCGTTTTACCGCTCCGCCAAGTTGGATACGAGACGGACTAATTTATAAAGTAAATCTTGATTTGGAAATTTTACCATGACGGAAGTAAGTTTGAATTTTCGGCAGGCGGCATACGCGCAGGAGACCGGCAGGGTATTAATCCTGCTGGTAACGATAGATCATGAAGATTTAACTGAACCAATTAGACTATCTACCGACCCCACGCAGGAATTGACGGAACTCACTACAGCGATAGAAAAGGTTTATGGAACTATCTCCAGAGGGGAAACTTATATTCACTTCCCGATTCGTATTGGTTTGCCGAGCGTTGATGAAAGCGGCTTTGGGGAACTGGTTTTAGAAGTGGATAATATTCATA
>Ga0209096_1002673_pt1 | contig 16794 bp, 15 predicted proteins | sample AD_UKC034_MetaG_FD_184407 | JGI IMG/M metagenome (GOLD analysis project Ga0209096, IMG submission 184407) | Active sludge microbial communities of municipal wastewater-treating anaerobic digesters from USA - AD_UKC034_MetaG (SPAdes) (version 2) | ecosystem: Engineered > Bioreactor > Anaerobic >... | reverse complement strand
TGGTCGATGCGATCGCCACCGACAACATGGCGCCGGTGCCGTTCACGCAGCTGGCCAACCTCACCGGAACGCCGGCGATGAGCGTGCCGCTTTGCACCGGTGCCGACGGCCTGCCGATGGGCGTGCACTTCGCCGCGCGCATCGGCGACGAGGCGACGCTGCTGCAGCTCGCGGCCCAGCTCGAGCAGGCTGCGCCCTGGTTCGATCGCCTGCCGCAGCTGGCCCGGGGCGAGGCCCGGGGCGGGACCCGAGGCGACGACGGCGCGGGGCGTACACTGCCCGCATGATTCACGACCGACCCTCGGTCGCGCGGCCGTGCGCCGCGGCTCCCGAACGACGGAGCCCGCGACGGCCCGTCACCCTGCAGGAGGTATGCGCCCCATGACGGCCAAGAAGATGGCGATCATCGCGACCAAGGGCGCGCTGGACATGGCCTATCCGCCGCTGATCCTGTCGTCGACCGCGGCGGCGATGGGCTGGGACGTGCGCGTCTTCTTCACCTTCTACGGGCTGCAGCTGCTGCGCAAGGACCTGAGCGGCATCGCGATCAGCCCGCTGGCCAATCCGGCGATGCCGATGCCGGTGCCGATGCCGGTCGTCGTCTCGGTGCTGCCGGGGATGCAGGCGATGGCGACCTCGATGATGAAGGCCAAGATGAAGAAGAAGGGCGTGGCTTCGCTCGAGGAACTGCGCAGCCTGTGCCAGGAGGCCGAGGTCAAGTTCATCGCCTGCCAGATGACCGTCGATCTGTTCGAGTTCGAGCAGAGCGACTTCATCGACGGCATCGAATTCGGGGGCGCGGCGACCTTCCTCGAGTTCGCCGGCGAGGCCGACGTCTGCCTCTTCATCTGAGCCGGGGCGCGCAAGCGGCGGTCGAAGCGATGCTTGCGCCGCTCGCAAGGCGTGAGGTGATGCGCGCACGACGGATGCGGCGCGAGCGAATGCGCAAGGGCCGTCTTGGCGCTGCCGCGCTGCTCCTGGCCGGTGCGGCCGGCAGCGCCCACGCCGCCGGTGCAAGCGCGAGCAGCATGCCCTGGTGGGTGTGGCCGCTGGCCCTGTTCCTGGCCTGCTTCCTGATGGGCATCGTCGCCGTGCCCGCCGGCATCGGCGGCGGCACGCTCTTCGTCCCGATCGTCAGCAGCTTCTTCCCCTTCCATCTCGATTTCGTTCGCGGCGCAGGCCTGCTGGTGGCGCTGGCCAGCGCGGTTTCGGCGGCGCCGCTGCTGCTGCGCAGCGGGCTGGCCAGCCTGCGCCTGGCCCTGCCGCTGGCGTTGCTGGCGTCGGTCTCGTCGATCGGCGGGGCCCTGCTCGGGCTGGCGATGCCGGAGAGCATGGTCCAGATCCTGCTCGGGGTGCTCGTCGTTGCGATTGCCTTGTGGATGCTGGTCTCCCGCCGCGGTTCGGCGCCGGTCGCGACGGCGCCGGATGCCTGGTCGCGTGCACTGGGTCTGCATGGCGTCTTCGTCGATCGCGCGAGCGGCACCCAGGTGGCCTGGCAGGCGCAGCGCACGCCGCAAGGGATGCTCGCCTTTCTCGGCATCGGCGTGCTGGCGGGCATGTTCGGCATCGGCGCGGGCTGGGCCAACGTGCCCACGCTCAACCTGCTGATGGGGGTGCCGCTGAAGGTCGCTGCCGGAACCTCGGGGCTCGTGATCTCGCTGGTCAACTCGCCTGCGTGGATCTATCTCAACAAGGGTGCGGTGCTGCCGATCGTCGCCGTGCCCTCGGTGATCGGCATGATGCTCGGGGCTTCGATCGGCGCAAGGCTGCTCGCGGTGCTGAACGCGGTCGTCGTGCGACGCCTGGTGGTCGCCTTGCTGCTCTTCACCGGCTTGCGGGCCCTGCTCAAGGGTCTCGGAGTCTGGCCATGAAGCCGGAAGACGCGGAATTCCCGGACGACGCGCTCATCTACGCGCGCCTGCTCGAACTGGCCGGACGCGCGGGCCTCTCCTTGCTCGCGCTGGCGTTCGTCGCCTACATGGCCGGCTGGCTGGCGCCCGAAGTGCCTGTGCAGCAGCTGCCGGAGCTCTGGTCGCTGCCGGTGGCCGATTTCCTCCGCGAAAGCGGCATGGCCAGCGGCTGGGGCTGGCTTGCCCAGGCCATGCACGGCGACGTTGCCGGGCTGCTCGGGATCGTGCTTCTGGTCGGCGCCTCGCTGCCGGCCCTGCTGATGCTGGGCGCCCTCTACGGGCGGCGCGGCGATCGCGTCTTTGCTGCGCTGTGCCTGCTGCAGTTTGGCGTGCTGCTGCTTGCGGCCTCGGGCGTCCTGAGCTGAGGAAGGCGGGAATGACGCATCCCTTTTTACGGCCCTTGCTGGCCACCGAGCACAGCATCTACGACGGCGGCGCCGAGACGCTGGCCCTGGCCCTGGCGCGGGCCTGCCAGCTCCGCCTGCATGCCGTGCTGCCGATGCTCTCCAACCCGGAATTCCAGGCCGTGGCGCCGCAGGTGGCCGCACGGGCGGACGCTGCGGCGGCCGAGCGCCGCGAGAGCCTGGAGGCGATGGCAAGGGCGCAGGATGTCGAGCTCTCGGTGCGGGTGCGCGAAGGGCCGGCGATTCACGAGATCTTCGTGCGCGCGGCGCGCGAGATCGAAGCCGACCTGATCGTCGTTCGTCGCCGCGGCCGCAAAGGACTGCTGGCCAACATGCTCGTCGGCGACATGGTGGGCAAGCTCGTTGCGTCGGCGCCGTGCAGCGTGCTCATCGTGCCGCGCGCGGCGCGCCTGTGGCTGCGCGGCGTGCTGCTCGTCGTCGAGGCCGGCGGCCCGCCGGATGCCGTCGCCCGCGGAGCCGCGATGCACGCCGCGAGGCTGGCCGCGGCAATCGCCACCCGTTGCGCCTTGCCGCTCTGGCTGGTGGCTGCGCTGACCACGGATGCCGGGGATGCGCAGGCGCAGCAGATGCTCGATGCGCTTTCCGCGCCATTGACCGCAGGCGGCGCGGCGGTGCGGAGTCTGGTTGCGCGTGGTGCGCTGCACGAAGTCGCCCTGCGGGCAGCCGCCGAACAGGGCTGCGATCTGCTGGTGCTGGCCCGTGACGCGCCGGATGCGCAGGGGCGCTCGCGTGGATGGAGCAGCGGCCGTGCGCAGAAGGCGATCGGGGCGGTCGAGTGCCCCGTGCTGCTGGCGGTGCGGTCGCCGACCTGAGCCTGCGGCTCAAGCCTGGCGCGCCGGCCGGTTGGAACCCGCGACCAGATCGAAGCGGAACAATCGGCACTCGATGCCGCCGTTGTACATCGGCACGCGGCGGCTCTCCTTCAGCCGCATCAGCGCGGGCAGCTTCATCTCCGGACTCAGGCACCAGGCGGTCCAGCCGGCGTAGTGGCGCTTCCAGTGCGCGGCGAGCGCGGCGAAGAAGGCCGAGGCGTCGGCTCCCGCCTCGAAACCCTCGCGCCCGGTCACAGCCGGCGCCGCGTATGGCGCATTCTGTGCCGTTGCGGGGACCGTTTCGCCGGGTGCCGTGCGCCGGCCCTTCGGGGCGATGCGCTCGCCGTAGGGCGGATTCATCACGATCGTGCCGGTGGCAGCGGGCGGCGGGCGCTGCAGCGCATCGGCCGTCTTGAACTCGATCGCGTGCGCGACACCGGCCTGTCGGGCGTTGCGCGCGGCAAAGTCGGTCATGCGAAAGCTCACGTCGCCGGCGTACACCGCCACCGCCGGCGGATGAACCCGCGCCTGTGCCGCCTGGCGCAGCTGCTGCCAGCGCGCCTGCAGCGCGCGAAACGGCAGCTGGCCCTCGAAGGCGAAGCTGCGCTGCAGCCCGGGGGCAATGCCGCAGGCGAGCTGCGCCGCCTCGATCGCGATCGTGCCGGCACCGCAGCAGGGGTCCAGCAGCACGCCATCCTCGGCCCGGCCCTGCCAGCCGGCGGCGGCGAGCATCGCCGCGGCCAGCGTCTCCTTCAGCGGCGCCTCGCCCTTGACGCCGGCGGCGCCGCTGCGGCGCGCCTGCGCCTCGTCGCGCCAGCCGCGCTTGAACAGCGGCTGGCCCGAAGTGTCGACGGAGAGCCAGGCGTGGCCCGGATCGAGATGGAGCACGAGCGGCAGCGTCGGGCTGCGCGTATCGACGCTCGGGCGCTTGCCGCAGACCTCGCGCAGCGCATCACAGACCGCGTCCTTGATGCGCAGCGCCGCGAAGTTCAGGCTGCGCAGCGGGCTGCGCTGCGCCGAGACGTCGACGCGCAGCGTCTGTGCCGGCGTGATCCAGTCGCCCCAAGGCACGCAGCGGGCGAGTGCATACAGCTCGTGCTCGTCGCGGTAGGGGCCGTCGACGAGCGGCCAGAGCACGCGCTGGCCGATGCGGCATTCCAGGTTCAGGCGCATCACGGTCTCGAGCGTGCCCTGCACCCAGGCGCCGCCGCGGCCGGAGCGTGCCGGCGTCCCGGTGATCGCCTGCAGCTCGGCGGCCAGCAGGTCCTCGGTGCCGTGCGCGCACGGCACGAAGATCGCTCGGCTCACGCCTGCGCCCTGCGCTGCGTGGCCGGGGCGATGCGAAGCAGCTCGCGGTACTTGGCGACCGTGCGTCGCGCGACCTGGATGCCCTGTTCCTCGAGCATCTGCGAGAGCTGGCTGTCGGACAAGGGCTTGTCGGTGTCTTCGGCGGAGACGAACTGCTGGATCAGCGCGCGCACCGCGGTGCTGCTGGCGTTGCCGCCGGCCTCGGTCTGCAGGCTCGAGCCGAAGAAGTACTTCAGTTCGAAGGTGCCCATCGGCGTGGCCATGTACTTCGCGGTGGTCACGCGCGAGATCGTGCTTTCGTGCAGGCCGAGTTCCTCGGCGATCTCGCGCAGCACGAGCGGCTTCATCGCGATCGCGCCGTGCGTGAAGAAGCTCTTCTGGCGCTCGACGATCGCCTTGGCCACGCGCAGGATGGTGTCGAAGCGCTGCTGGATGTTCTTCACGAACCAGCGCGCCTCCTGCAAGGTCGACGACAGACCCGGGCCGTTGCCGCGCTGCCCGCGGATCGCGCGCGCGTAGAAGTCGTTGATACGCAGGCGCGGCATGACCTCGGGGTTGAGCGTCACCTTCAGCCCGCGGCCGCTGCGCTGCACGATCACGTCGGGAACGATCAGCCGCCCCTCCGATTGCGCGAACGGCCGACCGGGCTTGGGTTCGCAGGCCATGATCATCGCCTGCGCGGCGCGCACCTGGGGCTCGGTGCCGCCGGTCAGGATCGCGAGCCGGCGCAGGTCGCGGCGTGCCAGCAGCTCGAGGTGCTTCTCGCAGATCGCGATCGCCAGGCGCCGTTCCGCGCTGGCCGGATGCCGATCGCGCAGCTGGATCGCGAGGCACTCGGGCAGGCTGCGCGCGCCGACGCCCGAAGGATCCAGGCTCTGCAACCAGCGCAGCGCGCACTGCAGGCGCTGGCCCAGTTCCTCACGTTCCTGCGCGTCGCCGAGTTCCAGCAGTTCACAGAGCCGGTCGGCGATGTCCTCGAGCGGATCGGCGAGATAGCCGTCCTCGTTCAGTGACTCGATCAGCGCGTTCACCGCAAGCAGGTCCTCGTCCGAGAGGCGCATCCCCGCCAGCTGGCTGCGCAGGTGCGCCTGCAGGCTGACGTCGGCGGCACGCCGATCCTGCGCGTCAAGATCGTCGTCGCCGCCTCCGCCCGGGCTGCCGGAGGGCATCTCGCGGATGCCGTCGAAGTCATCGGCCTCGGTGCCGTTCTCCCAGTCCTCGCGCCCCGTGGTGCCGAAATCCAGCCCGCTGACCTCGGCGAGTGCCGCGCCGTCGGCACCCTCGGCGCCGGCCGCGGCGCTGCCGTCGTCATGCTCGACACGATCGTCGTCGCGCCGCTCGTGCGCGCGGTCGTCCGGGAGCCTGCGGTCCAGCGAAGTCTCGAAGGGCGTCGCTGCCTCCTCGTCGCGGTCGAGGAAGGGGTTCTGGTCGAGCATCTGCTCGACTTCCTGATGCAGCTCGAGCGTCGAGAGCTGCAACAGGCGGATGGACTGCTGCAGCTGCGGCGTCAGCGCCAGGTGCTGCGAGAGCCGTACCTGCAGCGACGGCTTCATGCTCACATCCTGAAGTGCTCGCCCAGGTAGACCTTGCGCACCTGGGGGTTGGTGATGATCTCGGCGGGCGTGCCCTCGGCGAGCACGCGGCCCTCGCTGATGATGTAGGCGCGGTCGCAGATGCCCAGCGTCTCGCGCACGTTGTGGTCGGTGATCAGCACGCCGATGCCGCGCTGGCGCAGGAAGCCGATGATGCGCTGGATCTCGATCACGGCGATCGGATCGATGCCGGCAAAGGGTTCGTCCAGCAGGATGAAGCGCGGCTGCGTGGCCAGCGCGCGCGCGATCTCGACGCGCCGGCGCTCGCCGCCGGAGAGCGCCGGCGCCGGCGAGTCGCGCAGCTTCTCGACGCCGAGGTCCAGCAGCAGCTGTTCCAGGCGCTCCCGGATCGCTGCGGCGGCGAGCGGCTTGCCGTCGACGCCGTACTGCAGCTCGAGCATCGCGCGGATGTTCTCCTCCACCGTCAGCTTGCGGAAGATCGATGGTTCCTGCGGCAGGTAGGACAGGCCCATGCGCGCGCGGCGGTGGATCGGCAGGTCCTGGATCGGCTTGCCGTCGATGCGGATCTGACCGTCGTCGGCGCGAACGAGGCCCACGACCATGTAGAAGGTCGTCGTCTTGCCGGCGCCGTTGGGACCGAGCAGGCCGACGACTTCGCCGCCGCCGACAGCCAGATGCACGTCGTGGACGACGCGCCGGCTGCCGTAGGACTTGGCCAGGCGCTCGGCATCCAGCCGGCTCTGCGCGGGTGCCGGCGTACTCATGATCGTCTAGCGGGCCGGCTCCGAGGCTGCCTTGCCGCCGGGACGGGGGCTCAGCACCGCGCGCACGCGCCCGTCCGGGTTGCTCGCCGTCGGCGTGCCGCCCTGGACGTCGAACTGCTCGGCCGCGTGGTTCCAGGTGATGCGCGTGCCGGTGATCTCGTCCAGCGTCCGCGTGCCCTGCGTGCGCCGAACGACCGCGTTGCCGATGAAGCGCAGCACCTCGCCGCGGCCGTCGTACTCGACGCGCTGCGCCTGGCCCTCGACATGCTCGTCGAGGCCGTCGCGCTTCTGGCGGTAGCTGACCGGCGCACCGGTGCTGCCCCAGGCCGTGGCCTGGTAGTAGCCGTCGGGCGTCTGCCGGATCTCGACGCGCTCGGCCTTGATGCTCATCGTCCCTTGGGTGATCAGGACGTGACCCTCGAAGCGGCTGATCTGGTTGAGGAGATCGGCGGTGCCCGACTTGTCGGCCCGCACCTCCATCGGCTTCTCGCGGTCGGCCTTTTCCGCCTGCGCCGGCAGCGTCGTGAACAGGGCGCCGGCGACGGCGGCGCAGACGACGGCATGCAGCACGGATCGCAGACCCGGCCGGAACCGGGCGCGACACAGCGTCGGCGTCGGATCGACGCGCGCGAGCATGGGCAATGGCGGTCTGGGCATAAAACTTGCAGTCATTCTAGCTGCAAGCTTGGGCGGGGACCGTCGAGAATCGGTGATATTGCCCGCTGTGTCCGAGTGCGCCCCCTTCGCGCCGCGGCGGCGGGGTTCAGCTCTTGCGGGAGCGCTGGATCAGGTAGTCTGCCACCAGCAGTGCCTTCTCGTGGCTCCCCGTGAGCGACGCGGACGTGAAGTATCGACCATCGATGCCCAGCAGCGGCACCCCGTCGACCTTGTAGGCGTCGGCAAGTTGCCGTGCCTTGGCCGCCTTGGTGTTGACCTGGAAGGACTTGTAGGCTTCGATCAACTTGTCCTTGTTGGCCCCGGCGGCGGTGGCCAGTGCCACCGCGTCCTTCTCGCTGAGCAGGCGCTGGCCCTGCGTGTGGATCGCGGCGAAGATCTTGCGGTGCACCTGTTCGAGCGCACCGATCTCCTCGAGTGCGTAATACAGCTTCTGCGCGACCTGATGGCGGGCGCTGAAGCCGACCGGCACGCGCCGGAACGCGACGTCGGCCGGCAGCTTCTGGGCCCAGGGCTCGAGCAGCGGCTCGAAGGTGTTGCAGTGCGGGCACTCGTACCAGAAGAACTCGGAGACGTCGATCTTGCCGGGCGGCGGCAGCATGCTCGCCGGCAGCGGCTGCGCGAGCTTGATGTAGTGCGTGCCCTCGACCGGTGCCTGTGCAAGGGCGCGGCCGGCGGCGGTCAGCGCGAGGCCGGCGCCGGCCAGGTGAATCGAGAATTCGCGCCGCTTGATCATGAAGGTCCTTTCGGGATCGTGGGATGGAAGCCGTCAGTGGATCCCACCGGCGGGGCGGAGTTCCACCTGTGATGCACGTCGTCCGGCCTAGGGCTGCTCAACGCGCACCAGTTGCGACTCGATGTTCGACGCCTGCAGCCGGGCCTGCTCGCGCTCGGCCTCGGCGCGCGTCGTGTAGGGGCCGACGCGCACGCGGTAGACGACGCGGCCATGCTGGTCACGCTCGCTGATCTTGGCGTTCTGGCCGAGCATCGCCAGACGCGCGCGCTGCTGTTCGGCGTCGTCGTTGCGCGTGAAGGCGCCGGCCTGGACGAAGAAGACGATTCCCGGTGGTCGCGTCGGGGGTGTCTGAGCGGTCTCGGGGCCGGGCGTCAGGGCGCCCGAGAGGATCGCCGCCGGGTCGCGCGAGGGGGCCGCTGCGCCGGTGGCGGCCGGCGCGGTCGCGGTCGCCGCGCCATTGCCGGCGGCGGCAGGCCCTGCTTCCGGAGTCGTCGTCGCGTCGCTTCCGCTTGCGACCGGAGGAATCGAGGGCGGCTTGCCCGCCAGCGGCGCGTTCGGATTCCAGTCCCGGTTGCGGTCCTGCTCGGCGCGGTCCTGTTCGGCGGTGCGCTGCGGGACCTTGTTGACGAAGGGCACCGGCGCCTTGGTGATGTAGAGCGCAACGCCCAGGGCCAGGATCAGGCCCAGCAGCAGCCCGACGATCAGGCCCATCGCGAAGCCGCCGCGCTGCAGCGGCTTCATGCAGCGGCCTCCGCAGCGGCCGTCGTGCGCTGCAGCGCCTCGGGCGCGCTCACGCCCAGGATCGCCAGGCCCGCCTGCAGCACCTGGCGCGTCGCGGCCAGCAGCGCCATCCGCGCGCGCGTCAGGGCCGCGTCCTCGCCCAGGAAGCGCTCGGCCGCGTACCAGGCGTGCAGCGCCGCGGAGAGGTCGCGCAGGTAGAAGGCGACGTCGTGCGGCGCGAGGTCGTTCGTCGCGCGCGTCAGCATCTCGGGATAGTCGGCCAGCCGCAGCAGCAGCGCCTGTTCGCTGGGGGCGGTGAGTAGCGACAGGTCGGCGCCCGCCAGCGCCGCGCCGGTCGTGTCGCCGCCCTTGTCGGCGTACTGCGCCAGCACCGAGCAGATGCGCGCGTGCGCGTACTGCACGTAGAAGACCGGGTTCTCGTCGCTCTGCGCCAGCGCCAGGTCGACGTCGAAGACGAACTCGGTGTCGGCCTTGCGGCTGATGAGGAAGAAGCGCACCGCGTCGCGGCTGGTCCACTCGATGAGGTCGCGCAGCGTGACGTAGCTGCCCGCGCGCTTGGAGATCTTCACCTCCTGCCCGCCGCGCATCACCGTCACCATCTTGTGCAGCACGTAGTCCGGGAAGCCCTTGGGGATGCCCAGGTCCAGCGCCTGCAGCCCGGCGCGCACGCGCGCGATCGTGCCGTGGTGGTCGCTGCCCTGCACGTTGATGACCTTCGCGAAGCCGCGCTCGAACTTGTCGACGTGGTAGGCCACGTCGGGGACGAAGTAGGTGTAGAGGGTGTTCGCGCCGGCCTCACGGCCCTCGCCGCCCTCGGGCACCGACTTGCGCATCACGCGGTCCTTGTCGTCGCCGAAGTCGGTCGTGCGCAGCCACAGCGCCCCGTCCTGCTCGTAGGTGTGGCCGCTGGCCACGAGGCGGTCGACCGTGGCCTGCACGCGGCCGCTGGTGTAGAGGCTGGACTCGAGGTAGTAGCGGTCGAAGCGCAGGCCGAAGGCCTGCAGGTCCAGGTCCTGCTCGTGACGCAGGTAGGCGACCGCGAACTGGCGGATGTCGTCGAGATCGTCGATGTCGCCGCTGGCGGTGAACTCGCGGTCGTCGGCCTTCACCGTGCAGCGGCGGCGGTAGTCGGCGGCGATGTCGGCGATGTAGTCGCCGTTGTAGGCGGACTCGGGCCAGCCCTCGTCGCCGGGCGCAAGACCGCGCAGCCGGCACTGCGTCGACTGCGCGAGGGTGGCGATCTGCACGCCGGCGTCGTTGTAATAGAACTCGCGGTGCACCTGCCAGCCCTGGCTGGCCAGCAGGTTGCACAGCGCATCGCCCAGCGCCGCCTGGCGCGCGTGGCCGACGTGCAGCGGCCCGGTCGGGTTGGCGGAGACGAACTCGACCATCACGCGCTGGCCGCTGGCCGGCCGCTGGCCGAAGCGGCTCCCCGCCGCGAGGATCTCGCTGACGACGCTCTGCCGTGCCGCCGGCGTCAGCCGCAGGTTGACGAAGCCCGGGCCCGCGATCTCCAGCGCGCTCACCCAGCGCTGCACCGCCGGCTCGGTGCGAAGCAGGTCGACGAGCGCCTGCGCGATCTCGCGCGGGTTCTTCTTCAGGCTGCGCGAAAGCGGCATCGCCGCGGTGATGGCCAGGTCGCCGTGGGCGGCCTGCTTGGGGGATTCGAAGGCAGCGGCCGGCGGCGCATCGGGGGCCAGTTGCGCCAGGGCCCGCGCCAGCGCCTGCAGCAGCTCCTGCTTGGCTTGGATCATCGGGCGATTCTACGTTTGGGGCCTGGCTCGGCTGCGCTGCAATCGGGTGATGCCCCGTGGCCCTGGCGCCGGCGGCTGCAGGCCTGCGCGGAGTCTGCGGGCGGCGGAAATGGGCGGCAAACGCCCGGGTTTCGGGCGTATCCGAGGGATCCGGCCGAGCACATGATCGGGGCCCGGCACTGGCTGCAGCCCGCGCCGGCGCCGCGATGAATGCCCCCTTGCCCGCCTCCGCCCGTCCCGCCTTGCCGCCGCTGCCGCCGCAGATCGGGAAGTACCGGGTGCGTGCGCGCCTGGGCGAAGGCGCCACGAGCGAGGTCTTCCTCGCCCATGACGAGTTCCGGGGCGTCGACGTCGCGATCAAGCGCGTACGCCTGGGCCTGCTGCCGGAGTCGCGCGAGTCGCACTTCCAGCGCCGCTTCTTCGCCGCGGAGGCCGCGCTGGTCGGGCGGCTGAACCACCCGAACGTCGTCCAGATCCTCGATGCGGTTGCCGACGACGCGGCACCTTACCTCGTGATGGAGTACGTCCGCGGCGTGACGCTGCGGCGCTTCTGCCGCGCCGACGCGCTGCTGCCGCTGGAGCAGATCGCCGAGATCGGCTTCAAGTGCGCGATGGCGCTGTCCTACGTCTACCGTCTGGGCGTGATCCACCGCGACGTCAAGCCCGCGAATCTGATCGCGGTGCTGGACGGCGAGCAGATCGTCGACGTCAAGATCACCGACTTCGGCAGCGCCTTCAACCAGGCCTCGGACGCGACGCAGGTCTACCGCGTCGGCTCGCTCGCCTACATGTCGCCCGAGCAGCTCGACGGCGATGCGCTCGACTGCCGTGCCGACATCTATTCGCTCGCCGCGGTGCTCTACCACCTGATCGCCGGGCGTCCGCCCTTCGACGCCACGCGGCAGGCGGCGATCATGCACCAGATCTACAACCAGGACGTGCTGCCGCTGCGCACGCTGCGCGAGGGCGTCCCGCAGCGCCTGGACGACCTCATCCTGCAGGCGCTGGCCAAGGACCGGGCGCAACGCCCGGCCGGCTGGGAGCAGTTCGCGGGCGCGCTCTCGGCGCTCGTTGCCGAGCACGAGGTGCCGCGCGGGTCCACGCAGCGCGTGCTCGATTCCGAGCGTTTCAACCTGCTGCGCTCGCTCGAGTTCTTCCAGGGCTTCGGCGATGTCGAGCTCTGGGAGGTGGTGCACCGCGCCCACTGGCAGCGCCTGGCCTACGGCCACGCGATCTACCGCAAGGGCCAGGAGGGCGACGACTTCCATATCCTCGCCGGCGGCGGGGTCGACGTCTACCGCGACGGCGAGCGCGTCGCGCGCCTGGGCAAGGGTGACACCATCGGCGAGATGGCCTACCTCGCGCCCAACCCGGAACTGCGCGTGCACGCCGCCGACGTGTTCGTCACCGAGCCGGCCACCACGATCTCCTTCACGCCGCAGACGCTTTCCCAGCTCTCGACGCCGACGCGATCTCTCTTCGACAGCGCCTTCATCAAGCTGCTGGTGCGCCGCCTGCACGCCGCGCACGAGGCGCTGGCGCAACCGCGGCGCATTCTTTAGCGCCGACGACCCTCGGTCGCAGCGCGCGGCGGTCATCGCCGCGCGCGGCTGCGGCGTTCATGTCGGGTCCTTGCGGCAGACTTGCCGCTTTTCGTCACGCTTGTCTGGTTCCACTTTCCGAGGAGTGTTCGTATGAAGAAGACCGTGATCGTCGCGCTGCTGAGCGTCTTCGCCGTGGCGGGCGCGCATGCCGCGAGCGACTGCGAGAGCAGGGCAATCGGCAAGGACGGCAAGCCCTTGGCCGGTGCCGCGAAGGCCAGCTTCATCAAGAAGTGCGAAGCCGACGCCGCAAGCGGCGCGAGCTGCGAGGCCCGGGCGGTCGACAGGAACGGCAAGCCGCTTGCGGGTGCGGCCAGGACCAGCTTCATCAGGAAGTGCGAAGCCGACGGCGTCGCCGCCGCCTGCGAGGCCAAGGCCGTCGGCAAGGACGGCAAGCCGCTGGCCGGCGCCGCGAAGGCCAGCTTCCTGAAGAAGTGCGAGGCCGACGGCGGCGCTTGAGCCTTATCGCCATCCTGCACCTCGCACCACCCCTCGAATAAGGGGTGGTGCGGGCACTTCACGTTGTGACGGCGCGTGTGGCGTGCTAGCGTGATTTCTCCACTGCACAGGAGGCTGGAGATGGCGCTTTCTTCGAAACTCCACTGGCTGCGCGGCATCGTTCTGGGTGGCGGCCTGCTGGCTGCGTCGCAGGCCATGGCCTACACGAACTTCGCCCTCGACGAGCTGCGTCTGCAGTGGTCGAACGACGACGTCTCGATCAGCTTCGTCGATCGTTTCGACAATGGCAACCCCTTGCTCGGCGGCACCTACACCAACCTGGGCACCGGCGGAACGCTGACGCCGACCGAGACGAACTACTGGGCAGGGACGCGCTCCGGCGCTGCTCCGGCGGCCGGTTCGGAATCGGGCGGGAAGCTGGTCTTTCCCTGGAGCGACATGGCCGATGGGTACTTTGGCGGCGTCGTGAATGGCCGGTCGCTCAGCTACATCCTTTTTACCGCCACCCAGTACTCAACGGGTGGAAGTCTGGGGAATCGAGGTCTCTGGAAGGGGAACGATTTCGGCGTGCAGACGATCTGGGATCTGACCCAGCCCCTGGACACCGATCAGGCGCGGATGCGCCTGACCGATGCATACACCGGGCACTTCAGCAACGATGTGGTCGAACTCGGGTTCCGTCGGATGGGCGACGGCTACGGGCTGCACAGCCGTCGCTTGAACGGCGCTGCCGGCACGATAGACGAGCTCGTGGTGACGGATGACATCAGCACGCTGGCCGGCGACGCCGACCAGATCATGCTCCGCTTCAGCCATGAGGCTGGCAACGATTTCGTCAGCACCGGCTACGCCTTCCTCAAGGCTGGCGCAGTCGTCCACGAAGCCACGGTCGGCACGCTGTCGCTCTTCCACGGCGAAGACTGGACGCGCGCCTCGTTCGGGACCTACGCCTTTGCTGCGCCGGTTCCCGAGCCGGAAACCCTGGCACTCTGGCTCGTGGGCCTGACCGGCCTTGCCGCCCTTCGACGCAGGCAAGGATGATGCGCAGCGGCCAGGCGGTGCGCCGGTCGGCGCGCCGCGGGCTATTCGCGCGCCCGACCTAGCCAGTAGGCGGGGTCGCCCAGGCTCTGCTTGACGAAGTCGATCCACAGCCGCATGCGCAAGGGCAGGTGCTTGCGCTGCGCGAAGACGGCGTAGATGCCGCTGGGCGGCGCGGCGAATTCGTCGAGCACGACGACGAGTCGACCTGCACGGACCTCACGTTCCACCTCCCAGGCGCTGCGCCAGGCGATGCCCATCCCGGCCAGGCACCACTCGAAGAGGACCTGGCCATCGCTGCAGTCCAGTCGTCCGCGCGGGCGAAGGTGGGTGAGTTCGCGGTCGATCATGAAGGCCCAGCCGCGCGTCTGGCTGGCCTCCGACGACAGGCTCAGGCATTCGTGTCGCGAGAGCTCGGAGGGCACGCGCGGGACGCCGGCGCGCTGCAGGTAGGCGGGTGCAGCAACGCACAGCCGCCGGTTGTCGGCCAGACGCACGCTCACGAGGCTCGAGTCGCCGAGGTCGCCGACGCGGATCGCGCAGTCGAAGCCCTCGTTGACGATGTCGACGACGCGATCCGAGAGGTTGAGCGAGACGCTCACTTCGGGATGTTCCGCGATGAAGCGAGGGACCAGCGGCGCCACGTGGCGACGCCCGAAGCCCGCCGGTGCCGTGATGCGCAGATGGCCGCTGGCCTTGATGCCGCCGGCGCTGACGCTGGCCTCGGCGTTGGCCAGGTCGGCGAGCAGGCGCTGGCCGTCCTCGAGGAAAGCGCTGCCCTCGTGCGTCAGCGAGATGCGTCGCGTCGTGCGGATCAGGAGCTTGACGCCCAGGCGCTTTTCGAGCGCGTCGATGCGCCGGCCGATCACCGCGGGGGCCACGCCCTCGGCGCGGGCGGCGGCGGTCAGGCTGCCCTTGGCTGCCACGGCAACCAGCGTCTCGATCTGCTTGAGACGATCCATGTCATCAGACTATGCACCAAATCGGCATGAATCACTGGATTTGAGCGTCATTAGTTTCAACTGTGGTTCGAATAAAGTGCGGGTTTGCGCTGTGCTGTCCCAGGAGGAATCACCATGACCGATCGCGTCACTGTCCATGGCCTGCAGGTGGCCACGAGCCTGCACCGCTTCATCGAGGAGAAGGTGCTGCCGGGCACCGGGATCGAACCCGCCGAGTTCTGGGCAGGCTTCGACGCCATCGTCGCCGACCTCGCGCCGAAGAATGCGCAACTGCTGGCCGAACGCGAGCGCCTTCAGTCCGAGATCGACGCCTGGCACAAGGCCAACCCGGGGCCGATCCGGGGGATGAAGAAGTACAAGGCCTTCCTGCAGAAGATCGGCTACCTCGTCCCGGTGCCCGAGAAGGTGCGCGCGACGACGAAGAACGTCGACGCGGAGCTCGCGCTGCAGGCCGGGCCGCAGCTCGTCGTGCCGATCACGAACGCGCGCTACGCGCTCAACGCCGCCAACGCGCGCTGGGGCAGCCTCTACGACGCGCTCTACGGCACCGACGTGCTGCCCGAGAGCGACGGCGCGACCAAGGCCGGTCCGAACGGTGAGAGCTACAACCCGGTGCGCGGCGCCAAGGTGATCGAATACGCGCGCTACGTGCTCGACCGCTGCGCGCCGCTGAAGAAGGGCTCGCACCTCGATGCCACGGCCTACCGCGTCGCCGACGGCGCGCTGGCGGTGACGCTGCGCAATGGCCAGACGGTGGGCCTGAAGACGCCCGCGCAGTTCGTCGGCTATCAGGGCCAGGCGGGAGCGCCGTCGGCCGTGCTGCTCAGCCACCACGGCCTGCACCTGGACATCCGCATCGACCCGGAGCACCCGATCGGCAAGGGCGACGCCGCGGGCGTGGCCGACCTCGTGATCGAGGCGGCCCTCTCCACCATCCTCGACCTCGAGGACTCGGTGGCCGTCGTCGACGCCGAGGACAAGGTGCTCGCCTATGGCAACTGGCTCGGCATCCTGCAGGGCACGCTGACCGAGACCTTCGAGAAGGGCGGGCGCACGATGACGCGCGGCCTGAACGCGGACCGCCAGTACACCGGGCCGCGCGGCGAGGAGGTGCTGCTGCATGGCCGCAGCCTGCTCTTCGTGCGCAACGTCGGGCACTTGATGACCAACCCCGCGATCCTCTGGGGCGCGGACGGCCGCGAGATCCCCGAGGGGATCATGGACGCGGTGATCACGACGACGATCGCGCTGCACGACCTGAAGAAGAGCGCGGGCCTGCGCAACAGCCGCCTGGGCAGCGTCTACATCGTCAAGCCCAAGATGCACGGGCCGGCGGAAGTTGCCTTTGCCGCCGAGCTCTTCACGCGCGTGGAGAAGATGCTGGGCCTGCCCAAGGCGACGGTGAAGCTCGGCATCATGGACGAGGAGCGGCGCACCAGCGTCAACCTGAAGGCCTGCATCGCCGCCGCCGCCGACCGCGTGGCCTTCATCAACACCGGCTTCCTCGACCGCACCGGCGACGAGATGCACACGGCGATGCACGCCGGCCCGATGCGCCGCAAGGGCGACATGAAGACCAGCGAGTGGATCCAGGCCTACGAGCGCAACAACGTGCTCGTCGGGCTCGAGTGCGGGCTGCGCGGCAAGGCGCAGATCGGCAAGGGCATGTGGGCGATGCCCGACCTGATGGCCGCGATGCTGCAGCAGAAGATCGGTCACCCGCAGGCCGGCGCCAACACCGCCTGGGTGCCGAGCCCGACCGCCGCGACGCTGCACGCGCTGCACTACCACCAGGTCGACGTCTTCAAGGTGCAGAAGGCGCTCGAGAAGACCGACTACGACGCCGTGCGCGAGGAGATCCTGCACGGCCTGCTGACCGTGCCGGTGGTGAAGACGCCGAAGTGGAGCGACGAACAGCGCCAGCAGGAACTCGACAACAACGCGCAGGGCATCCTCGGCTACGTCGTGCGCTGGATCGACCAGGGCGTGGGCTGCTCCAAGGTGCCCGACATCCACGACGTCGGCCTGATGGAGGACCGCGCGACGCTGCGCATCA
>Ga0209096_1002671_pt1 | contig 16803 bp, 10 predicted proteins | sample AD_UKC034_MetaG_FD_184407 | JGI IMG/M metagenome (GOLD analysis project Ga0209096, IMG submission 184407) | Active sludge microbial communities of municipal wastewater-treating anaerobic digesters from USA - AD_UKC034_MetaG (SPAdes) (version 2) | ecosystem: Engineered > Bioreactor > Anaerobic >... | reverse complement strand
TGATGTGTCGAGGTCGATCCATAACCTTAACCGATAAAGTCACCGTTTAAGGTAACCTAACCAACTTTTGCCTCTTTGTCAAGCGGATTTTTTCGCCTGACTAGCGCGCCAACCACCCCCCATCCACCGCCAGCGTCGCGCCCTGCACATAATCCGCCGCCGCAGAGGCCAGAAAGACCGCCGCGCCCTGCAAATCAGCCGGCTCTCCCCAGCGGCCCGCCGGAATGCGGCCCAGGATCTCCTTGCTGCGCACCGCATCCCGGCGCAGCGGCGCCGTGTTGTCGGTCGCCATGTATCCCGGCGCAATGGCATTGACCTGGATCCCCAGCGGCGCCAGTTCATTGGCCATCAACTTTGTCAACCCCATCACCGCGCTCTTGGAAGCCGTGTACGACGGTACCCGCACGCCGCCCTGAAAAGAGAGCATGGAGGCGATGTTGATGATCTTGCCGCCGCGCCCCGCCGCAGCCATCACCCGCGCCGCCGCCTGGCTGAGCAGGAACACGGCGCGGATGTTTATATCCATCACCTCATCCCAATCCCGCAGGGAAAACTCCAGAAACGGCGCGCGCCGGATAATGCCGGCATTGTTGACCAGAATATCGATGCGGCCGAACGCCGCCAGAGCCGCATCGATGATCTGCTGCACGCTGGATTCTTTTCCCAGATCGGCGACGACCGCTGTGCAGCGCCTGCCCATATTCTCGATCTGCCGTCTGGTTTCCTGCAACTCGATGATATCCACCGCCACCAGGTCGGCGCCTGCTTCGGCAAGCCCCACAGCGATCCCCTGCCCCAGGCCCCGCCCCGCTCCGGTGACCACTGCCACCCTGTCGTCCAGCCTGAATCGATCGAGAATCATCTCATTCTCCCTGCCCTTGATCAGTCGGCATCGTTTGTTGTTTCTGACTAACGGATCTCTGCCAGTTCCAGAGCATCCATGTCGTCGAAAACCTGATTCTCCCCTCCCATGCCCCAGCAGAAGGTATAGGCACCGGTGCCGGCGCCGGCATGGATCGACCAGCTCGGAGAGATCACCGCCTGACGATTGGCCACGACGATATGCCGGGTTTCCTGAGCCTGGCCCATCAGATGAAACACGCGCGCCTCTTTCGCCATATCGAAATAGAGGTAAACCTCCATGCGCCGGTCATGCGTATGCGGGGGCATGGTGTTCCAGACCGATCCCGAATCGACCACGGTGAATCCCATGACCAGCTGACAACTCTGGACCCCGCCGGGGCGGATCAATTTATAGATGGTGCGTTTGTTGGCGGCTTCTGTGCTGCCCAGTTTGACCGCCTCGGCATCGGCGCGCCGAATGTGCCGGGTCGGGTAACTGTGGTGCGCCGGAAAACTCAGCAGATAAAAGGCAGCCGGGTTGTCTGAAGAAGCGCTGAAAAAATCGATCGTTTTAGCACCTTGTCCGACATACAAGCCATCCAGGTGTTCCATCGTACAGGTCGACTCGTCGACGCAAATGCTCCCCGCTGCCCCGACATTGAGCACGCCGAGTTCACGGCGGTCGCAAAAAGCCTGCGACACGATCTCCGGCGGCGCGGTCAAGGAGAGCGGATCAGCCAGGGGAACAGCCGAACCGATTATACAGCGATCGACTTCCGAATAGAGCAGGCCCAATTGACCTGCCTGAAACAGATCGTCGACCAGGAAAGAAGCGCGGATTTCCGCGCTGGTCATACGCGCAAAACGCACCGGGTCCGCAGCGATTCTGGTTTGCATTGTCAAACTTTTCCTTTCCGGATTCGAGCTCGCAAGTGCGGTATCCAGGCCCCCGGCGGGACACCCAAGAAATCGACGAGCTCGACCGTTGTTGTCCGCTGCTCCTTTTCGCAGTCAACGAAGAGCTGCAGCGAATCAGTAATCGACGCGCACCGGTTTGCTCAGCCGCTCGGTTGTTTCGTGCAGATTCGCCAGAAACGCGTCTTTGTTGGTGATGCCGTCCGCTTCCTGCGTCCAGGCGGCCAGAAAATAAGTGGTCAAAGCGCCCTGTTGGGGTTGCAGGATCGCCACATGGCTGTGCACATCGGCCTCCAGACGGATCAGGTCGCTGCGGCGAAAGATCACGGCCAGCCCGAGATCGTCTTCGGCAAGGCTTTGCTTGCCATAGGTGGCGATGGTCGACCAGACTTCCTGCACATCATCGGCCATCCATTCCCCATCGGCAAGCTTGACGATTCCTGTGCACAGATTTGGCGGATCTCCCTGAACCTGCAGATCGTGTCGGGTCAGCCGGCTGCCGGCGCGGATCGACAATTCGGAGGTGAGCCGGTAGGAACCGTCGCCGACTTTCCAGCCGAAATAGGTCGTGCGGATCAACGACTCGACATCGCCGCTATAGACGATCTCGCAGGTCACGCTGTCGGTATCTGCCACCCGCTCCGCCCGGCCGTCGTGCCACATGGCGATCGACCCCAGTCCGAGCGATTCGCCGACTTTGAGCACATCCATGCCCCAATCGGACAGGTGGTGATACGATTCATAGCCATCCAGTCCGACCTTGTGCAGGACGAGTTCCGGTTTCTTTTTGCCAAAAACATCGATCGCATTGCGCCAGTCCAGGTAAAACCGGTAGCCGACGCGATCCGATTCCCAACCCGGCCCTTCGAAGCGGATATATTCCGAATGGTCGGTCACGTGATCCGGCACCCGCAGAAAGCGGATGTCGGAAAAGGTGCCACCCTGATAGACCTCGCCGCTGAACTGCCCCCCGGTCTTGATCGCCAGGGTAGCCTGGGTGCGTTTGGGATAGGACCGGGGAATCGCCTGATCGCCGGGTGCAGTCAGGATCTGCAGAGTCCGGCTCTGTTGCGGCAGCAGGTCGAGCACCGCAAGGATCTGTTCTGCCTGGCCGTCATTGTCGCGGTCGATTGCCTGGCTGGCCAATTCGCGGTCGTTGTCGAGGACAAGAAACGCCCGGGAGTTGAACCCGGGCAATCGGCTGACCAGGCGGTGCACCGGCAGCTCGACCACCTCATCCCGGCGAATGAGGTCAGTGGGATTGACCACCTGGATGGCCATTTTATCGCTAAACTGCGAGGAGATATCTGTTTTTGGGCGGCAACCGCCCAGTACCAGGATGATCAGGAACAGAACGGTTAGCAGTGATTTCTTCATCACTGACCTCCAACTTGTTTTTGCCTCGCTGACCGGTTTGCAGTCACGTCCGCTGGAAACCATCGACCCGACAAGCGGTTCGCTGCTGCCGCTCGGTGCGGTCAGCGAACCAGCATCATTTTGCGTACTTGCACAACTCCGTCCATCTCCAGGCGAACACAATATTGACCCGAGCTCAGTCCCGCTGCATCGAAGCGCACCGCATGTTTGCCTTCCGGCAGCCGGCCGTCGACCAGCGTGCAGATGTGCTGACCCAGCGCATTGTGCACCGTCAACCGCACTTTGCCCGGACGCGACAGTGCAAACGGCACCAGGGTCACGGGATTGAATGGATTGGGATAATTCTGCGCCAGGTCATAGATGGCTGGCGAATGATGGCTGTGCGCGGCGATGACAAAGGTTCCCGGCGAATCGACGAACAGGTCTTCCGGCAGGTCGGCATCGGTCGGCGCATGCGCGCCCGTGATATCGAATACCAGCCAATCCAAAAGAAATCCGTGCGTGTTGCCGTCGCTGCCGTCGCCGAAACGCAGGTCATTGGTGGAATTGCTCGACGTCGATATGCCGGTCAGCAGCGGGGTCGGCGCTTCATCCACATAGACCGCAGAAGCACCATTCTGGTAGGTGATACGATAGGTGTGCCAGCCCGTCGGATTGTCCGGGAGTACATCGGTCGTGTCGGCCCGATCGAGTTCCACCTCACCGTCGTTCAGAACAAAAAAACGTTCGCGCAGCAGCGCGTCGCGAAACTCGATCTCAAAGACGCGATTGTAGAGCTGCGGATCCAGGGGTTTGACGCGAAAAGCGATGGTGGCGCCGATGGCAGGATCCATTTGCCAGTTGATGCCCCACATAAACTTGCTCGCTTCGGTCAGCGGATTGCTGAACAACAGCAGCTTGTTGTCGGGCAGATCGGGATCATCGATCACCCGGCTGGTGGTGTCCGGCGGATTCAAGGCATTGCTCTCCTTGAATGCCGGCGTATTCTGATTCGGCAACACAGAGCCGTCGTATACCTGCCATTCGATCACCGGTTTCAGGCGGTCAACTTTCAAGCTGTCGGGCAAGACCTGCTCTCCCGGCGCAAAAGCGCCGGAGGTGTCGAAGACCAGCCAATCGAGCAGAAAGCCGGTGGTGTTGCCGTCGCTGCCGTCGCCGAAACGCAGGTCATTGGTGGAATTGCTCGATGCCGAGTTCCCGGTCAGCAGCGGCGTCGGCGCTTCGTCCACATACACCGCTGAAGCACCGTTCTGATAGGTGATGCGATAGGTGTGCCAGCCTTCGGGATTGTCGGAGAGCACCAAGCTGGTGTCAGCCCGATCGAGTTCCACCTCACCGTCGTTCAGGACAAAAAAGCGCTCACGCAAAGAGCCGTCGCGGAATTCCACTTCAAAGACGCGGTCATAAAGAGCGGGATCCAACGGCTTGACCCGGAAAGCGATGGTGGCGCCGCGGGCGGCATCCATCTCCCAATTCAGTCCCCACATAAACTTGCTCGCTTCGGTCAGCGGGTTGCTGAACAACAGCAGCTTGTTGCCGGACAGATCGGGATCATCGATCACCCGGCTGGTGGTATCCGGCGGATTGGTGACGTTGCTCTCCTTGAAAGCCGGCAGATTTTGTGCCGGCAGCACAGAGCCGTCGTACACCTGCCAGGCAGGGGCTGTGGTCGGCACAAAGGTGAAACCGGCGCGGCCGGCATCGGCCTGCACCAGTGCGGGCACGTCGGTCGCAGCATCCAGAACATAGGGATAGGGCGGCACAGGCACTTGCCCCTGTTCCTGCGGCGGATTGCCGCATTGTTCAAAGCTGTTGCCGGTTTGCACCAGATCGCCGGGGCCGGATTCGAGCAGTCCGACCCGGGTTGGACTGCCGACGCGCAGAAAGGCGTTGTTCTCGACCAGAACCTCGGCATTCATGGTCGATGCCACGCCATAGCTGTTATCGACATACCAGTTGTTCATCACATGGCAAAGGCCGGAAAAACGCACGCGCGGATGACGGCTGTCGGTCGCATTGAACCAGTTGTGGTGATAAGTGACGCGCAGACGGCCGGAATCCTGCGCGGCATTGTTGTCGTCGTGTCCCAGCAGACAGGTCTTGTCGTGGTCAGAAAACGTGTTCCACGACACCGTGATGCAATCGGAACCCTGCTTGATATCGATCAGGCCGTCGTAGGCGTTGCGAAAGTCGCAGTGATCGATCCAGATATGGTGAGAATCATCCTGGATGTTGATGGCATCGTCGCTGCTGTTTTCGAACAACAGATTGCGGATGATGATATTGGAAGCGTTCGACATTTCGAGTCCGCCGCCGCTGATGACCCCGGTGGAATCGACGCCGACAATGGTTTTGTTCGATTTGACCGCATGCATGGAAGAGAGGGCCATGACCCCGTTGACCTGAATGATGGCCGGGGCGTTTTTGTTGATCTCCTGGATGAATTGTGCGGCGTCGGTGACGGTGACGACCGTTCCTCCCAGGCCTCCGGTGGTCGTCTTCAGACCGTAGGCTTCGAACGCGGCAAAACCCTGCGGCGAGTCATCCTGTACAGCGCCAAGCCCTGCAGCTGACGACAGGGCGAGCATAACCAGAACGACTCCCACCTTTGACCTCTTCATGTCCATTCGCATGACAGCCTCCTTGTTTAGAAAGCATCGATACAAAGAGTGTTGAGATAGACCTCCAGATGGGTCCAGCAGCCGGACAAAAGATTGCCGTCGTTCGGATCGTCGGGATTCAATCCGCGGCTCGCTTCCCATCCATCCGGCATGCCGTCGCCATCGCGGTCGGCCGGGGCCGGCAAAGAGTGCAGTTCTGGCCAGCCGCCCACCTCGGATTGCGAATCGATGATGCCTGAACCCGCACCCCATTGCCCCCCGTAGAGGGCGGTGCCGGTCCGCACTTCCTCGACGATTCGGCGATCCAGCGCATCTCTTTTCGGCAGAACCGCGCCGGCGTTTTCCAGCACCAGGATAAAGGCTTGCCCGGCCGGTTGCGTTTGCACAGGCGCAACCGGGAAGGCCTGCTCGGCCCGGCACGCTTCTTTGGCGAGCGGTTGCACGCCGCCGGCCCAATTGTCCAGACTGACGTTCGGGTAGCCAAACACAAAGTTATCGGCCACGAACCAGCACCCCCGGTCGTCCCATGGATTGACGATGCAAAAGCGCAGGGAATCGCCGCGGGTTGCAGGCCCGGCCCGATAAAAGTTGGCGATGATGTTGTGCCGGCCGCCTTCACCGCCATAGGCGCTGTTGAAACCCCAATTGTAGATGACGTTGTTGCGAAAATCGACGATCTCCTGTTCAGGCCGGCCGTGGTTGCGGCTGCCGTTAAAGCGCGGGGTGCGGCTGGCGTGATGGGCCAGCAGATTGTGATGGAAGGAAGCTCCCCTGCCGCCCCAGATGCCGCCATACCCGTGCGGTCCCTTGTGATGATGCGAAAAGTGCAGGCTCTCGCTGATCAAACACCATTGCAGAGTGAAATTCGCGTTGTCATAAAAGGAAGCGACCTCATCGTTGCCCCAGCTCAGCGAACAATGGTCGATGATGATATCGCGTTGATGGGTGGCGGAGATTGCATCGTCCGCGATTTTATTCTCATCACCCAGACGCAGGCGCAAAAAGCGCAGGATCAGATTGTCGGCATCCAGGATAATGGGATAGCCCTTGACACAGATGCCGTCACCGGGCGCGGTTTGACCGGCCACGGTCAGATCGCCGTTTTCGACCATAATCGGCGATTGCAGGGCAATGGTTCCAGACACGTTAAAGACCACGGTTCGCGACCCCTCTACTTCGAGAGCAGCGCGCAGACTGCCTGCTCCGCTGTCCTGCAAATGGGTGACCGCGATTACCCGGCCGCCGCGGCCGCCCGCAGTGAATCGCCCGTATCCTTCGGCACCCGGAAACGCCAGCGGTCGGGCACAGGAGGACGAAAGGACGAGCAGGAGCGCCCCTGCCAACAGGGCAATCTGTCTCGACCTCCCCGGCAACTTGTTGTGGTGTAAAAGAATCAATCTGACTCAACCGTTGAAATTTCGTCCTCAACATCGGCAGCTTGTTGTGGTTCTCCGTTGATGGTCACGTTGTTAAACACCAGATCTTGCACATGGCTCATGATATTGCCGTTGGCGACGCCGTTGAATTGGCAGTTTTCAAGATAAATCCGAGAGATCGGCGAACGGGCATATCCCTGCAGAACCAGGGCGAATTCACTCTTTTTGCTTTCAAGATTGCTGATCCGCACATTGCGGACGATGGGCGTATGATTGCCTGAATCGCCCTCTTCGTAATGGAAATTGATGCGGATTACCGCATCGCTGACCTCGCCGACCGTGATGTTGCGCAAATGGATATTTTCGATCACGCCGCCGCGTTGCGAGTTGGTCTTGATGCGCAGAGCGCGTTCCAGTTCAGGACTGTCCATTCGGCAGTTTTCAGCGTAGATGTGCCGACAGCTGCCCGAAATTTCGCTGCCGATCACCACCCCGCCATGGCCGCTGTGCATGGTACAGTTCTGGATCACGATATTTTCGCTCGGCACATTGACGCGTCGGCCGTCGCCATTGCGTCCGGACTTGATGGCGATGCAATCGTCGCCGGCATCAAAATAGCAGTCGCGAATCAGCACATTGCGGCTGCTCTCCGGGTTGCAGCCGTCGTTGTTGGGCCCGTGGCTGCGGTAATGGATTGCGCGGATGGTCACATTTTCGCTCAGCACCGGATGGATGGCCCACATCGGTGAACGCTGAACCGTCACGCCCTCGATCAGCACATTTTTGCAGCGATAGAACTGGATGAAATTGACCCGCAGGAAATGCCCCGTCCCGAAGATGCGTTGTGCCGGCGGCACACCGCTGTCGGCCATGAGAAACAGAGCGTCGCGATCGGCTCGTTGATGCGGCATCCCCGTTTTCCAGCCATCCCTGGCTTTGCCGGCCCAGGGCCACCAGTTGGTGCTGTCTGCCTGTCCATCCAGGACGCCCTCACCGGTAATCGCCACATCCTGCTGTTCAAAAGCATAGATCATGGGCGAATAATTCAGGCACTCCACGCCTTCGAAACGGGTAAAAACAGGCGGCAGATAATCCTGCAAATCCCGGCTGAACCGAATGGTGGCACCTTTTTCGACGTGCAGGTTGACGCGGCTCAACAGGTGCAGGGGGCCGGTCAGATAGACTCCCGGCGCCACCACCACGCGGCCGCCGCCGGCAGAGTGGCAGGCCTGGATCGCGAGGCGAAAGGCGTCGGAGCAATCCGTGCGACCGTCGGTCACGGCACCAAAATCGGTGATAAAAAATTTTTGATCGGGAAAACTCGGCGGTTTGATCTGTGCGAGGATTTCCGGCAGTCGATCCCAACCGGTTCGATCCGGCGATGAGCACGAGCAGCCATGCAGGATTCCGAACACCAGCAGACTCCGGAAGAACCGACCGAAAAAAAATTTGCAGCGTTTGACTTCCATTGAAAAATCGCCTTCCAGTAGGTGCGAATTGACCATCGAATCATTCTGTGAGCGACTCGAATTGCAAGCTGGCCAAAATAAACGGTCCCACTGCTTTGGGATCATTGTCCCGTCTAGGCTCGCCGATATAGTATGCAAAAGAGCCATCGCGATACGGATCGCCTCCCAGGCCGGCCACAGAGCAGGCGTCGGTTATCGAGATCGTGTTCAAGGAATCGGTTCGGATAAATCGGGCGAGAACACCCTCATAAGCTCGTTGTGCGACAACCAGATAATCCTGTGGCAGGTAGCCTTTTTGCGCGCCTTTGCACAGAGAATAGGCAAACATGCACGAAGCCGAGGACTCGAGGTAATTGCCCGGTCGGTTTCCCTGGTCCAGGATCTGATACCACAAACCGGTTTGCGGATCCTGCACACGGCTGATCGCTGCGGCCAGGCGGTTCAGCATGGCCACCAGCTCTGGCGTTTGCGGATGATCGTTCGGCATCCAGTCGAGCACGTCGACCAGGGCCATGGAAAACCATCCCAGTCCTCGTCCCCAAAAATGCGGCGACAATCCGGTTTGCGGATCCGCCCAGCGCTGCTGCCGGCTCTCGTCCCAGCCGTGGTAGAGCAGACCCGCGCTGTCGTCGCGGGCGTGTTTTTCCATCAACAGAAACTGTCTGGCCACATCGTCGAACAGGGCCGGCTCGGCAAAGGTGTGGGCGAATTCGGCCAGAAACGGCGAGGCCATGTACAGGCCATCCACCCACATCTGGTGCGGATAGACTTTTTTATGCCAAAATCCCCCTTCAGAAGTACGGGGATGGGTTTGCATCTGTGAACGCAACAAAAAAAGGGCTTTTTTGTATTTTTCCTTACCGGTGCGGCGATGAAGCGCGAAGAGCACCTTGCCCGGGTTGATGCGATCGATATTGTATTCCTCGAGTTTGTAGCGACCGATCTGGCCGGACTCGTCGATAAAAGCATCATAATAGTTTTCGACATAGCGCAGATATTTTTCGTCGCCGGTCCGCTCGCCGACTTGCCAAATCGCTTTGAGCACCAGCCCTTGTGTATACTCCCATCTGGGGATGGAGCGAAAATCGATTTGCCAGGGCATCCGATTGCGCGCCATCACCGAATCGGCCATGCGCACGGACCAGGGAAGCGATTCCACATCGGTTTTTGATCTGCAGGATAGAACGAGGGCAGCAATAAGCAGGGAAATTTGGGTGAACCGTTTTGCGTTCATCGGCGCTAAACTCCCGGATGAAGGATGGGGGGCGGATGATCACCCAATCCGCCCCCCTTTGTCGGTTAAGTTATTTGAGCAACAGCATTTTCTTGACAACCGATTGATTTGCCGACTCCAATTTGTACAGATAAACACCATTGGCGAGATGAGCCGCATCAAAGGCAATCGAGTGAACTCCTGGATTCAGTTTGCCATCAATCAATCTGGCAACCTCCTGGCCGAGCATATTGTAAACCGAAAGGGTGGTATGACCGGCGACCGCCAGGTCAAAGACAATTCGGGTGCTCGGGTTGAAGGGGTTGGGATAATTCTGCTGCAAGCTGAGCTGGTGAGGCACCGACGGTCTGTTGTGCTCGACACCGGTCAGATAGTTTTCCCACTGTGCTTTCTGTTGCGGGAACCAGTTCAGATCACCGGCCGGGAAGCCGCCCAGCGCGCCGGTGTAGGCCGCCTTTGTCACCTCATACGTGCAATCCAGCGTGTCGCTGAAAAATTGCCACGTGCGGCGATCATAATCGTCCGTCGCCCGGTTAAAGTTCGTCGTGGACTTTGTCTTGTTCCCGCCAAGCGGCGAACGATACCAGTGCGCCATCGCGATCATCGGCTCCGGACGATTCGCCAACTCCAGATCCTCCTTGATGAACGCCAGACTCGAATCCGCTCCAAGCTTCTTGTTCACGTGCCAATTCAACGGCGAACCCTCGCCCGTCACGCCGACCGAAGCATAGGTGTCGTAAAAAGCCTGCACCGCCGGAGAAACTGTGTAGTAATTTCCCGCCACTTTGTACTGGGTCGAATCGTTGGGTACCGTGATCACCCACGTCATGCGGCCGCCGCCATAGGCATCCAACTCGCCGCTCTCTTCAAACTCCGACTGCCGCACCATATCCGTGTCATTGCCCGCTATAAACGTGTCCACCCAAAGATTGTTGGTGATCGTCACATCCTCGCCAACCCAACCCAGCGCCAGCGTGCCGTGATAAGACATCCCGTTGACCAGCGTGTTGTGATCGAATATAAAATGATTGATACTCGCCGTGCTGGCACGATGGCGTATGATCCGATCCTGAAAATTCACAAACGTGTTGTTGATCATGATCAGAGAATCGCACGACCCCGCTCGCAAATCGATCGCCTTGCCCGCGCCAAAATTCGACAACCCCAAATCACCCATGTTGGCAAATATGCAGTTGACAATCTCTGTCTTGCGCGTCGCGCTCTCTGTCCGGATATGCTGGCCGCGAGATTGCGTCAGTATACATCCGTCCAGAATCAAATCGAATCCCGCCGCATTCGTCCGAATCAATCCGCTCGGGATGTTGCTGATCTCATCCGGCAATGCTTCGATATAGCCGACCAGGATCAAGTCCTTCAGCCATACATGACCCCGCATGTCCACGATCTGACCCGGAAACGAACCTGTCGCCGTGTTGGTCACCATATAGATCACCGGCTTGCGGCCGCTCCCCTCCTGCGCCCGCATCCGCAGAGTCCAACCGGCGTTGCGGATGTTGGTGTTCAACAGATACACTCCGTCCCGCTCCAACACATAAACCCGATCCGGATCCGCACGCTCGCCTGTCGCCGACGTGTCTGCCACGATGCGAGCATTGAGGTAATCGTCCGCTGTCGTGGGCGCCGGAATCAATAGATCCTCTGCGGCTGCCCAGGATGCCAAGATCAGAACCGACAGGAAAAGCAAAACAAAACGATGGCTTGTAAACATGGTGCTCACCTCCTTTGGTCAAGTAGCAAATGGATTGGCTTTGCTTGATGATCCGTTTGCAACCACCTCCTTTTACGAGTTTTCGACCGTCCCAACCGTCGCAGTTGAAAATCGCAAGATTGTTCCTCTCATTTACATTGTAAAACGCAGGCCGAGATCAGCAGTCAAACCGTACATTTCACCGGTGCTCTGCAATCTCCATCCATAAAGACGGTTGATGATTGTGCTGCCTTCTTCGACATCGCTCAAATTGTTGACGTTCAAAATCAAGGCCAGGTTATGGGTCAGCTGTTGCTTGAGCGCCAGATCCCAGCGGGTAAAAGCCATCCGCACCGTATCGCTGCGTCGGTCAGAAGAGAAAGTGCGATTGTATTCGCCCTGGTGATAGACCGACACCCGCGCCGAAAATCCGCGAAAATCATAGCCAATCGCGACATTGCCGAACAGTTCGGGTTGTCCTTCCAGCTTCTGTTTGGTTTCGGTGATCACCGGACGGGAATTTTTGACCGGAAAGGGAATGCCGGGAACATTTTCATAGTACTCGACGATCCGGGTCGACGGGATATAGGTTTCGGAGCGGACGATGGAGACGTTGTAGCTCAGGACAATATGCTTCAGAAAGCCCGGCAAAAAGCGCAGATTGGTCTGATGTTCGAATTCAAAACCCCAGACGCGCGTCGGTTTGCTGGAATTGTAGGGATAGGTCAGGGCATATTCCTCGCTGGCAAAAGGATTCCGATAGCCGATCCCCAGGCTGTCGAGAGCGGCCTGGCCTTTAAATGGCAGGTCGTCAAAGACGTGGAACATGTCTTCGATGTCTTTATAGTAGGCGGAGAGGGAGAGCAGGCCGATCTTGTTGCTGAAGAACGAAGTGTTGACTTCATAATTCCACGCTTTGGCGGCGCGCAAGCCCGGATTGCCGATTGTGAGACTGTTGCCGGAGTAAAAAGTGCCGGCTTTGCGGGCGATAAAACTCTCCAGGCGATGGTTAAAATTCGGCCGGGCAATGGCTTTATAGGCAGCCAGACGGAGATTCATAAAATCCAGGGGACGCAAGGTAAGGTGGGCATTGGGCAACCAGACCACCTCGGTGTGCGCAGCGGTGGTGTCGCGAATGATGCCGGTGGGCACGGGAAAGCCGGACAGATCTTTTGGCGAGAACATGGACTGGTAATCGTTATCCTCTGCTTCGATTCGCACGCCGGTGATCAGGGTGGCTTTTTGGCTGACATTCAACGTGTTCATCAGATAACCGGCCGAGACGCGTTCCGTGATATCGTAAAAAAAGGCATCCGCCTCGCGATTGCGTTCGTACTCGGGGTTTTTACCCGCCAGATCGGAAAAGCCGGAGCGATTGATTTCCCACCATTCCCGCATCGCATCGCGGTTCATGATTGGATACAGCTTGTACTTGTCATAGAGGTCGCGGCTGACCGGTGTGGTGTCGAGGAAATTCACAACCAGGATCTTGCCGCCCACGGTTTGCATGTCGGCAAAGCGGCTGTCGGACAGATCCTTAGCCACAATCGTGCCGTCGTCCTTGCGGACAAAGGTGGGAAACGCTTCGATATAATAGGGGGAAAGCAATTCGCTGCGTTCGCGCGATCGCGATTTATCGCGGTACTTGCCGCCAATTTTGAATTCACCGGAGAACAAATTGCCGAAACGGTAGCTGCGCTTCAGGTTCAGCGTACCGGTCTTTTCAGTATCTGTATTCTGTTCATTGCGGAAAAAGGCCGTGTAAAAATAGGCGCGCTGGAAATTGTTGAGAGCATAGGGAATCAGTTCTTCCGGCGGGCCTTTCAGCTTCGAGGCCGGAATATTGGCCATATGCGATATCGGATTGCCCTGGGCGTCGGCTGCAGAAGGTTCGAGAAAGCTGATCTCATAATCAAAGGGGTATTCCGACTCTGAGCGCGCGTAGGCCAGGCTCCAATCCGCGGTCAGACCGAAGAAATGGTTTTCGCCGCTGAGAAAACTGTTAAAGGTCGAGATTTCCTGCTCCCGATCGCGGGCACCATAGGTGAGGGGATCAGAAGTGGTCGGGTAGTTGCGATTGTAGGTGATGAAATCCCGTTTCGTGCGATTGAAAATGTTGTTGAAGCGAATCGATCCGCCATCGGGCGTGTAAGCGTCGAGCAAAAGGCTGACGCCGTTTCGCTTGCGGATTTCATCGGTATAATCGAGAGTGAAGTCGGTGATTTCCCAGTCACGGCCGTCGCTGATATTGCGCAATTCATAGTCCAGATCGATATTCTCATGGCTGCGGCCGCGCTGTTCCAGGTTGCCGCTCACTTGCACGCCTAAAAGTTCATGGAAAAATCGCTCTCCATAGCGCAGGACCAGATCGTATTGTTTGTAGCTGTCATCCAACTGGTTATAGGATCCCTTGCTCTCCAGGCGCAGCAGGCGGTCAGAAGGTGCCTTTTTGGTGACCAGATTGACACTGCCGGCGATCGCATCGGCATCCTTGTCGGGAGTCAGCGCCTTGAAGAGCTCGATTCCGGCAAGCGATCCCTGTGAAATGGTGCTCAAATCCACCCCGCGGGCTTCGGCGTCGGTGGCGGCAATTCGAATCCCGTCCACAGTGATGGAGGAAAACCGGTCGCTCAGACCGCGAAGCACAATCCGGTTGGCCTCGCCGCCGGAGCGCTGCAAGGCTATACCCGGCAAACGCCCCATGGCTTCGGCGGCATTCGCGTCGGGCAATTCCTGTATCTTTTCCTCAGAGATCACATTGACGATGGTGTTCGACGTGATCTGCTGGTTGATCGCCGCGGCCTGTCCATAAGCCTGTCCGGTCACCACGACTGTGGTTCCCTGAATCACATCGGGAGCCAGGGCAACCGAGATTCGCACCTCCTGGTTCGGCAACAGCTGGATCGGTATGTCCCGGGTGACATAACCGATATAGGAGACCCGCAATGAATAGCGACCGGGAGGAACGCGATCGATGAAAAAATTGCCTTCGAGATCAGACGAGCTGCCCAACGCGGTTCCGGGCAGAAAGACATTGGCGCCGACCAGAGGATCCCTGGAGAGGGAATCGGAGACAACGCCGCGCACGATTCCCCGGGCAAAACCCGGAGCAACCATGAAAACGATCGCAAAGGCGATCAATCGAGCAGCAACGAATCGTTTCATTGCAAATCTCCTCTCAACACGCCCATTTGGCCAACAAACAAAGACCCGGAGTTGATGTGCAGCACCGGATCTCACAGAAAATCAATCTGATCGCAATCCACAAAGGGTGAAAAGCATCCTTTTGGCAACCGCATAAAGAATAAGCGAATGGATGTTTCTTGATTCGGTTGACACCGAATCTGGGAAAGAACGACTGCTCCTCAACTGAAAGATAACCCGATCTGTCAGAAAGTTAAGATAATAACAGTTCAGAACAGTGGTAAACATTATTTTGCGAGATCAGCAGGGTTGCATCTGACGATGAAACATGTCCACAACCAGATGGCAATTTATTGAACAAACTGTTTGCTTTTCGAGGCCAGGTTACATAAATTGATTGTTAGATAATAATTTCAGAACCATCAATTGATCGAAAAGGCATGACGTCCACAGCAAATTCGGAGTGATTCGGCAAAAATTTGGGGCTTTTTTTCAGTCAGGTCGAGAGTTGCCCGGGCCCATTTTAGGCAAACCAAGGGTTCAGATTCTGTGTTAGAATCAAAACACAGAGGACGAGAGATGGCCAGTCAGGCAGAGATTGACAAATATTTGGCAAAAATCCTCGAAAGCGAAGAGTTTGCCTCCTCCAAAATTTACAAATCCTATTTATCCTACCTGGTGAAAGCCAACCAGGAAGGCAAAAATCTCAAAGAAGCCACCATCGCCATCGAGTTTTTCGGCAAAGATGCCCATTTCAATCCATCAGAAGACACCATCGTTCGAACCCACACTTTCTCGCTGCGCAAAAAATTGGAGAGCTATTATTATCACGAGGGCCGGGAAGACAAGATGAGGCTTGTCCTGCCCAAAGGCGGTCACTATGAGGTCGTGTTGATGCCGATCGCTGACACCCTCTCGCCCTCGCACCAGGTCAAAAGCTTTATCAAAAAAAATGTTCATTATCTCACGATCCTGTCTCTTTTGGCTCTGATCGCGTCGATGGCAATCTATAATTGCCACCTCAAACAGGAACTGAGCGACTACCGAATTATCGATCTCAACGATCCCATTTGGCGCGATTACCTGCAGTCCTCTCTGCCGATTCTGATAGTGGCCGGCGATCACTTTTTTTATGAACAGAGGAGACCCGAGTTTGAGGATATCCTGACGATTCGCAATCCCAAAATCAACTCGATGGAAGAATTTCAGGCCATGGCGCTGAACAACACCTATCGAGCTGCAAATGAGCCCTATTTCCCCTATCACAGCATCTGGAGCCTGCCGCCGATCCTCTCGATTCTCTATTCGGCCAAAGAGGAGCCGATTTTGCGCAAGTCCTCATCCATCAGCCCGCAGATTCTCAATGAATACAATATCATTTTCGTCGGCAGCATCAAAACCCTCTATATCCTGAAACACACCTTGATGGAATCGCATTTCGATTTTACCATCTCGCCGCATTCCGTTATTTATACACCCAAAGACACATCGGCAACGCAGATCTTTTCCACCACCCTGCACTCGTCCGGCCCCAATGACGATCTGGTTCTGGTGGTCAAAGTCCCCGGACCCAAGAAAAACTCGATTTTCATCATCGCTTCTTTTCACTCGCTGGGAGCGCCGGAAATCGCCCGATATTTGACCCACCCGGTTTTGCGCACACGTCTGGACCATACTTTTAGCGAAAAACTGGGATACATACCTGATTATTTCGAGTTGTTGTTCCGGGTATCCGGCATCGACAAAACCGCCTATTCCACCGAACTATTGATCTGCGAGGAAATTCCCACCAAATAGCCGGGCTTTTGCGCCTCCCAAAAAACAACAAGAGCCCGCCTGAAGGCGGGACTACGTGCGCCGATTCGTTTGTAGTCCCGGCTTTAGCCGGTTCTTTTGCGCTCTCCAAAAAACAACAAGAACCCGCCTGAAGGCGGGACTATGTGCGCCGATTCGTTTGCAGTACCGGCTTTAGCCGGGCTTTTGCGCTTTCCAAATGACAAAAAGAGCCCGCCTGAAGGCGGGACGACGTACGGTGTGTGCACTTTTTTTTTAAAAACTCCAGTGGAGTCCGAAAGAGGGGACGAGGGGCATCATATAGATCACGCTGCGGGCGGCG
>Ga0209096_1002666_pt1 | contig 16833 bp, 9 predicted proteins | sample AD_UKC034_MetaG_FD_184407 | JGI IMG/M metagenome (GOLD analysis project Ga0209096, IMG submission 184407) | Active sludge microbial communities of municipal wastewater-treating anaerobic digesters from USA - AD_UKC034_MetaG (SPAdes) (version 2) | ecosystem: Engineered > Bioreactor > Anaerobic >... | reverse complement strand
ATATATCAACTATTTACAACCACTATAGTATTAAATTCAAAAGTACTACATTACATACTATATATATATACAGAAAAACTTTTTTAATTAACACCGTATTGTTTATTTCTAAACTGTTTTACTACTTCTTAAACAGAATATATAACTACATTTGCAAGAGTAACATTTTAATATAAACCTGTAAAATCTGATTTTTATTGTATGGAAACATCTTCAACATTATTAGTCGAAACTTCGGGACTTAACGTTTATCAAGAAGATACTAAAATACTTGATAATGTAAATATCAAAGTTGATGTTGGCGATTTAGTATATTTTATAGGAAAAGTGGGAAGCGGCAAATCAAGTTTAATAAAAACATTGTATGCCGAACTTCCTGTAATTAAAGGACAAGGCACTATCAACGTAGCAGGGTTTTCTATAGATTCTCTTAAATCAAAGCAAATTCCGCTATTGCGCCGAAAAATCGGTATGGTATTTCAGGATTTTGAATTAATGGCTGACCGCAACGTATTCGAAAATCTTAATTTTGTTCTTAGAGCAACTGACTGGAAAGATAAAAATGATATTGAAATTAGAATTAATGAGGTGCTCGAAAGCGTAGGCATGTTAGAAAAGAAATACATGATGCCTTCGAAATTATCAGGCGGAGAGAAACAATCTGTTAGCATTGCCAGAGCTCTTCTTAATAATCCTCCTGTAATTTTTGCAGATGAGCCAACCGGAAACCTCGATCCTGAAAGTGCCGCACAGGTAATAGAAATACTCTGTAACTTAACAGAATCGGGAAAAGCAGTAATTATTGTAACGCATAATTACAATATACTTAAAAAATTTCCGGGAAGAATTTATATGTTCGAAAACGGTACTGCACACGAACATTTTGACGAAGGAATTGATATTGGTGAGTTGTAAATTACTTCTCCTGTATTTTCTTAACAATAAAATCCACCTTCTCTTTAATATTTGCTACTTCTTTATGCAGTAAATAATTATCATCTTCAACAAATGGCATTTCGGGACTTATATAATTTACGGATTTCCATATTTCTCCCGACTTGTCTCTTCGAATTTTAGCACAACCTTAAGTGCTTGAATATCTGCAATATACAAATTAAAACATATGTTTTTGCCGCACTAAGGCAGTTCTTGAAAAATATTTCAAGTAAATAATAGCTGGTCAACAGCTAACAAAATTCGCTTTATTTTTTTATATCAAACTTTTTTTCTTAACAAAAAAAGTTACAAAAAAGTCAAGGCAAACCGATGCTGCCCAACGCACCTCGATACGAAACAAAAGAATTGTACGTCGACCTTGGCCTAAAACAAATGCCATACTCCTTTGGCCAGTACCCAAATATTTGTTTTAGAGAACGACACCGATTGTAAATTTGTAATAGTCTAATCTTCGCAATTTCAATTGCTCGATTATACTAAACAAATTTATCATCGGCACTTTACATGTCGGCTCGACACAATTGGCTTCGCCGAGCTACGGTTCTAATTATTTCGCTCTCACCGCTTGAGCTGCCCGCCGTTTTGCCAAGCCTGCCCGCGGAGCATTGAATACTGTTTTGTCATTTTACAATTCTGATTTTAAAAAAATTAACGCACTAATTGGGATAAGTCTGGAGCGACCTTAATTTGTCGCACTAATTCGGACAAGTCAGGAGTAATTATAAAAGAAATTAACACGTAGTTTTTTGACAAATAATAATCAACAAATTTACAGCTCTTATAAAAGAGTTAGCGTGTAGTGTAATAAAGTCTGATGAAACCCGTTAGGATAATAAAAACACTTTATGAAATTTCCAATTACAGTACTTTTTATACTAGTAGTTATTGATGCATTTTCTAGTATTGAATTTTATAATTACAATGAAGAGCCAGTTTCTCGTTCTTATATTGAGTTTTCTTCTTTAAATCAAACAATACTCCGACAAAGCATAGAATCAAAAAAATATTTTGGTTTCAATAAAGAATTAAATGACACAACATTATTAAGAACAATTGACACGATTATTGTTAATCATAACAATAAAACAAAAAACATATTTAAAAACTCATATTTTGAAGGAAATAATTTCAACTATTCTTACAAAATACTTGGAAAGACTAATGAAAATTCCAAAAATTTACACTTTGTTGTTCTAAGCCAGCCTATAAACAAGGATATACTTAAAGGTAAATTATTACTAATTTACCTGCTTAACTTTAACGAACAATACCAATTAGTCTCTACTGCAATTATTGGAGAATATTACAAAGCTAGTAGTAAAGGAATGTATTATGATGAAATTAGACCAATATACTACAAAGCATCATCAGTTACAGACTTCTTTTTCAATCGAATTAAAATAATGGAAGAACAATCTATCAGCACATCAATTTACAGACCTTTAATCAAACGGATATTAGAGCCTAGAAAACCTTTTTTACAAACAATTGAACTACTTATAAAAGAAAATGGTGAAATTGAAGAAATTACATAACAGATAGAAACACCGACACGCTAACAACACCTATATACCATGCGGAGTTTTATGCGGGTAATACTGGCAGTCTAATTCCCGTTCCACCGATTAAGAGCATATCATAATCTTAAAAATTATTTATCAAATACAATGACCTTCCCCGAGCCAATGATTCCGGATTTGTCTATTATTCTGTAATAATAAACTCCGTTACTTATCGTATTTACCGGTATTTTATATTCCGTAGAGCTTATTCCTTTTATGTTCATTACTATTCTACCGTATAAATCATACAATTCAACATCATAAATATCAGAATCTACACTAAACATGATGTAATCTGCAGCAGGATTTGGAAAAACCTTAACTTTTTGATCTTCAAAGGCATCCGGTTTATATGTGACAACCTCATCCATTTTTCCAATCGTATTAAACACCTCGTTAGTAATTACAGCCGAGTTATAATCAAAGAAAATAGCAGCACTGTTTGTGATTACATCAAATAACTGGTTCCCGGATTGTTGTTCAATCTTAAATTTTACATAACCATGACTTTCAGGTTCATTTGACGTGCTATCAGGAAGGTTGATATTTTCAAATGTCCAACGTATAGTATTTAATCCAACAATATCAATATTGCAAGGATGACTTGAACTCATAAAATGGAAAGTTTCTATGTTCAGGTATTCAGAAATGATATCGTCAATAATTATCTTTTGTGCAGGTGCCGTACCGGTATTCTGAAAGCATATCTTATACTCAAGCATCGTGGTTGAATCAATGAAATGCTCACTGAATAAACCCTGGGGTATTACATATTTTTCATTGGGATCATAAGAAGCAACAATAATACTACAATCAATTTCTACGAAATCATCATTATCATCCGAAGGAACAACAGAAATCTGCCCTGTAGAATTGTTTGGACTTCCGCATAATTCAATACTTTCCTGAGGGTGACTGTTTCCCGGATGCCCGGGTCTTTGATCGGCTTCCAATCTTAATGTCATTCCCGTTGCCTGCCAACACATTTCTAAAATTTCTCCGCCTTCAAGCTGAAATGTTCCATATTCCATAAGAACATTATTCTGATACAAACGGTAATCAGAATATCCCTGCATATCTCCCTCAACAGGATCTCCTGTATTAGTAATAGTAAAACAAATAAGACTGTCTCCTACACATTCTCCTTCTACGGCAATACTGGAACGATCCCATTCCGTACTAATTTCACCACAAGGATCATCAGGATAAATATGTGCCTTTACACAGGCTGTTGCACCTAAAAATTCCGTATCACAAGTCGTATTCAATACAATATAAAAACTCCCTGATTCTCCTATTTCAACATTCCCTACATCAAAAGTAAGCATATTCTCTTCTTGTGATATTAGATCCCCACCTGAAATATATTCATAAAAATCATTGAGTTCTACTTTAATAGTAGTGTTTTCCGAAAATAGTGTACCATGGTTCTCATAGATGATTTGAGCATACGTATTATTACAAAGAACTACAACATTTTGCATAAGATTTATATCTACCTCTAAATCAGGACAATACGAATCTGCCACGTAAGCAAAGTCCAAACCAGAAATAGTATCTTCACTTTCGAAAGATACAGTATGGAATGATTCTTCTGGATATGACAAATCCCAAATCTCCGAATCAAACAAAGGTCTTACAGTATAGTTATCTTCTGTTGTATCAACTATTAAAATACTATATTGTCCCAAATTGTCAGATATACCATATCGAGGTCCCGGTTCAGCTTTTATTATCATATTTGACCAGGCAAAATCCTCTTCCTGATCATAGACATTGTTTTCATTTATATCAACAAAAACATTACCAGTCAAATACTTACCCGTATTAGGCTGTTGAAAAAAATCTATACTCCAGTTAAAAAGCGTCCCGTCATCTGCTCCCCAATTATCATAAACCCTCAAAGACCAAATACCATTGATGGGACATCCGATGAGGTCATTAAAACTAGTAGATGGCAAATAAGTATCTGCGGGAACTGTGCTACCAGAAAAACATATATCCTCTAAAAAAAAAGATGCATTCATCGCCCAACAATAATCGTAACCAATACCTGGGTTGCAATTATCGGAATGATTTGGCTCTCCAAAATAAGCATTGTTGCAACTGTAATACTCATGGATTATCGCTTGTTGACCGTTTGGGCATATAATATATAAATATAAATCTCCAATATATGAATGCTCTACATTTGCACAAATTTTTAAAAATGCGCCATCCTCAGTATTTATTATTTGATCCTCGCCATAACCGCTGACAATTATTGGAAACGACATGTCAATATGATCTTCAAGACATACTGTATCAAACGAAAAGAAATCCTGAGCTTTAATAAATAATGAAAAGCAAAAAAACATTGAGATTAAAAAAATTAATTTTTTCATAGCACTTATAATATTAGGCAGATTTAATTTTAACGTAATAATTTAATTAATGTTACCATAAATATTATTTTAATTTAAACAATTTTCTACATCAAAAAATTGTTTTAATTTTATAGCTTAAGTTTTGTTTATGAAAAATTTTAATCTGTACCTTTTCTTTTTATCTTTTTTACTTATTGTACCTGATTTAACTATAGCATCCGGAGATCCGGTTTTAACAGTAAGAACACTAAAAAGCCTTCCTGTTTTGGCCGGTGATGAAGTTACGGTAGTATGGAACTGTAAAAATGCAAAAAAACTGTATTGTTACGAACTAAGCGATAATGCTTTACCATTAAAAGGCTCTTTAAGTTTTAAACCGGAAACTAACATTACTCTGAATTTCGTAGCGGAAAAAGGCAAAAAGCAGAAAAAAAGAAAGTTATTTATTGAGGTACTTTATCCTGAGTTTGAAAAAGTAAACATTCCAAAATCAATTACTGACGAAGAAATTTCGAGTTTCAACTGGCTGGCAAAAAATGCTGATTACGTTCTCATTGAAGGTTTTGATGACAAATTTGACACTATGGGAAAATTACCGCTGATTTCTGAAAAAGATACTGCCATAAAAATTACTGCTGTTAATAAAAATGGGATACAGAGTACAACTATTGCTAAAGTATCGGTAACTCCTTATGAATACCTTAATTATCCGACAAGAGTCTCGAAAGGTTCAGAAATCAAAGTAAGCTGGGGTTATAAAAACACTGAGAATATAAAAATTGACGGAATAACGGATAATATGCCAGCTTCAGGGGATGTGAGAATAACGATGTATGAATCTAAAACCTTCAAATTGCATGTATATCGCAAGGATGGTACCTGGGAAATAAAAGATATTAAAATTGATGTTTACGAAAGTGAAATTAAAGAATTTACAGGAACTGCCAGATTTTTTGCCGGTGAAGAAGTTAGCTTGCTATGGGAAGTAAGAAATGCTGACTCGGTTACATTATCATGTACTCCCGACAAGCAGGCTCTAAAAGGTGTTTTCAGATATAAACCAGAGAAAACCGAAAATGTAATATTAACAGCATGGCTCAATGGAATACCGGATACTAGAGCACATAAAGTAGAATTGTTGAAACGCCGCTTTATTTCTTCCGAAAAACTAATAGGTCAGATACAATACGGACAGCGTTTGGATTACGAAATTTTTGCTGTAGATCTGGATGAATATCCGAAATTGATAAAACTGTTTGTACTGGTTGTTGATACAGCAGGAAACTTCGTCCATGGGCTTGCTCCGCCAAATATCAGCGAAACTGATGCAAAAAAATACTTTATGGGACTTACGGAAAGTTATATCAGTGGAAAATCCGCTGAAATTAATGATTTTAAAGTTGTCGAAATCGCAAAGAACACTGAAATGGCTAGAAATATATCAGTAGTTTTAGATTACAGCGGTTCTATGTGCGAATCAATTAAAGAACTCGAGAAATCGGTACTTTCTTTCATCAACAACAAAAGAGACATTGATTCAATAAGCATTGTTAAATTTGATTCGGATGTGCAGTTAGAGTCAAAACTTGACAAGGATAAAGCCATATTATCCAGACTATTTAAAATAAGCGGACTAAATGAATATGGTAAACTTACGGCTCTGTATGCTGCAATGGGCGAAGGATTGAACTCGGTCAAATCTTCGGAAATACCAACTGAAATGATTGTTTTTACCGATGGCTGGGAGAACTCGTCAATCGCATATTTGGGCTCATTACCGGTAACTGCACACGAAGTAGTAAAAATGGCTGAAAATAATAATGTAAGAATGAATATAATTTCATTTGGACCGGGTTGCAACGACAGACTTCTGGAACTTATGGCTCAATACTCAGGAGGATATCATTATAATATTCTCAACTCGGATGATATTAATGCAGTTTGGACAGAATTGCCGTTTTTAAATTCTAATTACTATATAATAAGCTTTAAACCGGGAGACATTTCCAAAATCAATGGAATAAGACTTAAATATAATGACAATACAGGTAATTCAAATGTCACAGGCAGAAATCTGTATATGAATACCCCAGTAGATTTTAACAGCCTCGAAAGTGGTGAATTTGCCTATTGGACATCATGCTCGAATTTGTATCAGAACAAAACACCTGTCGGATTGCCACAAGTGCTGGCTTTGTTCGACCTTAACGGTTCTATGTTAAAAGATGAGTATCAGGCTAGAGTTGATAATCTAAAAAAAATAATGGATTCAGACGAAGAGCTTTTTCTTGTTGTTTTTGGACACACAGACCAAAGTGATACCGAAGACTATAACCTTGAACTAAGCGAAAAGAGATGCAAGGCTGTTTCACAACATTTGATTGATGCAGGCATAAGCGAAGATAGAATAATTAATATCCCTTTAGGAGAAGAGTTCCCTGTTTGGAAAGATGAAGATGAAGGCTGGAAAGCTCAGGAGAATCGCAGAATTGAAACGCTGTTTGTAAAATAAGTACGACATTCAAGAGGTCAATCTGTTATCGGAAATAATTTAACATCTTCTGAAACTGTAAGATTGTATTTTTTCCCACAAATCAACGGAAGGTTGTCATCAATATGTCCGATCGGGAAATTATAACACACCGGATAATTATATTCAGCTGTATGTTCATTTATTATTTCGAAAGCATCTTTACCAAAAGGATTCGGGTTATCTTTCATGTCAGTAAATGCTCCGACTATTAAAGCTTTCAAATTATCTAATTTACCGGTCATCTTCAAGTTTATCATTATTCTGTCCAAGTGATACAAATACTCATTCAAATCTTCTATAAATAATATTTTACCGGTTGTGTCTATTTCAAACTTTGTTCCCTGCAAACTGTAAATTATGGACAGATTTCCACCAATTAGTTCTGCTTTAGCCTCTCCGCCCCTATTTAATTTGTGTCCTTCAATCTTATATTCGGGCAATCTACCGGCAAGTATATCAAATATATTTTTAACTGCTTCTGAGTTTTTTTGCTCATATATGGCTTTAGTCATTTGACCATGAATGCTACAAATTTTTAATTTATTTAAAGCCAAATGAAAATTTGTGATATCGCTAAATCCAATTAACCATTTTGGATTCTTAATAAATTTCGAAAAATCAATCCTATCAACTATTCGTATTGCTCCATAACCCCCTCTCGAACATAGAATTGCTGCAATTCCTTCATTGTCAAATGCTTCCTGCAAATCTTCCAGTCTTTCCTGATCTGTTCCGCCAAACTGAAAATGCTTATTTAAGCAAGAAGGAAATATTAAAGGAATATAGCCTAGCTCAGAAATATAGTCCGCTGAAAAATTAACAAAATCAACATTACTATAGCCTGAAGGACTAACAATTGCAATTTTATCGCCTTTTTTTAAAAAGTGAGGTACTATCATTTATTTTTGAATTAAAAATTTAGTAGAATATAATTCACTATCGGATTTTAGCTTTATGAAATACATCCCTGAAGGTAAGTCTTGCACCGAAATTGTATTTAATCCCTGACCAACTTCTGATTTGTAAACGATTTTTCCATCTGTAGAATATATTTCCAAAATAGAATTAGTTAAAAGAGGATTTTCAACGACACAATATGTTTCTGCCGGATTTGGATAGATGTTGAGATTATCATTTACACTAAACAATGGACTGGCTTGACCTGATTGATTAAGGAACATTACAGTGGCCATATCAAAATAATAATTTGAATTTCTGGAATTTACAATTAAATATGAGTTACCGCTATTATCAAGACAAAAACTTAAGGGCTCGTCGAGTTGCGATGTTGAACCGTTATAATATTGTGTCCACTGATGTTCACCTATGTTATTATATTTCACAATCATCGCTCCACCACCATTTGCAGCAGTATTGCGTGCTGTTATAAAAATATCTCCATCAACCGACTGCTTTATGCTTTCGTGAGTATCAACAGTTGAAAATCCCGATTTAGAGGTATGAGTTTGTAACCAGGTCTGATTTCCTTCAGAGTCATACTTTACAGTGATAGTATTTTGACCATTCATTCCATTTAAGTAAATATTTTCCGAGCCATCAACAATCATAGAATTAAAATAAGCCGGTAATGCTTCTGCCGGAACTTTCTTAGACCATAAAACTTCACCATCTGAATTGTATTTTATAAGCAAGGCATCCCACAAATTACTCTCCTCGTTTGCTTCATAACCACATACAAAAATAGAATTATCATTATTTGCAATTACATCAAATGCTACAGAAGAACGATTATCCAAGGTTCTGTAGTACTCATCAAAAATTTTCTCTCCATCCTTATCATAAACAACAACAGCTGTAAGATAAAAGTTTTCCCAATCAGTATAGTTTCCTGTAATTGCAACATTTTGCGTTACCGGATTAAAATGAATTTTTCTTAAATCAGCTCCATAAAACGAAGTTTGAGTCTTTTGCCAGATTTCTTCAAGATCAGAATCAGTTTTTATTAAAACAAAAGCTCTTTGACTAACAAGTCTGCTCGTACCACCAATATATAAATTCCCACTTTCTCCAATTACTATATCTGCACCACTATCGTCCAAATGAGCCGTCCCATCAAAAACATAAGTTTTAATCAGTTCACCATCGCTATTATATTTCAGACACATAATATCACTACCATTTGCCGATGAAGTGGTTGTGCCTACAACAATTAAATTATTGTCAGCATCAACAACTGCACTTGACGGTTTATCAGAATTTTCGGAATTACCGTATATTCTTGTCCATAAAACAGTTCCTGTATTAGTGTATTTAACAATAATTACATCTTCCTTTTCTGTAGAGTTAACAAAAACATGTCCCAGCGAATAAATATTACCCTGATTATCCAAAAATATATCAGTTCCATAAGTGCTATAGGAAGATGGGTTAATCACAGAAGTCCATTGAGCAAAAACACTAAAAGAAAGAAAAATACAAAACGAAATTAAGAAAATGTTTTTCATAGCTATTATAATATTTGTTTTTGCAAATATACTATATCTGAACAAAATGAAATCAATATTTGCACAATATGACTTATTAAAACCTCCAAAGTAAATACTTTAATGTTTTATAATAGATTTAAGTTCTGAGGTATAGTAAAATTGTTTTATTGCCAAATAATTTTTTTTATACTTCCCATTTATCAAAAAATAATTACTTTTGTGTATTCAAAAAGTATAATCTAAAATTTTAAAACTATGAAGACAAGAGTTATTTTATTTTCCTTGGTTGCAATTTTTGCAATAAGCTTTTCTGGCTGTAATTACACCATGAAATCTATGAAAACCCCTAACAATTATGTAGAATTCCAAAAAGAAGACTTCACATTTTCTGAACAACTTACTGGTGAAGGAGTTCAGACAAGAATTTTAGGGATTGACTGGGCACATCTTTTTAAAAGCGAGACTGCATCAATTGTTGAAGCAAACGCATTTAATATACCTGTAATAGGCAATTTACCTATGGGTGGTTCACAGGCATTTGCTATAAACGATTTAATGCAAAAGAATCCCGGCTATGACGTTGTTTTCTATCCTCAGTACGAAACACATATGACAGGAGTTCCATTGCTATATCAGAAAACTCACACTGTTGTTAAAGCAAAATTGGCAAAAATCAAATAGTTAAAACATAAATTTAAAAAGCCGAGCATTCATTTGTTCGGCTTTTTTTTTCAAATCAGTTCATCATTACAATTTATTGATAAACATTTTTTATCATTCTTTTTCCTGGCATTACTCTCCAATTTCATGTCTTTTTGTATCTTCGCAAAAAATTTTAGTTAAATGAATAAGTTTAAACGATATACTGTTACCTCTGCACTGCCTTATGCAAATGGTCCTGTGCATATTGGTCATCTTGCCGGCGTTTATGTGCCTGCCGATATTTATGCAAGATATCTGAGATTAAAAAATCAAGACGTTGTCTTTATTGGTGGATCAGACGAACATGGAGTCCCCATTACATTAAAAGCCAGAAAAGAAGGCGTTACTCCGCAACAAATCGTTGACAGATATCATGAAATTATAAAAAATTCATTTAAAGATTTTGGCATTTCATTCGATATTTATAGCAGAACGAGCAATAAAATACATCACCAAACTGCCTCTGATTTTTTTACAACTCTATATAATAAAGGAGAATTCATCGAAAAAACCAGTATGCAGTTTTTCGATGAAGCGGAAAACCAATTTTTAGCAGATCGCTACATTATGGGAACTTGTCCTAAATGCGGTGCCGAAGATGCTTATGGAGATCAGTGTGAAAAATGTGGGTCTTCGCTGAGTGCAGAAGAACTTATAAATCCCAGATCAGTAATTAGTGGGAACAAACCTATTTTAAAAGAGACCAAACATTGGTTTTTACCATTGGATAAATATGAATCAGAGCTTAAACAATGGATACTTAAAGACCATAAAGATTGGAAAGCAAATGTTTATGGTCAGTGTAAATCGTGGCTCGACTCAGGATTGTTTCCAAGGGCAGTAACGCGTGACCTCGACTGGGGAGTTAAAGTCCCACTTGAAGAAGCAAAGGATAAAGTTCTATATGTTTGGTTTGATGCACCAATTGGTTATATATCAGCTACACGTGAATTAACAAAAGACTGGGAAAAATACTGGAAAGATAAAGATACAAAATTGGTGCATTTCATAGGTAAAGATAATATTGTATTTCATTGCATCATATTTCCCTCAATGCTACGACACGAGGGTAGCTATATTTTACCGGATAATGTGCCGGCAAATGAGTTTTTAAACCTCGAAGGGGATAAAATCAGTACTTCTCGTAACTGGGCAGTTTGGTTACATGAATATCTAGAGGAATTTCCCGGACAACAGGATGTTTTGAGATATGTTTTATGTTCGAACGCACCCGAAACAAAAGACAATGACTTTACATGGAAAGATTTTCAGACAAAAAATAACAGCGAACTTGTTGCAATTATGGGGAACTTCATAAACCGTACAATGGTTCTGACTCATAAATACTATAATGGAATTGTACCAGAGCCTTTTAAAGACACTGAATATGAAAAAGAAATACGTTCGGAAATAAAGAGAATTAAACATAGTATCGAAAAAAATATTGAAAACTATAAATTCAGAGAGGCCTTAAAAGAAGTCATGAATATTACCCGCTTAGGCAACAAATATCTGGCAGATACAGAGCCCTGGAAATTAATAAAAACAGATGAAGACAGATTAAAAACAGTTCTTTACTATTCTATTCAAATTTCAGCTATATCTGCCGTATTATCAGAACCATTTTTGCCATTTACTGCTGAAAAACTTCTAAAAATGCTGGATATAGATAAACCCGAATGGGATAAGGCAGAGGATTTTGACCTAATAAAAAGCGGGCATAAACTTAACTCTGCAGAATTACTTTTCAGCCTTATCGAAGATGATAAAATTGAAATACAAATTCAAAAATTATTAAGATCAAAAGAAATGAATGAGCTTGAGAAAAAAACCGTCTTACCACAAAAGGACACTATTAGTTACGATGATTTTATAAAACAGGATATACGCATTTCAACAATACTTGAAGCTGAAAAAGTGCCAAAAGCAGACAAATTACTAAAACTACTTGTTGATACGGGGATTGACAAACGTACAATAGTTTCAGGCATAGCAAAATACTACAGACCTGAAGAAATCATTGGGAAACAAGTATGTGTACTTGTTAATTTAGCTCCTAGAAATTTAAGAGGAATAGAATCGAACGGAATGATATTAATGGCTGAAGATAAAGACGGTAGTCTAAAATTTATCAGCCCCGAAAATGCTTGTGGTAATGGCTCTGTAATTAGTTAATTTACGTTTTCTATATTTTCGTGAAACAAATATTTTTGATTTCTTTTCTCGACATATTAAAATATTTAATAAAATTGCATTTAAATAACATTAATGATTAGCATTATTAATTAAAATACCACGCGAAATTTAAAATGAAACTTTTGACATTAATCCGTCATGCAAAATCAGACCATGACAATGATTTATCAGATTTTGATCGTCCTTTGAGCGAAAGAGGTAAAACTGATGCTCCAAAAATTGGAGATTATATTGCCAATAATTTGACAAAACCTGATTTAATAATTTCTAGTCCTTCAGTCAGAACGGCTACAACAGCAGAAATTATTGCAAAAAAAACAGGATATCCCGCTGATAAAATTCATTATATTGATGAATTATATTTATGTAGTGTTCCTGAGTATTTTGAAATAATCATTAAACAGAATCCCAAGAATCACCATATTTGTATAATTAGTCATAATCCTGGAACAACAGCATTGGCCAATCTACTAACCAACGAAGATATTGACAATATTCCGACCTGTGGAGTTGCCCATATTGAGCTGGATTTGTTCAAATGGGATGATATAGAACCGGGTATTGGAAAATTAAAACAATTTATCGTTCCCAAAAAGTTATAAGTAGCGAAAAAACTTTTCCTAAAATTGATTTACTTTTCTCAAAATCCTTCGTCATAGTAATAAATTTTTAAGTAACTTTCGGGAATAGTTTAAACTTAGATTTATGAGAAAGCTGTTTTTACTTCTATTCGTATTGTCATTAAGTATTTTTGGGATATCCCAAAATAATTATAAATCTGTTGAGCCCCAACCACTGAGTCATCAAGACGAACAACTTCTGTTGAGTTTACCCGATTTAATTATGCCTGAATCGTATAAAAGTAAATCTATACCATATAAAGTTGATCATTCAGAAAGTCCACACTTTCGTGATATGTTTGCACAATCCGGCATGAGTTGTGGGCAAGCCTCATCAACAGGAATTTGCTTTACATACGAGATGAATGCTGCACGCGATCTTAATGCTGATGTAAATTCACATTTGTACCCCACCGGCTTTGTATATAATTGGGATGCCGGAGATTGGGGCAGTAGTGGAGTAAGTTATTACCATACTCTAGAAGTATTAAGAATGGTAGGAACGCCAAATCAGGAAGAATATGGTGGAACTATTGACGCCGGAGGCAATTTAAGATGGATGACCGGTTACAATCTTTACTACAGTGCAATGCATAACAGAATAAGTCATGCATATAAAATAAATGTCGGGGACGAAAACGGGCTTTTAATTTTAAAGAATTGGATGAACGATCATTTGACCGGAGATGAGGACGGAGGTTGTGCAATTTTTTATTCTACTGTTCCATATCCGGATGCAACTTTACCTGCGGGAACCGAAGATGCCGGCAAGCAAGTAATAACCAGCTTAAGTGCAAGCACATCCCATTCCATGGCTATACTGGGTTACAACGACTCTATTCGCTATGATTATAACGGTGATGGGCAATATACTAATAATATAGACATTACTGGAGATGGACAAGTTACAATGGCTGACTGGGAAATTGGTGGTATAAAAATGTGTAATACATACAGCGGAGGACCAACGTGGGCTGATGGAGGCTTTTGTTATATTATGTATAAAGCAATTGCTACGGGAGCTTTCTGGCATGACGTAGTTCATGTAATGACTGTAAATCCGACTTATAATCCATTACTCACTGCAAAAGTAAACATTACTTATTCGAATAGAAAAAGAATAAAAGTTTATGCCGGAATTGCAACCAATCCATCTGCAAGTGTTCCTGAATATGTAATTGATTTTCCTATTCTTGATTATCAGGGAGGTGACAGGCCTATGACAGGAGGATCCACCGAAATTGACAAAACCATAGAATTCGGTTTAGATCTCACTCCACTCCTAAACATGATAAATCCAAACGCCGAAGCGAAATATTTTATTCAAGTTTATGAAAATGATGCTGATGGTTGGGGTACAGGAACTCTCAACTCGTTTTCTTTAATTAATTACAGTTCGGGCTCTCCTACAGAAACAGTTTGCACAGAACCTGCCCAAACAATCCCTCAAAACGGAATTGCAACTTTGAGTATTATTAGTTCTGAAAATTACGACCCTGTTGAAATTACGACAACCGAATTGTCAACCGGAGCTATTATGAGTCCTTTCTCACAGCAACTCACTGCCGAGGGTGGTACAGAGCCATATACCTGGAGTTTTGATATGGATTTCAACATTTCCGAATCTATATCTTCATTCCCCGCAGGAGGAACCAGTTTAACAGGCTCGGGTTTTATCGCAGTACCACTAGGCTTTGATTTTAATTATTATGGAAATGCCTATAATACAATGTATGTAAGTAACACAGGCTTGGTAGTATTCGAAAGCGGATTTAGTCCTAGCCTACCTTACTTGTCTGGTCACGATGAAATTGTTTTTATACATACACGTTGTATTGCTCCTCTTTATTGCAGTTCTCTAATTTCATCATTAAAAACTATTTCAGAAGCAGGATATAAAACAATAATATGGGATAATGCAACCATAGATTTTTCTATGACTATTTTTGATGACGGAAAAATTAGTTTTGCTTATGACAATTCTGTTCTAACTAATTTAATTGAATATTCTTGCGGGGTATCTAATGGAGATGAAAAAAACTTTCAAAAATTACATTTCGACAATCCTAATTCAATAAGCCCCGGATTTACATATACACTTATTCCATTCGAAATTCCTGAAGAGTTTGAAATAAGTAAAAATGGTCTTCTTACAGGTTTTCCAACAGTTACGTATTTAGCTGAAGATTTTCATTTTAAGGTTATTGACAATAACGGACTGACAGATAAAAAAACTTTGCCATTTGTTACAGACGGATTGATTTTGAGTTTTGAAACCCATACTCCCGACGATAACATTATAGAATATGCTGAAACGGTTACTCTGGATGTTACGGCAACTAACCCACTTGTTTCTCCGGTTACTGGAATTGAAATTGTTGTTAGTACTTCAGACCCTTATATCACGATAACGGATAATACTGCTGTTTGTCCGGATTTGAATGCCGGCAATTTTTCTTTGATTCCTGATGCCTTTAGTTTTAATGTCAGCCCATTGATTCCTGACAATTATAGTTTTCAGCTGAATTTTACTGTATCTTCTGATCAAGACACATGGCAGTATTATTTTAATTTCAATGCTTTTGCACCTCATATAGAACATGGAGAACCCACTGTTGATGACGGGAATGATAATATTCTTGCTGTAAATGAGACTGCAGATATAATCTTAGCAATGACAAACACAGGAGGTTCTGATGTTCATAATCTTGTAATAACGGCTTCAACAACTGATGAATATATTACAATTAATGAAGCAATTCAGAATATTACAGCTTTAGAGCCTACCGAATTCGAAAATGTAGTATTTAATATTACTTCAGCTGATGATGTCCCAAATCAACATATTGCAATAGTTAATATAGAAATTGCCGGAGATAACGGGTTTTTACAAAATTTACAGATTGAGCTTGTAATACATACAGCCATTATAACGGTTTTAAGCAATTTCGTAAATGACGGAGATAATAATTGTCTGGATCCTGGAGAAACCTCTGACGTAATTTTTACTGTTAAGAATATAGGTTTGGTTGAGGCGACAAATCTGACAATAACTCTGACTACCGAAGATCCTCTAATAACAATAAATACAGCACCTATTGCAATTAGTGAGTTAAATGCTGGCAACAGTGAGCCTTTAACCTTTAATATAAGCGTTGACCCAGACTGCGATATGGCTCATTTCACCGAATTGCACCTTAATGTTGTTGCAGATCATGGACTTAACGTTAATCTATCAAGTTATCTTATAATTGGAATTCTACAAGAGAATTGGGAATCAGGAGGTTTCGAAGTATTTGAATGGACTAATGGTGGAGATGAACCTTGGTATATTGTTACTGACAATGTATATGAAGGTACATATAGCTTAAAATCAGGAAACATTGGTCACAGTCAGCAATCTGTTCTTGAAATAGACATGTTTGTAGTTGCTGATGGAGAAATAAGTTT
>Ga0209096_1002663_pt1 | contig 16841 bp, 11 predicted proteins | sample AD_UKC034_MetaG_FD_184407 | JGI IMG/M metagenome (GOLD analysis project Ga0209096, IMG submission 184407) | Active sludge microbial communities of municipal wastewater-treating anaerobic digesters from USA - AD_UKC034_MetaG (SPAdes) (version 2) | ecosystem: Engineered > Bioreactor > Anaerobic >... | reverse complement strand
AAGGGGTTCCGGCACCAGATAGGCCGACTTGGCACCGGCCGCCATCGCCGCATCACGAACGGCGCGGCTTTCGACACTGGTGACTCCCACCGGAACGCTGATCATGACCTCCGGCCGCGTGAGACGAATCCGCCCGCACACCTTGGAGATGAAATAGCTGAGCATCTTTTCGGTGACTTCATAATCCGCGATAACCCCGCCCAGCATAGGTCGCACGACCTCAATCGTCTCTGGCGTACGCCCCAGCATCTGGCGAGCTTCTTCGCCCACGGCTACGATACGATTATCGTTAACCGACACAGCCACCACGCTTGGCTCGCGCAGCATAATACCTTTGCCGCGCACAAACACCAGCACATTGACGGTCCCCAGGTCGATTCCTATTTGCGTAGCGAGCATTCAGCCTCCCGAAGGCTACCTTTAGGCAACTCTTTGAATCCTGGCGCCCAGTGCCGCCAGCTTGATGTCAATGCCGTCGTAACCGCGGTCTACCAGACCTACGCCGGAAATCTCCGAGGTGCCCTCCGCGACTAGAGTCGCCAGGATCACCGCGGCGCCCGAGCGGATATCCAGAGCCCTTACCTGGCTGCCGTGCAGTGAACACGGGCCCTTGATGACAGCCGTTTGGGCCAGCACACCTATGTCGGCCCCCATCTTTTGCAGCTCACTCACATAGAGCAAACGAGCGTCGTACATCGTTTCGTGGATCGAACTCTCGCCCCGGGCTTGAGTCAACAGTGCCCCGATTGGCGCCTGCAGGTCAGTAGGAAAGCCCGGATAAGGAAACGTTCGAATGTCGACAGCGGCTAACTTGTCAGTGGCCTGCACGTGATAGACTTCCTTGTCGGCAGACACCGACACTCCTATCTCACCGAGTTTGCTACTCAACGCTCCCAGATAACGCGCCACACGGCCACGAATCGCGACTGATCCGCCAGTGATCGCTGCGGCGATGGCGTAGGTGCCGGCTTCTAGGCGGTCGGGCATCACTCTATAGGCAGCCCCGTGCAGCTTTTGCACTCCTTCCACCTGGATAATGCCCGTCCCGGCCCCGTAGATCCTCGCGCCCATCGCATTAAGCAGGTTGGCCAGATCGGCAACTTCTGGCTCAACCGAGGCATTTTCGATGATCGTAGTACCTTCGGCCAGGCAGGCAGCCAGCAACAGGTTCTCTGTGCCAGTATGGCTCGGGTAATCCAGGGAGATGCGCCCGCCTTTGAGACTGGGAGCTCGCAGGGTGTACCGACCGTTGCCCTGAGATATCTCCGTACCCATGGCCTGGAACCCTTTGAGATCCACGCCCACCGGGCGTGCTCCAATGGCACATCCACCAGGGTGGGGAGCAGAAGCCTCGCGCAGGCGGCCCAGAAGAGCGCCGACAGTGAGGAAACTGCCACGCATCTTGACCGCGAGCTCCTCGGGGATGGCAGAGCTGGTCAGGGCAGATGCCCTTGCCACCACTCGACGGTTGCCATCGACACGAACATCCGCCCCCAACTGACGCAGCAGAGCAACCATGTTGCGAATGTCTTCGATGTCCGGCAAGTTCTCCAGGTGACACTCGTCCGAGGTAAGCAGGGTAGCCGCGAGAATGGGCAGCGCGGCGTTCTTTGCCCCGGCAACCGCGACTTCGCCTTCCAGTTTGTGGCGGCCCTCAACTACGAGGAGCATTCAGGAACCTCTGGTACAGCCGAACCTCCCCATCCTCGGTCAGTTCGGTTCTCCAGAAGGCATGCCTGGGGGTCGACTGACCGCAGGGCAGTATATCGTAAATGAAACGGCATGTCAAAGAAAATGTGTCTTACTTGGGCATTTCCTTGAGCTTTAGGTAGGCCGGTCTGGGTCTAAAGTCAGGATAGCCAGGCAACGAGATGGCCCACCAGTACTGCTCATCGGCCTCGGTCCAATCCGGGTCGGCAATGTAGATCAGGTTCATCAGGCCTATCCAGGGTGACCAGTTGGCCTTGGCCCAGGCATAGGCACGCACAAAGTACTCGGCCTTGACCTCTTCAGACACGGCATGCCAAGAGTAGGCCTCGTGGATAGGATCACTAGTCCAGCCAAACTCGAGGATCGCCACCTGCTTGGCCGAGTCGCCGTAGCGCTCCATGATCCGGCGCAGGTCTTCTACCCGGCGGAAACAGAAGAAGCGTTCTCCGCCATAGGCGGGATTGTCGTCCGCCTCTTCAGGGCTAATCTCCGGTGGTGCCTTGTAGCCCGCTGCATGAACGCCCAGTACGTCATAGTAGCCGCTGCTCGCCCCGCCCATGGCCTTGTACATTTCATCAAGGTAAACGTCATCGGGTGTTGCCTCAGGTGACCAGGTCCCGGTTGGTGTGAGGCCAGCGCTGATGACCATCGCATTGGGGTCTGCCTGCTTGATTCTCCGGTAGGCTTCGCGCAAAAGCGCGACGTACTGGCTCGCATTGGGTGGTTGACCCCCCCACTCCCGCGCCAGGTTCGGTTCATTCCAGATCTCATAAGCTCGAATCCGCCCCTTGTACCGGCTGGCCATCACCGACAAAAAGTCACCCAGATCAGCGATCTTGTTGGGCGGGCCGTTTGTTGGGTAGTTGCCTCCGGCCCACTGCGGCTGGTGGTCTATGCGCACCAGCAGGTCCAGCCCGAGTTTGTTGCACTCGGACACAATCCAGTCAACGCGACCCCAGTCGAACGTGCCCTTGCGTGCCCCCTCCACATCGCGCCAGCCGATATTCTGCTTCACCCAGCCAAACCCGGCCGCTTTGATCATGCCCATATCGCGGCTGGCTACTTCTGGGCGCCACCACAGGAAGGCTTGCATGCCATACTCCGGCGAGTTCATGCGCAGTCCTTTGGCAACGGGCGTTGGCGGTGTTGTCGGCTGCGGGGTATTCGTGGGTGGGACTAGCACGGCTGTCGGAGTAGCCGGCTCATTCGTCGGAGTGGCGGGCAGGACTGCTGTTGCCGTAGTCTGAACTTGCGTTGCCGTTGCCGCCACGACGGAGGCAACCAGGGTGAAGGTTGGCCGCGGTGTACGCGTTGGCTGGATGGTTCCCTGCCCCGCTGGAGCACAAGAAGCCAGCCCGAGCAGGCTTGCCAGGGCCAACAGGATCTGCACAATACTTCGCCAGGGGATTGCCCTTGCGACCATCGCCGCTGCGGTCTTGGAATGCCGCGTCACTGTTTCTGTTGCGTTTGTCAAGGTTGTTGCCTTTCACAAACAGAGCACGGGGCATACCCGTGCTCTTCTGCCTCGCGCCTCGTGCTAGATGCACTCTCACGCTCTTACGCTCGTGTGCTAACCATTGAAGACCACCCTCGCTTCGAATCCCTGCAGAACGAGTACCCCGGAAGTGGAAGAGCTAGTTGGATCTGCTGACCAAGCGGTCGTACAGCGGACGCCTGCTCCAGTCGGGTCGGACTATGCTCCATGCCGATTTCTCATCCGTCGCAGGATTGCACGTGGCGAAGTTCAGGTTCCATAGGAACATCGGACCCACCCACCCCCAGTTCTTCGCCATCCGGTAGGCCTCCATAGTGAAGTCTGCTTGTTCCTCTGGGGTATTGTCCGCAGCATATTCGTACGTCTGGGCCGGCGGAACACCTAGGTCGCCGACCACCGCCCACCCAAACTCCGTGGGCCACAGACGTTTGGTGCTATCGCCATAGACAACCATCACATTGCGGTATCGCTCCATGGTCTCGCGAAAGTAGAACTGACGGTTCTCCGAGAAGCTCGGCTCGGCGGCATTGAAATAGCCCAGTTTCGCAGTTGGTGGTTTGTTGAAACCACTCGGGTGGACTCCAACCGCGTCACAGTAGTTCTTTAGTCCAGCTTGGTACATCTGCTCGAGATACACGACATCGTCGATATTGCAGCCACTTGTGAAGCCAACGGGTGTAGGTGCGCCCGACACGACAATCGCTGCAGGATCAGCTTCCTTGATGGCTTTGTATGCGACCTTGAGTAAGGCGACGTAGTCTGCCGCACTCAGCTTCCCGCAACCACCCCATTCACGGTCAAAATTCTGCTCGTTCCAGATTTCATACGCATGAACGCGCCCCTTGAATTCCGTCGCCAGAGCCCTGAGGAAATCCCCGTACAGGTAGTACTTGTCCTTAGACGGAGGGCCCTCCATGGAGTCTTCCGGAGGCCGTGCCCACCTTGGCGCTTTGACAACACTGAACAGCAATTTGATGCCCCTAGCGTTGGCAGCATCCACGATCGGATAGAGTGGGCCAAAGTTGTATTGCCCCTCTGCAGTGTTGTAAGTCAGCCACTCTACCTGTTGTTTGAACCAGCTCATGCGGAGTTCACTGACCATGTTGAACACAACTCCCACATCCGTTCCTAGTGCATGCCCCTGGATGCCATAGCTAAACCCAGGGCCTCTTGATGCAGCAGGGACTGCCGCTGCTGGCTTCGGCGTTGGTTTGGGTGTCGCCGTTGCTGTCGGCAGCGGTGTCGGGGTTGGAGTCGACGTCGGAGTTGGTGTTGGGATCTCGATGGCCACGCTGCTGCTCTGGCTGACAGTTGTGCGGCCGCCATCGTCAGAAATGAGCGCAGCGATGCTGTACTCGCCAGGGGCATTGGGTGCCTGCCAGACAAATGCTGCACCACCCGTAGTGGCAGAACTCACAGAGAGGTCACCCGATGATAGCAGGCTGCAAGACGTGCTCTGCTCGCCGCTCGGACCCTTGACAGTCCAAACCACGGTATAGTTGCTCTCCAACGCCGGGATGGTCAAATCCTTGAGGTACTGCAGGAGATCCCACACCCGGTCATCGTTCTGGGGATCCAAAAAGTTGTTCAGCGTGACGCCACGCAGATTGTAGTCAAGCACGAGCTGCAGCTTGGCAGCCAGGCTGGCCGCATTCTCCAGCCAAACCTGGTGTTCGTGGCCCTCCTCGCCTTCATGGCTGAACCAGCACGCGTTGACCTTGTCATCAAAACGAAGGCCCCCGGTGCCTTCCAGACTCGGCAGCACCAAAGTCACCGCTTCGCCGCCGCCAACCATCTGCTTATCACCCGCAACGGCCAGATGGGCCACGTCCCACAGAGCTACATCGTACGGTACCCTGCTGACCACTCCGTTGATGATCTGATAACCGTACACGGACATTTCGAGCTGGAGTTTGGTGCGGTCTACCTGACCCACTGCCCACCGTAGCAGTGACTGCATTTGACCACCAGCGACGAACGCGGTTGGGCTCTCAATGGCTGGCAAGACCACGGTGTCGGCGCGCTGGCCAATTGTGTTCCAGTCAAATGAACCGGTATCCCAGGCCTCTTCAGAGACCTGCCGTGGTGTCTCGACCCGCACTGCGAGCGTTTTGCCCTGCTTGTGGAACGATGTCGCCAGCTCGGCCACAAAGGAGCCAAACTCGTCCTTTAACTCTGGCACCAATCCGCGATAGTCGAGCAGCACGCCAGTGTACTTTTTCTCTACCACCAGCGCTGATAGAGCAGACACATGCCGAGTTCGCGCTTTCGAGTCCAAGAGCACCGCATTTAGCACGCTGCCCTGCGGCTGCCCATCCTTGAGGTTGCTGACCAGAGCCACAAGCGAATAGCCTTGTGGGGTTACCCGATTCGGCCCCATGGAGTCACTGATGCTACCGTCTGCGTTCACCGAGTAGCCCTCGAGATCGAGCTCGGTGATCAGACCTTTGGCCATAACTGGCAGTTCCTCTTCGTGGCCAATTGTTGTTGCGACCGCCGGGCTGCTCCGTTTGGCCTGCACTACGGCGATCATAGAAGGCAGAGAGGACAGGCGCACTTCGACGGCCTTGTCCTCGGCGATAACCTCTGAGGGAGTCCACTCCCACTTCTTGCCATTCCAGGAATAAGCATCAGCCAGGGAGCCATCCAGCCTGGCGGGAAGGGGCAGAGTAAAAGTTGCTTCTTTGGGCTGCGGTCCATAGGCCAGGAAGTGATAGACGCTGCTCTGCAGCGTGACCGCTGCTGCCTTGAGCGCTTTGGCTGCTGCGTTCTCGGCCCCGTCGCCCTTGCCATCAACAAAGTCGGGGCTCGCAACGGAGGCGATCTTGAGCCGCAACTGACTGCTCAGTGCGCCGGCCGGGATGACCAGGTGCGATCCATCCGCAGCGCTGATCGCACCTCCATTGCCCGAGATGACCGGGTAGTCCAGGTGCAGTAATCTTGTCCCCGCCGAAACCGGGGGTAGTAACAAGCTCACGATGAGCAGTACTGCCGAGATACCGTAGGTCACACGGTCTGCTTGCGGGTGCTGCAGCCATTGCTTCAGTGTCTGGATGAGTCTTTCCTTCATGTACATCCTTTCTGTTGTAGGGTCTGGCGAAGCCTGCGGGCCTTACACAGCAACGGAGCTGTAATGCACAGACAAGGGCATCCAGCTCCGCTAGCGGTCTATGATCTCTCGAATCGGTCGCGACAATGCGTTGCTATGCAATTGCAGCAGATAATTGTGGGCATAAGAGCCATAGCAGAAACAGTCGACCATCCCACAGACGGACAAGGCACCTTTGGCCTCCGCCGCCAGACTGGGGCGATTCTAGCACAAGAGGGTATACCTGCCAAATCAGCGGGGAGCCGATTTCTACTCAAAAACAAGAGCCCCCGGATTGCTCCAGGGGCTCCTGCATGGTCGCGAGGCTAATCAGCCGCTACTGCCTGTTTGGTCTTGCTCCGCACGGTTCCCTTGCCGCGCGGACTATAAGAGGGCAAGCCGTCGAGCAAGTCCGCACCCCGCACCACCAGCTTGTTCGCCAGCTTGCGCGCCGGGACCTTGCCGCTGTACACCATACGCTGCGCGGTCCGCTTGCCTATGCCAAACATCTCGGCGATCTCATCCATCGTGTAGAGAGCTTCCCGGTCAATGCGCATGCCCACTCGCCTATCCTCATCATTCAACAGTCTGGTGGAGAACAATGGCACTAATCATGCCATATTGGCGCCACTAAATACCGTCTGATTGTACGGCATATACTTTCCAATGCCAGTATGGAGAAGGTCCCACCTGTGCACACTCGACAACTGCACTTACCAAGACGTCACCTTTGCACTCCAGATACGGTCTATTGTACATCCACATACCCCGCGTCTACCGCATGATTACACACACAACGCGCACCGTATCTCTGCATGATCCACGCCTATTTATGCCGCGCATATACCTTCTGATTACAGTCGCGCCACTTGTCTCCACTTTGCGCCACTAGCGCACTGTTTTAGCCTTCTATCTCCACTGCTTATACCACGCTCATACATTCCATATACGCTGTTTAGAACCACAGGCGACCTGGCAGTACCCCATTTCTTTGCGAGCCCTCTGTCAGACGCTATAATTCCACTTGGGGAGGCGGCCCTTGAAAAACGTTTTGGGATTCAGATGCGTCCTGTGCGGGGCTGAGTATGGCATTGACGCCCTGGAGTACGTATGCCCCAAGCATGGCAACGATGGTATTCTTGATGTAGTCTACGACTATGACTACATCCGTCCACGCCTGTCCAAGACCGCCCTCAAGAGCAGCCGCGATTATTCCATCTGGCGCTACGCGGACCTTCTGCCGGTTTCGGACCTCTCACTGGTTCCTCCTCTCCAGGTGGGATGGACTCCGCTCTACCATGCCCGACGCCTTGGTTCACAAATGGGGGTGGAGCATCTCTACATCAAGGATGACGGGCGTAACCCTACCGCTTCCTTTAAGGACCGCGCCAGTGCGGTCGGCATCGTCAAGGCCAGAGAGAAGCATCGCGATGTGATGACTGCGGCCTCCACCGGCAACGCCGCTTCTTCGCTGGCTGGTCTGGCGGCCAGCGTTGGCATGCCAACCTACATCTTTGTCCCCGAGCGGGCACCGCAGGCCAAGGTAGCCCAGCTACTGGTGTTCGGCGCTCGCGTCATCATGGTGCACGGCACCTACGACCAGGCCTTTGACCTCTGCCTTGAGGCCTCTGCGACCTACGGTTGGTACAGTCGCAATACGGCCTACAACCCCTACTTGTCCGAGGGCAAGAAGACGGCTGTGTTGGAGATCTGTGAGCAGCTCAACTGGAACGCACCAGACAAGATCCTGGTGTCCGTAGGCGATGGCTGCATCATCGGCGGTCTGGGCAAAGGTCTTGCTGACCTTTATGCCCTGGGCCTCATCGACCGCATGCCGCAGTTAATAGGAGTCCAGGCAGAGGGGTCAGCGGTACTCTACAATGCCTGGAGCCACGGGACAGAGGCGATCACTCCCATTGTTCCGCACACTCTCGCCGACAGTATTTCAGTGGGCATTCCGCGTGACGCCATCAAGGCGCTGCGCGCCGTCAGGCGTACCGGGGGCCAGTTTGTCACGGTGAGCGATGAGGAGATTCTGGACGCCATGCGCGTTCTGGCCCGCAACACAGGGGTCTTTGGTGAGCCGGCCGGCGTTACCAGCTTTGCCGGCCTGCGCAAACTCGTCGCTCAGGGCAAGATTGCTCCAGAGGAGTGCGTAGTTGTCCTCATCACCGGCAACGGCCTCAAAGACGTACAGAATGCGATTCAGGCTGCCGGCAAGCCTTATCTGATTGAGCCGACCCTGTCTGCCCTGCGCGACCTGATGCAGCACATCCACTAGCTAGGGTGCTGCTGTCTCCTGCTTGTCAAAGGTATCGGCGAGATACCGGCCTCCGGCGTTCCAGAACATCCAGCCGAATGCCTCGGCATCTTCGGCGGCCTGCTTTTGCAGGCGCATCTCCTTCACCCCGTACTCCATACCCTTCCAGGAGTAGTGCTGCAGCCACGGCCGTACGCGCGTGTTCGTCCGCTTGGCGAGTTCAACACAACTGCGGTAGACAACTTCATAAGGGTGGAGCAAAGGCTCGTCCAGACCGAGATTCCCCTTGGTGAAGGTTGCCGGGTAGAGCATGGGCGACAAGTAGTCCATCGATGGAGCAATGTCAATCACCCGCTGGCCAATGCCCATATCCTGCTCTGGCTCCACCCAGGGTGTTAACCCAAAAAGGTCCGCCGAAAGCAGCACCCCCATTGGACTGAGTTCTGAGCGTAGACGGGCACAGAACTCGCGGATCGTTCGCGTGCGCGATTCGACCGTGCTCTCCTGACTGTACACCGCATGTTTGACCGACCCATCAGATGGGAACCTGATGTAGTCAAACTGCAGCTCGTCAAACCCGAGCGCCGCTACCTCTTTCGATAGGCCAATCAAATAGTTCTGCACCTCACTGAGGAAGGGATCACACCAGGTTGATCCCTCGGTGTCCACGTAGATCTGCCCATCGGTTTTGTGTACAGCCCACTCGGGATAGGCCGCTACCACCATTGGATCCTTGAAGAGCACTATCCTGGCGATGGTGTAGATGCCCTTCTCCCTGCACATAGCCAGGAAGTGATGGATATCCATACAGTCCGGCTGATATGCCCCGCTGCGCTTGGTCTCTGGCAGCGCACTCGGAAAGGCGAGCCACCCGCGGTCGTTCTTCACGTCCACGACTACTGCGTTGAGCTCTGTCTCGTCCACCAGCTTGAGCAGCTCGGCGATGCGCTCCTCAATGGTCAGTAGTCCCAGGGGTATGTAGATGCCCCGCACCTCAAATGGCTGCAGGGCAACGTCTAGCACCGTGGTGCGCTCTACTGCCAGCGCAATGGGCTCGTGGTCCACTGCCGTGACCGCGACGGTGATGGCCATCGGCAAGCCTGCCAACACGTACCGACCATCCTCGGACGTCTGAGTCGTTGTGATGATCTGGCCACTGTTAAGGGCGCGCACGAGCGCACCGCCCACCGGCACCCCTGTCCTGCTATCCCGTACCGTGCCGCTCAGAGTGTTCGGACGCAGCGCCAGGTGCACTACTGGCTCGGCCCCATAACTGGCCACAGTGGCGGCGTAACCGGCGGCACTCACCTCAAGCATAGCGCCCGCCACCAGTCGCCTGACAGTCGCGCTTCCTGTCTTGTCCGTGACGTGCTCTACGCCGCCAATCGCTACCGTGGCTCCGCTCACCGGCTGCCCCGTGTACTCGTCCATCACCAGGACTTTAGCTTTGCTGGGCTGGAGAGTCAACTCTTGACTGTCCCGCCCTTCCCAATGGCTCTCCACCGGTTCGAATCCCGGCATCGATGCGCTCAGCACCGCCCCCGCGTGCACGCGGCGAAACGTACACGTGCCTTCCTCGTCGGCCGTGCATTGCTCACCATTGCAGGCTACGGCGGCGCCAACCAACGCAGCCCCTGCCTCACCGTCACGTACCACGCAGCGCACCCGGTTCGGCACCAACTCTACCGAAACTAGCACACTGGCCCCGGGCAACGGTCCTCGCGGAACCTCTGTCCGCGCCTCCGTGTAGCCGTCCGCCTGTACCGCGACCCACCGGTCCTGCCACAACCAACCCAGGGCGAATTGCCCCTCTGGCCCTACCCCGAGCGTTGTTCCTCCCAGGGTGATCGTAGCAGTGGAGACCGCCTGGCCGGTCAGTTCGTCACGAACGACCCCAGAGACCATGCGTGGGTAGCCGATCCACATGGCTCCCACGCTGACAACAGCAGTTAGCAGCAGAGCAAGCAACAGCGCGCGGCGCATATCCATCCTTCCGAGTTTCAGGCAATATAGTGGCAATTTGGCTTTCCACCAAAAAGACGGCGCAGCGGCTCTCAATTGACGATAACAATTCTTAAAACTAGATGATCATCGCTACCACCCCTCAGTTGGCCCGAAAACCATAGGTCTAGTGCTTGATCTCTTGTCTGCCACTAGCCATTGTGTGTCATCGTCACGCCAAGGTCTGCCCAAGCAGGCTGAGCTGGCTTGACTTCTGTTGCGTTCACTCTGTTGCCAGCGTACAATAGCCTTACGGTGGAGCGGGCTGGCGACCGTACTGTTCTTCATCTCTTATTCTCCCGCTGCCTTTATCGATTCCTCTGGGGGCATTACTATGAATGCTGACCAAGCATGGCAGGCAGCCCTCGGTGAGCTACAGTTGCAGCTCACCAAACCGACCTTTGACACCTGGGTCAAGAGCACTTATGTGATCAGCTGGGAGGATGGCACCTTTGTCATTGGCGTGCACAACGGCTACGCCAAGGACTGGCTGGAGAACCGGCTGCTCACCACCATCAAGCGCACACTCACCGGAATCATTGGCCGCAGTGTCGAGGTGAGCTTTGTCGTCCGCCCTCGCCGGCCCAAGGTTGTTTCGCCCGACCCTTTGCTCACGGCAGACTATGCCGCTGAACCAACGGTGCAGACCGGGAACCCGGCAGCTCCTTCATTCAACACTTTCCTCAATCCCAAGCTCACCTTTGACGCTTTCATCGTTGGCAACTCTAACCTGCTTGCGCACGCCGCCGCCAGGTCCGTTGCCGAAAACCTGGCCAAGCAGTACAACCCGCTCTTTGTCTACGGCGGCACCGGCCTTGGCAAGACTCACCTTCTCCAGGCAATAGGCAATCAAGCGCTCACCACCACTCCCAACGTCCTCTATGTCTCATCCGAGACCTTTACCAACGAGCTGATCAATGCTATCCGCACCCAGAGCACGGACGAGTTTCGCGCCAAGTATCGCAATCAGGTCGACTTACTGTTGATCGATGATATTCAGTTCATCGCTGGCAAAGAGAGCACTCAGGAAGAGTTCTTCCACACTTTCAACACGTTGCATCAGGGCGGCAAGCAGATCGTACTGTCCAGCGATCGCCCACCTAGGGCTATTATGACCCTCGAGGACCGGCTTCGGTCACGTTTTGAAATGGGATTGATTGTCGATATCCAGCCACCCGGTTTTGAGATGCGGATGGCCATTCTGCGCACCAAGGCCGAGGCCTGCCCCATCGCTATTCCGCCCGAGGTCATCGAGTTCATCGCCACCAAGTTCCAGAGCAACGTCCGTGAGCTAGAAGGGGCACTGACGCGCGTGGTGGCGCACGCCCAGCTCACCCAGTCCACACTGACCATGGAACTAGCCTCCGCAGTGCTGCAGGATATCCTCACTCGCTCCGACTCGGTCTCGGCAGATCAGGTCATTGACGCAGTCTGCCGCTACTACTCTATCGATCCCGACACGCTAAAGGGACGCGGCCGCAGTCAGGAAGTCGCCCTTGCTCGTCAGGTAGCCATGTTCCTGCTAAAGCAAGAGCTGGATTATTCCCTCCCCAAGATCGGCGACACCCTGGGCGGCCGTGACCACACCACCGTTCTCTACGGCTGTGACAAGATCAAGGCCGCCATCGAGGAAGACGATTCCCTCCGCCGCGATGTCCTCGCTATCAAGGAACACCTCTACAAAGAGCGCGCCCCGTCAACACGTTAGCCCCACCCTGTGGATAACTGCCTAATAACTGTGGATAACTATCCCCTCTATGGGGATAACCAGGCCTTTTGCAGCCCCCGAACCGCCCGTTATACGTCAACCTGGCGATGTGCTCCCCTAACTGTAGGGCCAGACCAGCCGTTCTTCCCAAGTCCTAGTGTACCCTCTCCAGATTCTGGTCTGTTCCAGCGGTAGTTCACTTATCCCGGAGTTATCCACAGGGGGTGTGGGCATTTGGCAGTGTCTTGCCCGGAGTCTGACCCACCACTGGTGGTGGCATTCTGGACTCAACCCTAAAGGTGGTGGATGCCCCCAGACCCCCTGTTTTCTCCCCACTATCCACTCCCCCTACTACGACTATTACTTACTCATATACCATATGGGGATAAGATATGAGGACACACGGGTAGGAACCGAGAAGGAAAAGGGGGTATAATTGGAGCTATGCTCTATCGTGTGAGGTACTCGTGCGTTACCTGATCCTGTCTGACATTCATGGCAACTTGCCGGCGTTTGAGGCAGTACTGGCGGACGCGGGTCAGTTCGACCAGATTTGGTGTCTTGGCGACATCATTGGCTACGGGCCTCAACCAAATGAGTGCATTGCCAGATTGCGCCAATTCGCCCACAGTTGTGTGGCCGGGAATCACGACTGGGCGGCCATCAACAAGCTTGATATCTCGGCTTTCAATCCTGAGGCGCGAAAGGCTTGTCTGTGGACCAGGGAGCAGCTCACGCCAGCATTGGGAGTATATCGAACGTCTTCCAGAAAAGCTGGTCGAGGGCAACTTTACGCTGGTTCACGGCAGCCCACGCTATCCCATCTGGGAGTACATGACTCACCCCTCTGTTGCAGCCGCCAACCTGGCCTGCTACGACACGGCTTACTGCTTGTTTGGCCATACTCACATTCCGGTCGTCTATGTCGACAACGGGTCACCGCGAGAGACCGAAACGCTGACTATGCCGATCGGACAAGCGGTTTTGTTGCCTGATCAGCGGTGGCTCATCAACCCCGGGGGTGTTGGTCAACCACGTGATGGTGATCCTCGCGCGGCCTATCTGATCTACGACCAGGAAACGAATATGCTGCAGCAGCGCCGTGTAGAATATCCCATTGAGGAGACCCAGAGACTGATGGCTGTCCGCCATCTGCCAGACAGGCTGGCGGCTCGTCTACTGTTTGGATGGTGAGCGTTGCGTGTGGCGTCCCGGGGGAACTGGAAGGCACAGCGCCGCGTCTGATGTCTGAGGGTGGCAAAGGAGGAAGTGACGATGAGATCTGAACAATACCGTCTGTTCGCTGTGATGCTGCTTTTGGCTGTGCTGGTCGCATCATGTGCACCGGCCAGGAGCAGCTCGCCCTCCCTCGTGGCACCGCCATCATCTGGTGATGCGGGGAAAAGCAATGGGTACTCGGGATCCTCCTCAAGTCCGTCACAAGAGTCGACAAGTGAGCGGATGATTGTGCGTACAGCCAATTTGTCGATGGTGGTGAAGGATGCAAACGCAACCGTTGAGCAGATACGGACTATCCTGGGCGAGGTTGACGGCTACGTAGTCAATCTGCAGCTGTGGAGGGATCAGAACCAACTGCGAGGAACCATAACCGTGCGCGTCCCGGCCAAGACGCTCGATGATACACTAAGGCGATTCAAGGGATTGGCGGTAAAGGTAGAGCGAGAGACGGGGACCAGTCAGGATGTCAGTGAAGAGTATTCTGATCTGGGGGCGCAGCTTCGTAACCTTGAAGCTACGGAGAAAGAACTCCAGGAGCTTTTGACCACGGTGCGTGAAAAGACCGGTAAGGCAGAAGACATCATGGCTGTCTACCGTGAGTTGACGCAAATTCGCGGCCAAATCGAGGGGATCAAGGGGCGCATGGTGTATCTGGAACGCACTGCCGCTATGTCAGCCGTCACCATAGAGTTGATTCCGGACGTTCTGGCTGAGCCAATTACCGTGGGTGGATGGAGACCGTCCGAAACAGTTGCCCGTGCGCTGAAAGCGCTGATGCAGACAGCAAAATGGCTGGTAGATGCGGCGATATGGATCATCCTGTACATCGCACCAGTGCTGCTACTGATAGCTCTGCCGTTCCTGGCGATTGGATATCTGTGGAGAAAGCGCCGCAAGGCCAAGTAGTAGAGTCGGTTGAACAGTACAACACAACCCCCTGCCCTAACGTAAGAGGCAGGGGGTTGTTGTTTGCGTCAATTGCGTTGTGGAGTAGAGATGCTACGAACTGATCAGGTCGAGGGCGGTGCGAATATCCTGGGCTATCATCTGCCTCTTGCTCTTCTCAATGAAAAAGCTGGGGCCCGCCTGGAGATAAGAAGGAAGAACACGGATTTGTCGAAAGCAGAAGCTTCCATCGCGGATCTTATAGGTCGATCCTGCCGGTATGACGCGTGGTAAGCCAGCCTGTCGAGCAATGTCATTGATGGAGCGGATGGCGACGTCCCCCATGAGCAGTAGAACACGGACGTTGGGAAAGAGGTCCATCTCCTGCTTCAGGAGAGTGGAGCAGGTCCTGGTGGTCTGTGTGGCAACGGAGTAGCCAGTCTTGCCGCACTTGACGGCTGTGGTAAGGTAGATGCCCATGCGTACGATGTCAGAGATGTCCGTGACGCCAGCTCCAGCGTCGCGAAAGGCCTGAACTGTGGTCTGAGCAAAGAGTGGGTTTCCGGTAGCATAGTAGTGATCAGAGGGGCTAGAAGGGGCGGCCTCGGAGATCAGGATGGCCAGGATGCGTGCCGGGTCGAGGTCGATGTTGGGAATCAGGTAGGAGTCATGGTTAACGTCGTGGCAAGTCAAGTTCTGGCAGCGGATATGTTCACTGGGGCGCATGTTCGTCTCCTGCGGAAGAAATCGGCAAGTCCTCAACAGGGGACTCTACCGCAGGCAATGAAGCCTCGTCCTCCCCTGATGTTAGTGTGTCGGGTGGAGAGTCCTCGATCTTGACGTTGAGAGATGGCTTGAGCAGATCTGGTTCGTGGGGACCAAAGTGGATGATTACGCCTGGTGGCAGCAAAACCAATTCGTACTGTATGGCGCGGTAGCCATAGTTGGTGGTGATGTTGGCGGCAAAGTCAGTAGCCCGGGCCAGCAGGTGCAGAACCTTGTCCTGAAAACCGGTGAGAGGAAGCTGTCGTTCCTTCAACAGGGCGTCCAGGCTCTCACCGAGATAGGCATCCTGCTGCTCGATAATCACGGCCAGGCTGGGGGCTATCGACAGAGTAACATCAATGTTGCAGACGACAAAGCCAAGCTGCTTGAGAATGGGCTCCAGCTCAGCGACCTGTGGGATGAGTGCTGCTGCCTGGTGTGCAATCTCGGTGGCTTTGCGCTGGGTTTCATCCAGTGCAACCTGGAGTTTGTCGCGGGTCTCGCTGAGGAGCTGCTTGCCAGATACGGCAGCCTCTGCCGCCTGAACCTTGGCCACGGCGACTTGAGCCTGGAGTTGGTGCTGGAGCGAGTCACGCATGGCGTCCAGCTTTTTGAGGCTGGCAGCTTCTCCTACATGCGCTTTGGCCTGATCGACGATGCTGCGGAGTTTCATGGGAACCTCCTCTGCCTTCAGGTTAGGTCAGGTATGCCGCGTTCGGCCACTGTTCGGAGAGGACAGGGGGCTGGTGGACGGTATGAAGGTACTGCTATTTGGCCCCGTCTGAGCTGCGCGCCTGGCTACTTGGCGTAGGTGGTAGCTCGTCATGAACCTGGAACCAGGTGGCCAATTCGGCCCGTTTGCGTGCTCGGTCGCGGCGCTGACAAGTCTCCTGGTAAGCCTCGATGCGTCTAAAGACCTCTCGTTGCACTTCGATGGGGTTGTGCACCCCGGAAAAAGCAAAAGTACCCTCAGGACCAGCAGTCTGGATGAGAACATCACCGAAATTGAGCAGGGCCGCCAATAGTCCGGGCTTTTTGAGCGAGAGGCTCTGGATCATTTGGAGAGATGCTTTCTTGCGTTGTTCGCTGAAGAAGAGGGGTTTCTTGTCAATATCGATAATCGAGTCATCAGTGACGATATACTCGTCGTTGCGCCAGTCTGTCCACTCCCACCAGACCCAGAAGGCAGCCGCCAGCCACATCAGAGATGATGCCAGTATGAGGATGGTCTGGGAAGGCAGACGAGGGTCGGCGGCAGCCCAGACGATGGCGGCGGAAATGAGCAAGAGGAGCGAGAGCGGCAAAAAGATGTGGCGGACAAGAAAGATCCAATGTCGGCGCCACACGACCCTGTCGGCCTGGGCATAGCTAAGGCGCAACAGCGGGCGGGAGGGCATGAGACGAGCGCGCCAGTTCGGCCTGGGTAGAGGGTTGGGAGCGGGAGGGAGGTCGGGTAGCTGAGTACTGGCTGGCTCGCCGAGGCGAAGTCGCTGCAGCTCTTGGCGGATCTGGTCTCTCTCCTCTGTCCTTTGCTTGGAGAGCAAATGGCCAGCCTGCCTGAAGATCACCGCTTGCATTCCCTCGGGGTCGTGGAGATAGTCGAGCACTATTGGTCCACGGTTGCCGGCGGTGCGAATCTGGAGGGTTCCATAGCCGAGCAGGTTGCCCAGAAGCTGACGGTTGATGGTAT
>Ga0209096_1002658_pt1 | contig 16854 bp, 14 predicted proteins | sample AD_UKC034_MetaG_FD_184407 | JGI IMG/M metagenome (GOLD analysis project Ga0209096, IMG submission 184407) | Active sludge microbial communities of municipal wastewater-treating anaerobic digesters from USA - AD_UKC034_MetaG (SPAdes) (version 2) | ecosystem: Engineered > Bioreactor > Anaerobic >... | reverse complement strand
TTTTCCCACGTTTCGTTCATTGATGGACTATGCCGAAAAGTTGCATGCACGATGGGATCGGGTAGATGTGGACGATTACCATAAGCATGACCTGGATGCCTTAGCAGCTGCAGTAAAACCCGATACACGATTGATGTTTTTATGCAATCCCAACAACCCAACCGGAACGGTAATAGAAGGGAAAAAATATCTAGACTTCTGCCAGGAGATGAGTAAAAAAACGTTGGTGTTTTCGGACGAAGCCTATCTTGAATTTTTAGAACCGGATGAACAACAGTCGGCAGTTGAATTGGTGCGCAAAGGACATAACGTGATGGTATCGCGTACTTTTTCGAAAGTGTATGGATTGGCAGGTTTGCGCCTGGGCTACGCAATTGCGCAACCGGATGTGATAAAGAAAATCTCCAAATACCAAATGGGGCCGGTCATTAATCAGGCCGGATTGGCTGCTGCCAAAGCATCGCTAAACGATGTGGCTTTTGCTAAACTTACTCGATCAAAAAACAACGAGGCGTTAAACTTCTTTCAGCAATATTTAGATAAGAAGGGGTGGTTTCATGGTCAATCGCGCACAAACTGTGTATTGTTTCCTGCGCCAAAAGATGGTAAAACGATATTAGCCGAAACCATGAAGCGGGGCTTTCAAATTCGTGTGTGGGATTTTCAAGGTAAGGAATGGTGCCGGGTAAGTATAGGCACACTAAATGAAATGAAAGCGTTTGTAAAAGCGTTTGATGAGGTGGTAGGTTAAAAATGCAATTGCTGAAGGCGCCTGTGAGGCCCGTTCAAACTTCAGGAGCAATGCTACTCCTTCTTAAAATCAATTGAAGTAGAGTTGACACAATACCGCAACCCGGTTAGTGTGGGGCCATCATCAAACAAGTGACCAAGGTGTGCACCGCATTTAGTACACACGATTTCGGTACGTATCATGCCATGCGAAGTATCTTTTACTTTCTTGATTTTTCCTCCTGCAATTTCTTTATCAAAACTGGGCCATCCGCAATCCGATTCAAACTTCATATCAGACGTAAACAAATCGGTATGGCAACCCGCACATTGATATACACCTTTCTCTTTATGCAAGTAATATTTTCCCGTAAAGGGCATATCGGTTCCTTTTTGGCGCAACACATAGAACTGTTCGGGGGTTAAGACTTTCTTCCACTCCGCTTCCGTACGCACAATTCGTTTGATGGTATCAGCGGCTGCTGTTTCTTTTGGTGCTTTTGTTTGAGCACACGCTTGCAAGCTCATTACCATACCAAGGATTATTACAATCTGCTTCATAAACCTTAAATTTTGAATCTTGAATCTTAAATTTTGAATCTTGAATCTTGAATTTTGAATCTTGAATTTTGAATCTTGAATCCTATTCTATCTACGCAAAACAACCCGTAAACCGATTTGGTTTCCAATTTTTGTTGATATTCATATATCGTAACCTGCCTTGCTTATGTCTTACGAAGTTAAACCATTTATTCTGTCACTTAAAAACGAAACAACCTCAGCCGAGCTTTATGAGCCCGCAACGACTAAAGCGATTTATGTATTTGCGCACGGTGCCGGAACCAACATGCATCATAAATTTATGAAAGATCTGGCTGTGGAACTGGCATCATTACAAATTGCCACCTTGCGCTACAACTTTCTATACACCGAACAAATGAAAAAACGGCCCGATGTTCCTGCCGTTGCTCACCAGGCAGTTGCAGCCGCCATTGCGAAGGCACATGCCTTGTTTCCAACACTTCCGTTGATAGCCGGTGGAAAATCGTTTGGCGGAAGAATGACTTCACAATACATTTCAGCTAATCCATTGCCCTATGTTAACGGACTCGCCTTTGTGGGGTTTCCACTACACCCTGCCGGAAAACCGGGTGTTGACCGGGCTGAACACCTGGCCGCCATAAAAATACCAATGTTGTTTTTGCAAGGAACCAACGATGCGCTGGCTACCTGGAATTTAATATCCGAAGTGTGTGCCACATTCCCGCAGGCTACACTTGCGGCCTTTGAAGGTGCTGACCATAGTTTTAAAGCCGGAAAGAAAAATCTGATTCCAGAGTTAGCTATGAAAATCCAAGAATGGATTGAACGCTATGCCGGAATAAATGCGGCATGACATTCATATAAAGAATTAACCTATATTGAGCGCTTATTCAAAAATCAATAGCACTTGAACCTACGTAGCTCATTACTCAGGCGACTTGTACTGCCAGGCATCATTTTACAATCGGTATTAATTGGGGGTGGTTATGCCACCGGCCGCGAGATTGTTGAATACGGAGGCAAGTATGGTGCAGCGGGGTGGATTAGCGGGCTCGCCATCTTCTTTGGCTTTTCATTAATTGCTTTTTTATCGATGGAAGCCTGCCGGTATTGGAAGGTGTATGATTATAAGTCATTGCTAAAAAAATTGATCGGGCCAGGATGGATTGCTTACGAAATAGTGTACCTGCTGTTAGCTATTTTGATTATTGCGGTGATGGCCTCGGCTGCTGGTGAAATCCTGCATCAAACCTTAAACTTTCCAAAATGGATTGGTGTGGTGTTGATCACATTGGTTGTCGGGTTCTTGAATTACAAAGGCGAAGAAACAATCGCTAAACTGGAAACAATCGGATCGATCGCACTATTTGCAGCTTACTTCATTTTTACATACACCGTATTCAGCAACAAGGGAGATGAAATTGCCAACGTGTTTAGTACATGGAACACCGCTTACCAGGCAGAAACACCTTCGTTGTTTCTACTATTATGGACAGGCATTTTATACGTTGGGTACAATCTTGCCGTGTATCCTGCTTCATTCTTTACATTTCGAAATCTTACCTCGCGAAAGGATAGTTTGATTGCAGCTATTGTTTCAGGCCTGTTGATGACGATCCCCTGGTTTCTAACGTACCTTGCTGTAATGGCCTACTATCCCGACAAGGGCGTGCTGGATTCTGCGGTGCCCTGGTTAAAAATGCTGGCCCCGTTTAGCCCGATCTTGATTATCATTTTTGGAATAGTGGTGGGCTGGACGCTTATTGAAACCGCTACGGGTATGATTCACGCCTTCATAAGCCGGATAGAAAGCGAAGCGGAACAGAAAGGAACTTCGTTAAAGAAAATTACCAAAGCCTGGATATCATTGGCCGCGTTGCTTTCAGCGTTGCTTCTTGCTCAGGTTGGAATTATAGACCTCGTGGCCAAAGGATACACTTTTATGGCATATGCCATGATAGCAGTTTACGCGGTGCCTTTGTTGGTATTAGCTGGAAGGTTTATAAAGACCAGAAATACTTGATTAATAGCCAAACAACATTTTGGGTTTGAGCATCTGCTAATGTTCGTAACGGCCAGTCTTTTCCGTAAGTACAATTCGGTAGACAATAGAATTACCTAGCTGCGTTGATGTTCGCATAGAAGAAGTTGGGCCCATCCGCGGAGGATAGCTTGTAACACTCGGCATCAAAGGTACCAGTCTGGCTGAAATCATTTCCACGATTTTTTCTGCTTCTGGTCCATGCAATTCTTCAAACCGACCCCACGCAATTACACTTTGCCAGTTGGCAATGGTCTTAATTTCATCAACTTCAAAACAACATTGTGGATTCCTGCGCAGCAACGCTACTTTTAATCCTTCTACGGTATGACCATAAATAACGCCTTGCTCATATACATAGGTTACCGGAACGATGTATGATTTATCTTCCGCTTGAATACCCAGCCGCCCAACCACATTTCTGGTTAGAATAGATTCAATTTCAGATGCAGATAATTTGCCAAGCATAACAGTCTTTTGTGCAAGAGTAAGTTAAGAACAAAATATTAAACTTGCTAAAAGTTACTCTGCGTTTTGTTTCGCGTTCAGGGTATAAGGATTGAGAAGAGAATGGAGTTGGTGTAAATCATATTGATAGAAATAATCCTAACGATCACCCAAACCCTTGCGCCCCGGTTTGTTCAGAAAATAAATGAGGTTATCTTAAAAGTTGTTCTGTCATTGCGGCTTTATTCCGCAATCTCGATTCTATTTCGGCTTTTAAGACAACCTCAATCTGAAAAAGTTTAATACCCCCAACTCTTCATCACTTCATAATCTTCTTTCATGCACTCCAGCGGGGTTTTACCCTGGTAAGATTCCTGCTCAATGATAAAGTGTATTGTACCACCACTATCGCGGCCCAGGTCAATTACTTCTTTCAGATTTACAATGCCTTTGCCCAAGATGGTACTTTCATACTTTCCATGTTCCCCTGCCTCGGGTAATTCAATTTCATCTTTAACGTGCATGCTTTGGAACCGGCCCGGATACTTGGTTACAATATCAATCGCTTTTGCTCCGCCATTATACAGGTTGCCGGTATCTAACTGCTGCATTACCAGGTTTGGATCGGTTTCCATTAAGATGATATCGTACAAGGTACGGTCGCCATGCTTTTCGCTGAATTCAAAATCGTGATTATGGTATCCAAACATCATCCCCGATTTTTTGCATAACTCTCCGCTCTTGTTAAAAATTTCAAGCTGCTTCTTCAGAGCATCTTCTGATTTTCTTACGGCTTCATCCATCCAGGGACTGATCACATATTGCTGCCCCATGTAAGCGGCATCTTCAATGGTATATTTCCATGCATCGGTAAAATCGTTTTTGGTTTCGTCCCAATGCTGAGGTGCTAACACCGTGTGACCACTGGGCATGGTCATACCCAAATCCGAAAGAATTTTTTTGAACTCTTGGGGAGTCCATCCATAAAACTTCCGCTCACGGTACCAGGCATGCTCTACGTGCTGATAGCCAATTTTAGCCAGGGCTTGTAAGGTGCCCAGCGGATCGGTGGCCATTTCATCACGTACACAATATAACTGCAAGCCTAATAACTGTTTTGATGCTTCGGTTTTGGTGCCGGCACAAGCTGCCAGAAAGGAGGTTCCGGCCAGTGCAAAGGCGCTCTTCCTGATAAATTCTCTGCGTGAGGTGGTCATAGATGATTAGGTTTAATTATTGAAAGAAGAAAGTTACACGAATACTTCAAAAAAGTACAACCAATTTTTATAAGCGGAATGGCTAAACAAAAAAAATAACGATTTGGCTACAACGCTTGGGCTTTTTATTCCTGCTATTCACTTAACAACTTGTGATAAGCCTCTTCATAGTGTACAATCAGCGTATCCCAGTCAAATGCGGAAGAATAACTTTCAACGTTATTTCGTTGGGTAATCCGGCTTCTGCGATCTTGCTGTAAGAATTTATGAAGAAATACCGCCAGTTGGCGCGCGCTCCAATCAAATGTGCGCTTGCCTCGTTCTACCACAAACATGCCGCCTCGCTCATGATCGGGCATTTTATGCAATAAGTAATCACCAAAACCACTTAAATCGCTGGTAACCGCAGGCACCCCACTGGCCATGCATTCCAATGGTGTGTATCCCCACGGTTCGTAGTAGCTTGGAAAAATTCCCAAATGACAACCGCGTACAAACTGACTATAATCCATTCCAAACAAGGGATTAGTAGAGTTAATAAAATCCGGATGATATACAATTTTTACTTTGTCTTCTTTGCGGTTCAGCAAGTTTCTTCGCACCAGAAACTGGAGTATATCATCCGAATCTTCATCTACCAGTTTATGAGTAACCGGTAGCGGCATTTTGTTACTCTTCCACGATTGAATGGTTCTGCGGTAACGCAGCTTCCAGTATTCATCTACAAAATCATTTAATTGCGGAAGCCGATGATCCTGGCGTACCGTGCTTTCAAAAAATAGTCGTTTACCAACTTGCCGTTGAATTGCATCGCACGTTTGTCTTATTTCTTCCATCACCGCCCTGGATTGCAGTACTTCGGGTTTAATGCTGTAAAAATCGCGTTTGGTTACAAAGAACATGACTACCGTTAGGTCTGATTTTTCTTCTTTCAGTTGATGGTTGAGGTGCACCAACGCTTCGAGGGTAAGGTCAAACCCTTTGTTTTTGTATTCATATCTACCCGAGGTAAAGAAATAGATGGTTTTGTTCAGATCAAATCCGTATGAACTGAAAAAATGGCCCATCACAAACTCGTGTATCTGCTCTTTGTATTGCGAATGAAGATTTTGAAATTCATGCAGGGCTTCAAACCGTTGAATGTTTAACCCATTCGGCAAAATAAAATCGGGCTTTCTGCGCAGCAGGTGTTTGCACTCGCGGGCGGTTACATCACTCACGGTAGTCATCACATCGCATTTCTGAGCACAGCCATATTCAATGGCTGCTTCCGTTTCAACACCAAACTTACCCGCTTCGTCTTCCCACTTAAAAAACGGAAGGTGTGCATAAAACAACGGAGAATTAATTGCAAGATGCCGGCCCAATTGCGTTGCGTGGGTTGTAAAAATGGTACGCACGGGTAACTCCTCCCGCTTAATATCCAGAATGGGCAGGCCCGCCATCCACTCGTGAAAATGCGCAAGTAGTTTATAATCGCTCCCGGCAATTTTTACGAGCTCATCAACAAACAACTTGGTGAGGTAAGCAAAACCAATTACCTGGTCAATCAGGGCATGCTTATCCGGTGTGCTGATGGCGTGGTTTTTCCAAAGCAAATATTTGATTACGTTCCTTACTTTTTCTTCAACTACGTTTGGGTTAAGCAGTATCACGCGGGGCTTTCCGGTAATCAACCAATCGGCATACATAACTTCGTATCCGCGCTTGCGTAAATTGGCTGCAGCCAATCCAAACACATCGGCTGTATCATCCAGCGGTTCCAGCTCTGCCAAAATATTCTTATTGAGATAAGGCCCCACCATACAATAATGACCGCTGTGGTTGCGTGTCATGGCCGGAGCTTTGGAACGGATAACCGTATAAATGCCACCCACCTGGTTACAAACTTCCCAGGCAACTTCTATAAGTAAATGATTGGCCGATTTTGTGCGCGTAGTCTTCTTTGTCATAGCTCAGGTCAAACTGGCGGATAGCAAACCAATTTTGATCAATTTAATGACAAAATTTCTTAAAAAAATATTGTTTTACATGTGGTTTCAGATTTGATGCCTCGGTTGCTAAATCACCTGTTTATGACATTCGATAAATTCACTATAAAATCTCAGGAGGCTTTACAGAAGTCGGCTGAGATAGCTATGGCCAAACAGCAACAAGCTATTGAGCCGGGGCACTTATTAAAAGCAATTCTGGAAACAGACGAGAATGTTTCAACCTATGTATTCAAAAAACTGAATATCAACGCCAACATTCTTGAAACCAAACTGGAAGATCTGGTAAACAGCTATCCTAAGGTAAGCGGCCAGCAAGCATACTTATCGGCCGCATCCAACCAGGTATTACAGCAAGCCGAAAAAGAACTGCGCGAATTCAAAGATGAGTTTATTGCTATCGAACACCTGTTGCTGGGCTTACTCAACTCTAAAGATAAAGTGGCCGCGCTGATGAAAGATGCAGGCTTCGAAAAAAATTCGCTCATCAAAGCCATTAAAGAATTGCGCGGTGGAGCTTCGGTTACCGATCAAAATGCAGAAGCGAAGTATAAATCGCTTGAGCGCTATTCTAAAAACTTAAACGCATTAGCTAAGGCTGGAAAAATCGATCCGGTAATTGGCCGCGATGAAGAGATCAGACGGGTGCTGCAAATACTTTCGCGCAGAACAAAAAATAATCCAATACTTTTAGGTGAACCGGGTGTTGGTAAAACTGCTATTGTGGAGGGTATGGCACAACGTATTGTAAATGGCGATGTGCCCGAAAACCTGAAAACGAAAACGCTGGTTTCGTTGGATATGGGCTTGTTGGTAGCCGGAGCCAAATACAAAGGTGAGTTTGAAGAACGCTTGAAAGCGGTTATCAAAGAAGTAACGGATTCGAATGGTGAGATCATTTTGTTTATTGACGAGATCCACACCTTGATTGGAGCTGGTGGTGGCGAGGGTGCGATGGATGCTGCTAATTTGTTGAAACCTGCCCTTGCCCGAGGCGAACTGCATGCCATTGGTGCAACCACCTTAAAAGAATATCAGAAGTATATCGAGAAAGACAAAGCACTGGAGCGCAGGTTTCAGGCTGTAATGGTAGATGAACCTTCTGTGGAGGATTCGATATCCATTCTGCGTGGAATAAAAGATAAATACGAACTGCACCATGGTGTGCGCATTAAAGACGATGCGGTAATCGCTTCCGTAGAGTTATCGAGTCGCTATATCTCCGAGCGCTTTCTTCCCGATAAGGCCATCGATTTAATGGATGAAGCTGCTTCGAAGTTGCGTTTGGAAATGGATTCGTTGCCCGAAGAATTGGATGAATTGAATCGCAAGATCATGCAGTTGGAAATTGAACGCGAAGCCATCCGCAGGGAAAAAGATAAAGACAAGGAAGTAATTCTTACCAAAGAGATTGCCGAATTGAGTGAACAACGCAACACGTTAAAAGCTCAATGGGAAAATGAAAAGGGGATTGTAAGTAACCTGCGCCAGGAAAAAGAAAATCTGGAAAAACTGAAGCAGGAAGCGGAGCAAGCCGAGAAAGCAGGCGACTACGGCCGCGTAGCGGAAATCCGGTATGGTAAAATAACCGAAGCAGAAAAACGTCTTAAAGAAATGCAGACGCAGATGAAAGCCATGCAAGGCGAACACTCGCTGCTGAAAGAAGAAGTAGATAGTGACGACATTGCCGAAGTTGTTGCCCGCTGGACAGGCATACCGGTTAGCAAGATGTTGCAGAGCGAACGCGAAAAATTGCTTACGCTTGAAGAGGAATTGAGCAAACGTGTAGCCGGACAGGAAGAGGCCATTCGGGCACTAAGCGATGCGGTGCGCAGAAGTCGCGCGGGGCTGCAAGATCCCAAACGGCCTATTGGCTCCTTCATCTTCATGGGTACAACCGGTGTGGGCAAAACAGAATTATCAAAAGCTCTGGCTGATTATTTGTTTAACGATGAGAATGCCATGGTGCGCATTGATATGAGCGAGTACCAGGAGCGCCACAGCGTAAGCAGGCTAATTGGTGCACCTCCCGGCTATGTGGGGTACGATGAAGGCGGACAACTGACAGAAGCCGTGCGCAGAAAGCCATATTCGGTAATTCTGTTGGATGAAATAGAGAAGGCACACCCCGATGTATTTAACATTTTGTTGCAGGTACTGGATGACGGCCGGCTAACAGATAACAAAGGCCGGGTGGCCAATTTTAAGAATACGATTGTGATCATGACCACCAACATCGGTTCGCACATTATTCAGGAAAACTTTGAAAAGATTACAGACGAGAATTATTTCGAAGTATTGGAGGGCACCAAGGAGGAAGTATTGGCGCTGTTAAAGAAAACGGTGCGGCCGGAGTTTATCAATCGTATTGATGAAATTATCATGTTCCGCCCGTTGAGTAAGGCAGATATTAGAAAAATTGTAGAAATACAATTTAAACTGGTGCAGAAACGTTTACTAGAAAGTGGCGTGAAACTTGATATTTCTGAAGCTGCGCTGGAGCGATTGGCAAAACTGGGGTACGATCCGCAGTTTGGTGCAAGGCCGCTGAAACGGGTTATGCAGCGCGAAATATTAAATGAACTTTCGAAGCAAATTTTAGCAGGAAAAGTGAACAAAGACAGCGTAATCTTTGTTGAATTGAAAAACGGGGTTGAATTTGAGTTTATCAACCTTGATAACGTTGAAGTTGTGAATTAATTAACAATAAAGACTGTGAGGTCCCGGGTTTCTCCGGGAAGTGTTGTGGGGTTTGGTTTTTGGGGTTAGGGCGGGCTGAGGGGCCCGCCCTTCATTTTTTGTCCAACCGGAGAAAAATATTTTTAAGTAATAAGGTCAGTTTGATGTGGAGCAGGTGTTGAGGATGGTGATGGCATCGTTTACTGTTACCATGGGGTGAGCATTGCCCCAGCTGTTGTTGATGTATGTAACTATTTCGGCTATTTCCAGTTCCGTAAGTGAAGGTATGCCGGGCATGGGTTTATTATAGGTTACTCCGTTTACCACCATCTCGCCTTCAATACCATACTTTATCAGGCAGAGCACCGCCTGGGGATCTTTATTAATAAAGTCAGACTTTGCTAACGGGGGGTACAACCGCCCAAGGCCTGAACCATCGGCCTGATGGCAATTAGCACAATGTTGCTGATACAACACTTCACCTTCGGCATAGTATTGCTGAAACTTTACATCGCGTTGCGCGCCTGGTACACAGGCAACTGTAAAAAACAGAAAGACTAAAATACTACCGCGCATCTTCCCTGCGAAGCTTCTTAATGTCGGCTATCAGTTTGTTCACCTCTTCTTCTTTGGTGCCATCGTACTTACCCCGAATGCGTTGCTTTTTGTCGATAAGCAAAAAAGCGCCACTGTGTATAAAGCCATCGGGCTCGCTTTTGTCTTCCATAGCCGTAGCGAAGTAACTGGTTTGTGCGATTTTATAAATCGAATCTTTAACCCCGGTTACAAAATGCCAGCGTGCGCTGGTTACGCCTAAGCGTTCGGCAAAATCATGCAGCAAGGCTACAGTATCATATTCCGGATCGATCGTGTGTGAAAGAATCTTCACATCGGGCATTTCTGCGGTAGCTTCATATACCCGCAACATCTGCGTTTTCATAATGGGGCAAATGGTGCGGCACGAAGTAAAGAAGAAGTCGGCTACATAAATCTGATCTTTAAAGGTGGCATTGGAAACTACTGCACTATCCTGATCCACAAACTGATAAGGTGCAATGGTGTGGTAAATGGTATCAGCACCTTCCACCAAGCGCTCGCCAAAGATGGGCAGCGGTTTTTCTTTTGTACAAGAAGCTAACAGCCCTATTATAAGAAAAAGGAATAGGCCGTATTTTGTTGATTTGTTTTGTGAATTTTTATTCCAAGGTAATTTCATCGCCCTCACGTATCTGGTTATTATGGTTCAAAGCTATTACGTTTTGTCCAAATAAAAGCTTGTTTCCCTCTCTTCTGTATTTTGATAATGTAAACAGGGGCTCGCGGCCTTTTTGTCCGGTTTGCGGATTTATGGTTGTTAAAACACAACGGGCACAGGGTTTAACCACTTTAAAGCGGTTTGTGCCAATGTTAAAATTCCGCCAGTTGTCTTCTTCATAAGGCTGCCCGCCTGTAAATACAAAATTGGGTCTGAACCGCCTCATCTCGATGGGCTCATCCATTCTGCTGTTTAAATCATTCAGCGAGCTTTGCCCGATAATCAGAATCGGAAAACCATCTGCAAAACCTACCTGTTCGTTATTGCTGGCATAATGCGGATCAACATCGCGTTTATTGGCCTCCGGAAAAAATACCAATCGGCACTTCAGGTTTAATTGTTCTGAAAACCATTGACTGTAGTTTTTGTCCGGCTCAACAGCTTCCACCTCATCGTCCCAGATCACAACGTTTTGAACTTCCTTAACCTCAGGAGCAACAAGAGGTATAGCTACTTGTTTTCCGGTTAACCGGGCACTAATTACAATCTGTTGATTTTGAATGGCCAGATCGAACATGGCCATGTGTGGATTTTCCCGTTGCGTAATGAATTTTCCATTCTCATCTACCAGCATCCAGCGCCTGTCGTACTGCAGACCTTTGGGTTTTACCACGGCTTGTTTTACACGAATACCCGCAAACGATTTTATAGGGTAAATCCAGAGTTCACTAAGAATAAGCGCAGGCATTTAGCAGGTGGTAATTTTCCGCTAACTTAATCAATCTGCTGGCAACTTTGTGCTGATAAATGAATCAAAAACAAGTTTGTCTCAAAACAATATGCGCAAACAGCCCGTGTTACGGAATGGCTGATTAGGGAAAATCTGAACCTTAGACTTGTCGGTAAAATCCCCCCAATTGTCTATTCATTTCGTGCAAACCTCCAGTCTGTACGATCCACACTCCAACATACGCGTATGTTAGAGTATGAAAAGGAAAATAGTATATGGATTTATTATCTGGGCCTCGGTGCTAACTGCGCCTGTATTTGCCCAGGATACCCTGAAATGGGATTTGGCTCAAGCTATTGAGTATGCCACCAAGAACAATATTACTGTAAAACAAACAGAGTTAAATCAGCTTACGGCTGAAAACAACCTGTTGCAATCCAGGTATGCACGTATTCCAAGTCTTAGTGCCACCGGAACGCAGGCGCTTACACGCGGTACCAGTATCGACCCTATTACGTCCGACTTTGTGTCGCAAACCATTAATTCTACCAGCGTTGGTGTAAGTAGCCAGGTAACATTGCTTTCAGGCAACCGGATTAACAACACCATTCGGCAAAATCAGCTTACGGTTGATCAAAATGGTTTGTATGTGAAAGAGTCGCAAAACAACATTACGCTGCAGCTTACCGAAGCTTACCTGATGGCCCTGTATTATAAAGAAGGTATTGCTACGGCTGAGGAGACATTAAAGCTTTCCGAAAATCAATTGAAGCGATCACAGGCATTGCATGATGCCGGCTCATTATCGTTAAGTGATTTAAGCACGGTAAAATCAACATATGCTTCTAATAACTATGCGCTGGTAACGGCAAAGAATGCATACGCACAACAAGTGCTTTCGCTTAAACAACTGTTGGAGTTAGAACCTGAACAAGTTTTGGCCTTAACGTTTCCTGAGGAAGATGGAGCATGGGCAGTAGTAATTCCGGATAAATATGAAGTGTATTATGCGGCTCTTAATTCCATGCCTGAAATTTCAGCAAGTAAAACTGGGATTTCGATTTCTGAACTAGGCGTTAAAATAGCCAAGGCGGGTTATTATCCTACGCTTTCGCTGAATGGCAACCTGTCAACCGGTTATACCAACACACAGAATTTTGCTTTTGAAGAACAGTTCAGTAATAACTTCAACCAACGGGTGGGGTTAAGTTTAAGCATTCCGATTTTTAATAACTACCAGACAAAACGCAATGTGCAGAATGCAGTGATTTCAACACGCGCGGCTGAGTTAGACCTGACAGCTACAAAAAAAGAGCTGTATCAAAAAGTAGAGAATGCACACCAAAGTGCGGTGGCAGCACGAGCACAGATGGAAGCGGCCCAAGTTGAAATGGTGGCTGCAGAAACCGCACTCGATCTTGCCAAACAGCGTTTTGAGTTGGGGCTAATAAATGCAGTAGATATGCAGGTAGCTCAAAACACTTTTGTATCAGCTCAACAAAAATATTTGCAAGCCAAATACACAGGCATTCTATATTATCAATTACTTCAATTCTATCAAGGCAACCCAATAAAAATTTAAGGTTATGAAAAAGGTTCTTATTTATATCATACTTGCAGTTGTACTGGCGGCCACCGCATATGTTTTCTTCTTCAGGAAGAGCAGCAGTGCCATAGCAGTTAAAACCACGAAGGCCACCACAGGTTCTATTACTAAAATGGTAACGGCCACCGGCACAGTTGAACCGCTCAACCAAGTGGAAGTAGGCACACAGGTATCGGGTGTGATAAAAAAAATCTATGCCGATTATAACTCCGAAGTGAAGGCCGGGCAGTTATTGGCGGAGCTTGACAAAACCAATTTGCTGGCAACCGTTAACGAAGCCGAAGCCAGTTTAAAAACCGCCCTGAACGAACAGAACTATCGCCAGAAAAATTTTGATCGCATCAACCAATTACATCAAAACAAAGTAGTGAGTGATACCGATTATGAAGAAGCGCTCTATATACTAAACAACGCTATTGGAACAACGGAACAACGTAAGTCTGATCTTACACGAGCCAAAACAAATCTAAGCTACGCCAGCATTACCTCACCGATTAACGGAGTGGTAATATCACGTGCTGTAGAAGAAGGCCAGACCGTAGCAGCCAGTTATAGCACGCCAACGCTCTTTACCATTGCCCAGGATCTGAAACAGATGCAGGTGGAGGCGAATGTGGATGAAGCCGATATTGGGCAGGTAAAGGTGGAGCAGCGTGTGATGTTTACGGTGGATGCCTATCCGGAAGATTCATTTAATGGATCGGTAACGCAAGTACGGTTAGAGCCGATTGAAGAATCGAACGTGATTACCTATACCGTAATTATTAAAGCTGATAATCCAGAGGGCAAACTTATGCCCGGTTTAACAGCCAGCATCTCCATCTATACCTTTGAACAAAATAATGTGCTTACGCTGGAGTCTCACGCGCTAACCTTCAATCCTGATCCACAGCAGTTACAGCAATACCTGAAACAACAGGGCCTGAATGAAGCAGTTGACTTTTCGCAAACGCCACCTTCAACCGATACCTCAAAAACGGTTTGGGTAAAAGAAGGCGCTTCCATAAAACCACAAACCGTTACCATTGGATCAACCGATGGCATCATTACCGAAGTGAAAACGGGCTTGCGCGATGGACAGGAAATTGTTTATGGATTTGAGACGATAACACAAACTTCATCGAGCGGTTCTTCAAGTGAAAGTCCGTTTATGCCGAAGCCTCCCGGAAGCAACCGGAACAACAATAGTAAAAAGTAAAATACAGTAACCATGGAAAATAAATCGATCATTGACATAAACAGCCTGACACGCGAGTTCACCATGGGTACCGAAACGGTACGTGCATTAAAGGGCATATCGTTTTCGGTTAAAGAAGGAGAGTTTGTAACCATTATGGGCACGAGTGGATCGGGAAAATCTACCTTGTTAAATATTTTAGGATGCCTGGATCAACCTACTTCAGGTTCATATAAAATTGATGACATTCCGGTTAAAGATCTTTCGAAAGATGAACTGGCCATTATACGTAACAAGAAAATTGGTTTCATCTTTCAATCGTATAACCTGCTGCCACGCACCACGGCACTCGAAAACGTAGAGTTGCCTTTGCTTTACAACAAAAATGTAAGTTCAAAAGAACGCAGAGAGCGTGCCATCGAAGCGCTGCAATTGGTTGGCTTGTCTGAAAGGATGGATCACACACCCAGTCAGCTATCGGGTGGACAACAACAACGCGTGGCCATTGCCCGCGCCTTGGTAAACAACCCGGTATTGATTCTGGCCGATGAAGCCACCGGTAACTTAGATACGCGCACGTCATACGAGATTATGGCGTTGTTTCAAAAATTGAACGATCAGGGAAAAACAATTGCCTTTGTAACACACGAACCCGACATCGCTTCATTCAGCAAACGCACCATTGTGTTGCGTGACGGCCACATTATAAAAGACAATCCCGTTGAGGTTCGGTCAAACGCACAGGAAGCATTAGCACAATTACCTAAAGAAGAAGTTTATGAACATCACTAATTTAATTCGCATTGCGCTTACAGCGCTGCAGCGCAATAAGTTGCGCGCCTTTCTTACCATGCTGGGCGTTATCATTGGTGTGGCCTCGGTAATTGTGATGCTCGCCATTGGTGAAGGTTCCAAGCAAAGCATTAAGGAACAAATCTCCAGCATGGGTTCTAATATGTTGTTTGTACAACCCGGCAGCGATCAGCGCGGTGGTGTGCGCCAGGATTTCAGTCAATCGAAAACACTTACCCTGGTTGATTTGCAGGCGCTGCAAAAAAACGCAACCTACCTCAGTGATATTTCGCCACAGGTGAACGGCAGCGGCCAGGTAATATACAGTTCGAAAAACTGGCCTACTTCTGTGTATGGTGTGAGTCCTGCGTTTCTTAACATCCGCAAGCTATCCATTAACAGTGGCAGTATGTTTACGGATAAAGATGTAGCCTCAGCGGCTAAGGTAGCGGTGATCGGACAAACCATTGTCGAAAATCTTTTTGGTAATGAAAATCCCATTGGGAAAACCATACGCTTCAACAAAATTCCGTTCCGGGTAATTGGCGTGCTGGACGAAAAAGGACAGAACACATTCGGCCAGGATCAGGATGATATTATTCTGGCACCTTACACTACCGTGCAAAAGCGGATTCAGGCAGCAACACACCTGCAATCCATTACCGCCTCTGCACAAAGCGAAGAAGTAGCCGAAGCCGCTGTGGAACAAGTAGAAACTATTTTGCGCGCATCGCACAAACTAAAGGATAGTGACGACAATAACTTTACGGTGCGCTCACAACAGGAACTTATTTCAACCTTTAGTTCTACCAGCGAAATGATGACGGTGCTGTTAGTAGCCATTGCCAGTATTTCGTTAGTGATTGGTGGTATTGGTATTATGAACATCATGTATGTGTCGGTAACGGAACGGACGCGCGAAATTGGTTTGCGTATGGCCGTAGGCGGCAGAGGTAAAGATATTTTGTTACAGTTTTTACTGGAAGCCATATTGATTAGTATTACCGGTGGTGTGTTGGGTGTCGTATTGGGGCTCAGCAGTACGTTTGTTGTATCCTCGTACTTAAGTTGGCCGGTCGTAATTACGGCTAACTCCATTATCATTTCGTTTACGGTTTGTGCGATAACCGGTATCTTTTTCGGATGGTATCCGGCACGAAAAGCATCGGCTGCCGATCCGATTGTTGCCTTGCGCTATGAGTAATTTGATGAAAACATGATAGATTTAAGGGCATCTCTAAAACCTTCTCTACAAGAGAAGGATGAAGGGTTGGAAGAACAGGATGATTTTGGGGATGTCCTTATTTAAAGATTTAACGCATGGTTGATTTATTAAACAAAAAAAGAGAATCGCGATTAACCATTGTGCTCCACCTGTTGGTGTGGAGCATCATGCTGTTGTTGCCGTTTCTTACCGCTAAAGATAGTCCGCGCCAGCTGAATGATTATTTCAGAATGTGGTTGCCTCCGGTGGCTTCGGCTGTTATTTTTTACGGTAACTACCTCTACTTCATTCCAAACTTGTTTTTCAATAAGCGCACATCATTGTTTTTGGCTGGAAACCTGGTGTTGTATGTTGCTGTCATTTTCATAATGGAAAGCATTCGGGTAAGTGCATTTCCTGCATCGCCTGATGGCAGAGGCCCT